>Ga0214481_100904_pt1 | contig 13596 bp, 10 predicted proteins | sample M1_20Mar14CPVII9_4_FD_165057 | JGI IMG/M metagenome (GOLD analysis project Ga0214481, IMG submission 165057) | Marine eukaryotic communities from Monterey Bay, California, United States - M1_20Mar14CPVII9sort6BwellG10 | ecosystem: Environmental > Aquatic > Marine > Unclassified | place: USA...
ATGTACTCACAAACGAGAGGCTTGCTAACTCCCCAATAAAACCTTGCCAATGAAAAGCATGCCGTTTCCATGGCATACAATGCACAAGTAATCTTCAATGACTTCCATCTAAAGTTGTTTCTGTTCACATTTGCCTTCCACAAAGAAATTAACCCAATTAAGAAAGTACTAACAAACGTCCAATTATGAGACTGCTGAAGTCCGAAGCCGAAGTTATCCAACGAGTCTTCCGAGAATGATTTGTGACAGGGCACGGTAATACCAAATAAGGTGCATTCGTCTTCATTATCAATCTCGACTCTGCACATTTTAGGAAAGAAGGGAATACCACTATTTGCAATAGAAAACTTGCTCCATTCATTAATACCAATACCAACCACAGCCGATACTACGCATACACCAATACTAAAGATATGAGGATGATTAAAGATACTTTCCCACAATGATGTAGCGGATTTGGTAATCTTCTCAACTAACCGGCTTATCAAATCCCCTCCGTTAGGCTTTACTCCCTCCTTATCATCTACTTCTTCTTCATTCTTTGGATAACTAGTAACACTATTCACCGACCATACCATAATAAGTAAGTAACAATGTCCAATGAAATGTGCAACACTAAACTTATGATCAGTCGTCATGGCCAACGCTGCCTCCTGAACTGTCTCTTTTGGCAGCGCTTCATATAACCGTCCTGCCATCATGATAGCCGTCAAACCTATCCAACCCAATACAAAGTTCTTCTTATCAGTATTATAATACGAGTAGTAAAAGAATAGTATATATAACATATTGGCAATCATGTATATACCACTGTTTAACATGATATGCGGTAAGGAGAGTGTCTCAATAACTAATGCCGATATGCCAGGGAATGAAGTTGTCCAATGTTCAGCTAGGCAAATGAATAAATGTAGAAACGCCGCAAGATTATTGTATTTACCATTTTGATACCAACTTAGGAGGGGATAATTCCCAATGAGATGTAATGGTAGGAAGACCCACGGTGATAGAATAATCATAGTTTATCGATGGTTAGTAGTTGATGTGTTTTATTGCAATAGTAAGGATACCGTCGCCGTATCCTTTGTTGATATATGTTTTACTTTGTGCTTTTCAATTCAAATATATTTATGAGGTGATATGGTTTTGATGATCTCATCTAATTGCATAGAATCTTATTCCAAGAGTGCAAGCCCTGCATTCGCCGTTCATAATCAAATTAAGAGGGATCTTTCCTAAAATGACCACCGGCGGTTCTAAATGTCACAATGAACATTTGCCTTTCTTATTTTTGATGTATGTAGTTAGTACTTTATGTTAATTAACCACAATAGCACAGGATCGCCGTCCAGTTTGGTATTGCAGTGTGTTTCATTGTGCTTTTAATACTCTAGATCACCTGCGATAAAACACAGGCAATAAATATAGATAGATAGACTCAATAAAGATACCCTTTCGTAGGTAGACGGTAGAACTTAAGAACTACCAAAGCAAACCCACATCAAGTTGATTAGAACCTATTAGAACTACAATATAAACATAATTATGCAGTCCAAGGGTGGTAAAGGAAAAGATATATCCAAAGATGGACCACAAAAACTTGGTAATCTAGAACGCAGCTCATCATCTTCCGATTCTGAATCATCATCCAAGATAATAAATGAAGTTGCTGATGAGATTAGTCTACTGAACAAGTTGCAATATCCCGAAGGTAATGATAATGATTCACAACAGGAACAGTTGGCTGCTGTGCTGAATAATAATAATAACTCTACATCCGCTACGGCTAATAATAACAGTAGCAGTCGTCCAGGAGCTTACGCGGTAAATGGGCCAAACTTTGACACATCAGATAGAGATGTAGGTGCACAAGGTGGAGTATTATTCGTACCTGGTGATTCTATATTACAACAAAGTAATCAGAATAACAATCAACAAGAAACTGCAAATTCAAATTCAAGATTATCAGAAGTAGTTCCGCCGCGTAATAGGACATCATTGGTTGACATACCAGTACCAAGTGTAGAAGCTACATTAATACCCGAGGCTACAGTACAGAATGATTCGAATAAGGATAGGAATAAGGTATATATGGCTACTAAAGTTGATGATGATAACATCACAAACAACAATAGCCAAAAACAGCAAATTGATAATAATGTAGTGACAAATCTACCATTAACACAACTTAAAAGTGAAACATCCTTAGATCGTCAAGAGGTACTATCTGAACGGATTGTTAAAGCTGCACAACAAAGCAGGTAAGTCCATGTTTGTTGTAATGTTTGTATCATTTGAATTCAGATGATTTCGGCTACCTTAAATGCCTTTGCAACCCACATGTACTAATATATGTTACAATCATTCATGAAATGTAACGCGCAACTTTCCAGCAGCTCATCACGAGCTAGCAATAATAAACTATCATCTAGCCTTAACAAATTGAAATTATCCAATATGAAATTACACGGTCGTGAGGAGGATATGACAGTATTAAGAAACAAGTTAATTGATATGAAAAAGAAGAAGGAGGTATGGAATGATGAGAATTTGATTGTGGATGAAATGACTAAGAGACGGATTGTACAACGAAGTTCTTCTACTACAATGTTGGATAATGAACAACAGCAGAATAAGAAGCTACCCGAGTTGATATTGATTAGTGGTATTAGTGGTACGGGCAAGAGTGCCTTGGTTATGAAGGGTAAGCTTTTGTTGTATGTATTCCCCCCTGCCCTTTCAAACCAGATACACTCACATTCTCATATTTCTACTCCCTCACACATTACAGGTATTAAAGAACCAGCAACAAAGCTTGGTGTAACATTTGTCAGTGGCAAGTTTGATTTAAATAATTCTTCCATGCCTCTATCAGCCTTTGTTACTGCAATGGCTCAACTGACCAAGGTTGTAATCTCGGGAGATATGATACATAACATCCAGGCTGATATTAATGATGCATATAATCAAGAAGATAGTGTACTATTAATCCGTGCATTACCTGGATGTGAGGAGTTGTTTCCTCTATACAATGATCTTCTTTCGGACGATGGTGAATCAGCAGAAATGGCTAGTAAGTATCAGTATAGAACTTTATCATTAGTTGGCAAAGAGGCCATTGCACGGTTGCAATACGCTATTAGGGGTTTGTTACGAATCATGTGCATACATTTGAATGGAGTTGTTCTGTTTATTGATGATTTACAGGTGAGATATTTTTGCTTCCGTTGGGGGTATCTTCGGCATATGACTGTTCAGTGTCTAACCCATATCTTTATACCTTTCCTGCCTTCTAATATCAAATGATAGTGGAGTGACACAGGAACATTAGACTTACTTCAGAGCATATCGTTAGATTCAGATATACCTTCATTGTTGGTTGTTGGAGCGTATAGACAAGATGAAGTACCAGAGTGAGTAATAATTTGTGCATATGATGTGTGCTCGTATCTTCACTGGCGTATATACCACCTGACACACACTCATGCGTATTTCGACTCATTCACAGAACCCACCCCCTTGCATTGCAAATAAGAGAGAAGGAGCAAACTGACATTGATCTAATGTCAATTGAAATAGGTAATCTCACTTTGGAGAATGTCACGTCGCTTATTGCCGAGGCCTTAGATATGGACGACGATACGGTCAAGAATCTTGCCACGATAGTCCACAAGAAAACTTCAGGAAATGCTTTCTTCGTACTAATGTTCCTAAGATCCCTCCATGATGAGGAATTGCTCACATATAATTTCGGTATTATGAAATGGACGTGGGATGATGATACCGTGAATGCAATGCTTGCCACTGAGAATGTGGCCACTGTACTCATTAATAAGTTGAAGCGTCTGAATACAAGAACACAAAATGTTGTAAAGGTTGCAAGTTGCTTAGGGGCAAAGTTCTCCTTATCAGCCGTGGCTGCAATAACAGACAACTTGAGAACATCCGAGTTAAGGAGGCTCTCGTCCATAGAACAAATGCCGCCTCTAACAGAAGATGAGGATGATAATACAACGTCGAACCTGGGTAGTTCGCTGCATGAATTGCAGGGAGAGGGTTTATGGGAAGTTGAGTCTGGGGATACAGACATCTGTCACTTTGGGCATGATAAGATCCAAACAGCTGCCTTTGAACTCATTCCTCTTTCAAAACGAGATACTTTCAGAGGGAAGATCGGAAGCATACTATTGGAGAAGCTAGACGACGATGCTCTCGAGGCTAATCTCTTTGAGGTCGTTAGTTTGCTAAATTGTGCAATGAGTACCTTATCTGATGATAAAGAAGAACGTAAGAAATTGGCAAAACTGAATCATCTTGCTGGTATGAAGGTAAGTAGAGTTGTGATGGGGTAAGATATTGTTGTCCCATTACTGTTGTATGTAACCTTCATATTGCGCTCTTCTCAACATGCACTTATCTTACGATATACTAAAGGCATCAGAAAACACAGCATTCGACTTAGCCGCTGTATATTTCAAAGCTGGTAGGGAGCTTCTTGGTTCATGCGGTTGGGGTTTAGATCAACAGACCATGATCAAACTGTGTAGCGAAGGTGCTAACTCTTCCTTGTTATCTGGTGACTTGATTACGATGAACAATCTCATTGAGGAAGTTCTATATCAAGACATACCTGTAGCAGACAAGTTCAAGGTCTCTGTGGTTAAAGCTATTGCTGCTTATGGAGCTGGAAAGTTCAACGAGGCGATGAATGTTGCATTTGACTTTAGAAGGCAACTTGGGCTACCAACAATCAAGAACAAACCTGCCCATACATTCACTATTATCAGGGAGTTTGTGAAAACTAACCATGCTATAAGTAAAAGAACGGCTGAGGAGATTGCCAGCATGCCCCCTGTGACAGATGACCGTATTATTATGGGTCAAAGGATGCTTGAGTTATGTGCTGGTTCATGCTACCAAGTCCAGCCAACTATCTTCCCCTTGATCTGTTGTCTTTTAGCAAGGACAAGTCTCAAATATGGTCTTGATAAAACTTCATCGTCTGCCTTTGGGGGATTTGGTATCATTCTTGTCGCTTTTGGAAAAGTACAAGAAGCTAAAAAGATGGTCCAGGTAGTTGAAAAGATTGTCGTCAAGCCTGGTATGGATCGTGGAAAGGCAAGAGGTGTTGTCAGTTGTGAGGGGATGATAAGTAAGTTCTTGTTTGTTTACTGTCGTGAATACTACAGTATTGATATCCAAGTATATGCCAATACACTAACAAACAACTTCATTTGCACCAACATAGATCATTGGACAATGCCTCTACAAGGGACGCTGGCACCGTTATTGGATGGATATCTTGCAGGTCTTAAAAGTGGAGATGTTGAAAGTGCTGGGAATAATCTTATTCACCGTGTGTGTAATCTGTTCTACACTGGACGGCAGCTTGAGGGCGTTGAGCATGAGTATACAACAATCATAGAAGGCCTCGGTCAGCTTAACCAGACCCAAGCCAAGCTATTTTGCGAAACGTACCTTTATGTGGTGAAGAAGCTGCGTGGTACCGATATTATCGAGAATGAGTTTGATATGAATGGCAAACTAAAAGTGGCTGCTGAAACAAATAATGTCACACTTGCTGCTGTTACAAACATGGCACTGGTAGAGGCTAGTGTGCAGTTTCAAGAATGGGAAGAGGCTATTAGACTACTTGCCCAAACCGGTGACTTACGAAAGGTGTTTGTGGCTGAGTTTATCAACATTCGATTTACATTCTTCGAAGGTTTGATATCAATACAAGCAGCTCGGGCTGCAACGACTCGGCGTGAGAAACGCAAATGGAAGAAAAGGGCTGCCAAATCTACAAAGATTATTCGTGGATTGGTTAAGAAGGGGAACCCAAATGTTGTGCACTATCTAGATCTTCTCGAGGCGGAGCTTGCTGCGTTGGACGGGAAGAATGACAAGGCAGAAGAAAAGTACAAACTTGCCTTGGCTGTTTCAGCAAATCATGGCCTTGTCCAGGATAAAGCACTCTCTCATGAATTGGCAAGTGCATACTTTGGTAGTATAGGTGATAACTATTGGAGAGACTACCATCTTGGAAAGTGTAAAGAGTGTTATACTGAATGGGGAGCCACTGCAAAAGCAAATAGTATACAAATTTAGGAGGTTGACGGGAAGCATTATAGCATGGATCTATCTGCAGACGCAGAAATAGTATACAGATAACTTAAACGTATGCATACCATAGATTTAGATACTTGACATTTGTGGTATGGCATTAGTAGGGGATAGTGTTGATTTTATCATCCCTTTTCTCAATCTATGTAGCGACCTGAGTACCACTAGTTGAATGACGTCAGATCTCACTTTCTCAAACATACACCACCCTCAAATAATTAACGGCTCGGAGGCTTATAAATACTTACCATTATAAGATGAGAACAGCCATCCTTCTATTATCAGCATCGGCGGCCTATGGGTTTGCTCCAGCCACAGTTAGGGCCCCTGTAAGTTTATTTTGATCTTGATCTATGTTATCAGGTTATTGACATGAAGAAAAAAAAAGTTGACAGTTTTGTAGTTGATGGTGCATCACCCTCTCAGTACCAGTAGGCTTGGAGCTCCTATACATACAAGGCAATAGTTCTATGTGATTGCATAATGTGATAATAGTATCGATGTTGACGAAGAGGTACCATCTATATTACTTTCTTTCTCACTTTTGCTTTTGCAATTATATTATACTCGTTGGTAATTATTAGGCCCTACACAATGCCATCAGTGCACAACCTACCTCATTTGCCCTATCGGCCAAGAAGTCATCTGTCTCATTGAATATGGCCGCATCATCATCTGCTATGAGAATGGTAAGTACTTATCTTGATAACATAAAATGTATTTTTTTGTGCACATGATGTGTCATTTTTCTCAACACTTAATTAACAATACTAAACAACCAATACAAATACTAAATCAACAACACAATAAAACCAAAACAATAAAACAGAGTGATGAAGCCGCCGAAGAAGATAACGGTCTAATCTCCGCAACAGGTGATGGTAAAACATTCGCCTCCAAATTATTCAATGCCTACACCAAGGGTGCCAACATTGCAACAACGTTATTCCCCTTATGGACAGTACTCTTCACAGCCATTGCCCTTAAAAAGCCATCAACATTTGATTTCTTTACTACAGAATACTTCACTGCTGCATTAGCGGCTTTGATGCTTAGTATGGGTATTACATTAACACCCGCTGACTTTGTCGAAGTGACTAAAGAACCATCAAGTGTATTAATGCAATTTACTTTATGTTATGCAATGATGCCAGCATTGGCATTTGGATTAGGAAAGTTATTCGGATTAGAGGCCGGATTATTAGCTGGTATGGTATTAGTTGGTAGTATTAATGGTGGACAGGCTAGCAATTTATGTACGTATATTGCCAAGGGTAATGTCGCATTGAGTGTTTTGATGACCACTGCTACTACTGTTGGTGCTATTTTAATGACTCCCTTCTTATGTAAGACTATTTTGGGTGCTGTTGTTCCCGTTGATGCTGCTGGTATTGCCAAGTCTACCATTCAGGTGAGTTGTGTAGTACACTGTTTTTGTTGTTTGGGTGTTGGTCTAAATCTTTGATATGAATCAATTCAATACGACCTTGTCCTCTAACTTTCAACTGTCTATATATTATTAGGTCGTTCTTGCTCCCATTGCTGTTGGTATGACAGCAAACAAGTTCTTCCCAAAGGTAGTTAAGGCCATCCTTCCCTTTGCTCCCGTGGTTGGTGTCGTTTCTACCTGTCTACTTGTTGCTAGTGCCGTGGCACAGGTTGCTCCTCAGATTATGAATGCCGGTGTTGGATTACAGGTAAGCATCATATATCACTACATTATTGGTTATTTCTTTAATTTGTCGTATATCTAATGCAAATCATATTTCCCCTTTGAATAGATTCCCGTCCTTCTCCTCCATCTTATTGGTGGTATGGTTGGATACTGGTTACCTAAATTAACCGGCTTTGGTGAAATCAAATCTCGTACCATGGCTATTGAAACATCAATGAAGTCATCTGCATTCGGTTTCTTACTTGCCAAGCTTCACTTTGGTGATTACATTGCTCGTGTCCCCTCGGCTGTGAGTGTTGTTTGGATGGCACTAACTGGAAGTATGTTAGCTGTTATTTGGAGGTACATTCCTGTTAAGGACGAGTAAACTCATGTGTTGTGATTTTGATGGAAGAAGAAGAAGAAGTTTTGGACAAGAATAGAGACGATAATACAACAATACAGACGTTGGACGTCAATGCTAGGCTAAAGAGTTAGAGATCTTAATGAAGAAAGTTTTGCAAGCAATATAATGCAAAATGCTAATTATTAAAATGACAGTTCAAATACACTTGATGCATCACTGCTTGTGTCAATCTAAACTTCTTTCTTAATATAATACTTATGATATATAACTTCTAGGTACATAAACAAACAAACAATTATGGCAACTAGCCCAAACCCCGAGCTAGTATCTTCCCCAGTGAGAATCCTCAAACTTCTGCACTCTTGATGACGGTTCCAAACGAAAAGCCAAGCTCAATCAACTTATTCACGCGATCCTCAGACAATTTATCCTTCTTGTAGGCCATCTTCTGAGAGAAGGCCCAAGCTCCAAGAGAAGGATTAGCAGCATACGAGATGGGAATGTTACAGTGTCCAAAGTGAGCTTTGTATGCTACAAGTTCATTATACGACTTGTCCCAAAGATCTTCGAGATAAGACTCTCGGTCGACGGCCTCAATTTGAGGAACCTTTAAGGTACCAAGTGTCGCTGCCGTCGAATCTGCTTTCGGCCAATTGGGGCCAAAGTCAAAGTCAACTTCATTCAACCTTTGAAGCTTGTCGTCAGGGAGATTACCCTTGCTGTGCCTGGCCTTCTGAGATGCCGCCCATTTCGCAAGTGCTGGGTTAGCAGAGTATACGGGAGGAACTTTACAGTGTCCATTCTCCTCTCGGAATTCAAGAAGATCCTTAAAACGATTCTCCCAATGGTCAGGATTCTTCTTCTTGGTATTCTTCCTCTCTTGTGGCTCCCTATCAAAGTCAAACTGAATTTCATTTAGAAGATTCACACGATCCTCAGGAAGACTACCATCATGATACAACTTGCGTTGGTAGGTGACCCAGTTGTAGATTGGATTAGAAGCAACCATATCAAAGTTGCCATGATCAGCCTTATACTTGCTAAGAGCTTGATACTTGGCCATCCAACGATCTTCCGTAACGTTCCAGGTGAAGCCAACTTGATTGAGACGATCAATCTGTTCTTGGCTGAGCTTTCCTTGCTTAATGTAGAACCGCATGTAGTGAACCCAACTACCCAATCGACCTGAACGTTGTGGCACATCACAATTGCCATTCTTCTCCTTCCACTCGACAAGTTCACCAAAGAGCTTCTCCCACTCATCATTATCCAAAAATGGCTTCTCTCCGCTCCTCAAAACCTTCTTCTGACGATCCCGAGGTTTACAGACAAAGTCAAAATCAATCTTATTCAACAGCTCGATCTTATCCTCTGACAGCTTACCCTTCTTGTACGATTGTTTCTGAGTTCCAATCCAATAGTAAAGGGATGGGTTGGGCAAATAGCTAACTGGTACCTCAATATGACCATGCTCGGTTTTGAAATCAGCAAGGGCCGTGAACTGCTCTAGCCAAGGCTTCTTCTCTTGCTTCGGACCACCAAAGTCCAAGCCCAAAGCCTTCAAACGCTCATACTTCTCCTTCTTGAGTACTCCCTCTCGGTGGTACTTGCGTTGACGCTTAGCCCAACCAGCCAACATTGGATTTACCTCGTATGTATCAGGTACGTTGAGGTCTCCATGATTGTCCTTGTAATCTTCCAGCTCCTCGAACCGAGTCTCCCAGACGGTCTTGTTCTTTTCACCCTTCTTTGTTTGCCTATAAGGTATAGTCCAATCAAACTCCAGATCTTCAAGTGCTTTGATCTTCTCTTCTGGGAGGATCTTGTCCTTGTATGCCATACGCTGATTGTAAACAAAGTCGCCCAACCCAAGATTAAGTTCAAACTTCTTCGGTACATTGGTAGTTCCAGTTTTAGCCTTGTAAGCCTTGAGCTCGGAGATACGTCTCTGCCATGGATCAGACTTCTTGGCGGCGGCAGACTTACGTCCATGGTAGAAGTTGAAACCGACCTGATTCAACATTGTAATTCGGTTTTCAGGAAGAATCCCTTCCGAGTAGGCATTACGTTGTTCCTTACACCAAATACCTGAACAGAACGATAGATGTGTAAGATTAAAGTTCACATTGCAAGATTAAGTACATATCATATTCTTCACGTACTTACCAAGCTGCTTATCGGCGTCATACTTTTCAGGCACGTCACTATCCCCATTCTCCTGACAATACTCAGCCAACGCCTTGTAATTCATACTCCACTCATCCTCTGACTGAATACCAAATGGTCGTCCTCGTCCCCCGAGATTTAATCCCAATGCCAATAACTTATCCTTAAGATGATCTGGTAACTTGCCATCCTTGAAGTGTTTGCGTTGACGTGTAATCCACCCGTCTAGATGGGCACTACCCGCCGATGGTTTGTAATCCTTGGGTACTTCAATATGGCCATTCACATCCTTAAATGCCTTGAGGGCTTGATAACTTGTATCCCATACTACACTAAACTTAACACTATCATCCTTTTTCAATACCCATTGAAACCCAACTGATTCAAGCTTCTCGATTTTGGTAGCATCAAGTTGTCCCTTCTTGTGTAGAGCACGCTGTCTTCCTACCCAATGTCCCAATGGCTATGTATAAAAGATGGTGCAGTAGGCAGGTATAAGTATGGGGTGCATTTGTGAGAAGGATACATATGAATTGCATAAGAAGAATTGTGCACATCATGTGATCAACTTACCGGAGTGAACTTGTACGTGAATTCCTTCGGTACATCCACGTGAAGATGCTCTTCACGGAATTCCAACACTATGTATTAGTAGTAGGGGTTTAATAATAATATTAGTGCACCACCCCAAAAAATAAATGACAACACACAACGCATGACATATATTTGCAATACTCACATTCTTGATATCGATTGTTCCACTTCATCTCCTTTGGAGATTCGCCATGCTTACCCTTCTTACTCTTCTTAACTTTACCACCACCAGTCTGTTGATATAAGGCATTATACCGTCCCTGCCAATATGTTGCTAAATGTTGTTGATAATTATTCCAACGAAATAACCAAGCGTTGAATTGTTGAAGTTGTTCAGCTGTTCCGGTTATGCCATCACCACCACTGCTAGCTGCTGCGGCCGCAGCGAGCGCTGGTGGAGGTAATGGTTGCGGGGCAGGCGGTGGCGCCGATAATTGAGATGCTTTTGCTGCCTTTGACATGGTTTATTGACGGATAGCGCGGTATGTTATTGATTGAGCTATTGCAATACTGATTAATGATGAACTCACTATTGATGTTCTTTGTGGTGAAAATTTGGTTTGGTAAACTGGTGATTCTGAGCTCAAAGGATACCTTTCACATGGATTGGTATCTTTCTCTTGTACTATGTCCTACGTGCAGTCAAAGGCATATTCTCTGTCCTCTGTGTCTGCATATGATGATCTCCACTCAACCTTGTTGTACATCTTTGCAACACCTTCGTTCTTCTATATATGTCTTGAGTATATGTATTACGAGACAATGTGTTGGAAAGAAGAGGAATCAACTTGTTTTGTCTCTGAGCCTTTGGATGGATGAGCAAGTAGTGGTCTTCTACATGATTATTAGACTTAGACTTCATGAACTCTAGATAGTTGGTTTAGATCTGTGTTGCATTTATATTATCCTGTATGTTTGAAACATTTGAACACCCCTTTGCTAATGTCATATAACTACCATGACTTCTTTGAGATCTTTCCCATAATACTCCCCTGCTCTCCCACTTGCTACATCCGATTAACTTTCTTTCCCCTCCTTTTCACTCAAATCTTTGCTTACCAATTTGATAACATCTATTGAAATCACCTACTATGACGGACAATTCTTGATTTTCATCCAAGGCTTCGGACAATACAGACCCCCACTTGTTCTGATCAACCTCATTCCTTGACTCACCTCCACGTCGGCTGGAATGAAGTAATTGGTGGTGAATATTGCAAGTACTGGCATCGTTGGATAGATCCAATTTTTGAAGTTTGGAGCATCCTTTCAATGCGTCAATCAACCTTGATGCATCGAATGGAACTTTTAGACTGTTGCTCTGGAAAGTTACCCATACGAGTTCCAAGTTGCTCTCCAAGATCGAGCATAACATATCATACCCAACTTTACTAGCTTCCTCTTTGTCACCGATGCGGTTGAAAGAGTTAATTGACACAATCTTTAGATTCTTGTGATTGGTTAGCGCTTTCATCAATGGCCTAATTTCGCATTCATGGTCAAAGCTATCTCCCTCATAGTAAAAACTTGCCTCTGTAGTGATTGAATTTTGGAGTAGCCACGATGCTATTTCGACACCATATGTTGTACCCATCCCATATTCTGATTTGAAGTTGTTGGATTGAAAACTAATGCATTTAATCTTCAACTTCTTTCCTCGTAATGCATTTAGAAGCATCACAACAATTTGATTGGGTAGTTCAACACTTGAGATATCGAAGCATTTCAATTCATCACCGTCTTTTAAACAGCATATACCATCACAAAGCTCCCGCCAATGTGGGAGGAAACTATCATGATACTTGAGCACTTGAGAAAAGATATTGTCCCCTAATCTAATCTTATCACACGATCCCCATCTTAGATTGTTTGTTGTCTTTTTCATTGCTTTGAGAACGTCATCCATTTCCTCAACAGCATCCACATCATATCCCATCTCCTCGAGTTCCTCCTCGGAGATGTCGGGTGCCGGGTAAACCCAACCCTCATGCGGCTTCTTACCACTTTCCAGAGCATCAAGTCGACGCTTGAGCATGGACACTTGTCCTTTCAACTCATCAACCTCATCCTGCATATTATTGGATTGTGAGAAGATCTCCTTGGCAATTTCAGCGGCCATGTTGCTGTTCCAAATACTGTAAGAATGAATGGGTTAGTATATATAGTATGACATGAATCAAGTAATGCAGAAGAAACGCACGACAATCTGTTATGGCTAGAGTGTATCATGATGTCATTAATATCTCATTGCAAAAAAAAATACACATCTTGTGTTCATATTTTTATACCATATCATATGCACACTGCACACTTACCACCAATTATCCTAACAACAGCAAACAGTGATAATAATATCTATGCAATGAAGAATACCTTCAGCTGGCGCAGCAAAAGAGAGGGAATGAGTGAGATGAAAAAATCTTAGGATACCGAGACGTTTAAACAGTTTTATTCCACAGCAAAAATGCAACTTATTAACAGCATGCAGGTGCTACAATAGTAGATGTTTGGCATTGTATGGGTGCATAACAAGTTAATGAACACTGTCAGCATGATTATAAGTCCTTCCACCATACTTTTACAGCCACATGTGGGCAGGTTTCATGCCTCAGATCTTGATTTTCTGCCAACTCTCAGGCAATGTTTGGCCATCAAGTGGGGGTATGCCATCATGTAGGTGCTGCAATAG
>Ga0214481_100905_pt1 | contig 13595 bp, 5 predicted proteins | sample M1_20Mar14CPVII9_4_FD_165057 | JGI IMG/M metagenome (GOLD analysis project Ga0214481, IMG submission 165057) | Marine eukaryotic communities from Monterey Bay, California, United States - M1_20Mar14CPVII9sort6BwellG10 | ecosystem: Environmental > Aquatic > Marine > Unclassified | place: USA...
AATAGAATGACTTATACATGGCAAAGACGGCAAATATAAGCTCAGAAATGCATGAAATATGCAGAAATATGGTCAAAATGGGACGGAATTAGAAAAATTCCTTAAAATGTTCACTTCCTTAAAATGTCAGCTCCTCTAGTTACTAAAATGCAAGGCCGGTATCCTCACACTCTCATAGTCTCATAGTAGTATTTTTTGGTGGTATGATGACAATGGCAACTTTATACCTATTGCAAACGCCTCTATACACCCCAATATTGCAATCAATATCACAAAAGGTTTGTCAAAGTGTATACTTATTGATAGGTGAGAATATTTTGTTGTAGGATACGAAAAAAGATTAGAAATACGCAAATACAAACTCGAGTTGCAAATACACAAGAGTATAATAACTATGAACAATCGAGGGCCACCAATGGGACGTGGGTTTGACGGACGGGGAAGAGGACAATTTCCACCAGGTAGAGGAGGTTTTAATGGTCGAGGAAGAGGGCCACAGATGGGTAGAGGAGGTAGAGGTATGATGATGGGTCGAGGTTCTCCTGATAATTTTCATGGTGGTCGAGGTAATAATATGATGGGTGGTAGAGGATTTAATAATGGACCTCCCGGAAGAGGATTCAATAATGGTCCACATGGTAGAGGACCGCATATGATGGATGGTAGAGGTAGAGGTCCTATGGGCAGAGGAGGACCGCCAATGAATGGCCGAGGTAATAACTTTAGAGATCATCCAAATAACAACATGGGTCCACCAATGAACAATCGAGGACATATGAATCGCCCGCCTCAACCACCACCTCCAAATAATAGAATGATGGGTCCACCAATGAATGGCCCTGGACCAATGGGACACCCGAATCAACGTCCTCCGCCACCACCTCCTATGATGAATGGGCCGCCAATGGGACAACATCCACAACATATGAATCAAATGCAAATGAATAATCAACCACCCATGCCTCCCAACAATATGATGATGGGACCACCCATGCAGCAACAAGGTGGACCTCCTATGATGCAGAATGGGCCTCCCATGATGGGACAACCAATGAATAATCAAGGGCCAGGATTTCCACAGCAACAAATGCAAATGGGACCATCAATTATGCAACCTCCTCAATTTCAACAACAGCAACCTCCTCCTATGCAAATGCAGCAGCAGCCAATTAATCCTGGGATGGTACCACCTGGTCAACAAATGATGCAACCGCAAATTATGCAAGCAATACCTCCACCAAATCAGGTACAACAGCAACCTCCACCACAGAGTATACCTCAACAACAACAACAACCCCAAACTGCAGCAACATCAAAAGGCAATCCTGATACTGCATGGACAGAACATAAATCACCCGCTGGACTTTCATACTATTATAATACAGTCACGGGTGTTTCGACATATGAAAAACCTGCAGCCCTTGGCGGCGGCGATACTTCTTCACAGACATCCACAAAGCAAAGTGCATCCGTTTCATCTTCATCAACAACCAAATGGCAAACTTATACAGATGAAAGTACGGGTAAGAAGTATTACTCGGATGGAGTTACAACTACATGGAGTAAACCAGATGAGTTGATTGATGATGACAATACAAAAAGTAGCGGGTCTACACAGAAACAAAAACGATCAAGTGTATCCTCCGAAGATGATCGTAAAACCAAGAAGAGGAAGCTCGACACTTCTGAATACTCCAATAAAGCTGAGGCAATAGCAGCATTCAAGGGACTACTCTTAGCAAAGGACATTGCACCAACTACAAAATGGCAAGATGTAGTTAAGACATGCTCAGATGATAAACGATGGGAGGCCTGTACAACAATGGGTGAGCGTAAACAAGCACTCGCTGAATATCAAACTAAACGAGCTAATGAATTACGTGATGTAAAACGTCAAGAGAAGGTCAGGGCCAAAGAGGCATATCAACGCTTGTTAACTAATGTGCTACCTTCATCGGAAGTGTTTACACCAGGCACATCACGCTTTTCAGATGTACGTGACTTATTATCAAAGGATGATGCATTTTATGCAGTAGAGGATGAAACTACACGTGAGGAGTTATATTATGAATTTGTTGAAGAGTTAAGGAAGAAGGATGAACGCAGTAAGAGGAATAAGATACGTGAGGCTAAGGAGAATTGTTTATCGTTTTTCAAGGCTAAGGAGGAGGAGGGGAAATTATCCTTTGCTTCTACTTGGTAAGAAGACTTGTCTGTGTTTTCTTGATTGATTCTCGTGATACATATTGATCTCATTGTACCATTTTCTCAACACAACATCCCAGGAGCTCCTTCATGACCTCACTAGACGAAGACGAAAAGAATGATGTGCGTTTTGCCATCTCTCCAAACTTGGTTGAGAAAGACCGTCAAGTGTACTTCTCGGACTATGTCATCGAACTTCAAAACGAGGAAGACGAGAAACGTCGAAGAATTCGTGATGCACGTCGACGAGCCGAGAAGGAGCAGCGAGATGCATTCCATGACCGACTAAGTGAGTTGGCCAAGGTTGGTGCGATTACTCCCGACACTCGATGGCGGAGTATGGAAGATAAGTTATCAAGTGAACCAACGTATGAACCCGTCAATGCTCAAGGACGAGATGTGGCATGTGATATGTTTGAAGACTTTGTGTATGATTGGAAGGAAGAGTATCGACGGGATAAGGTTATTCTTGGACGTGTTTGGGAGATGAGTAAGAAGGACTTTGTGTTTGATAATGAGGATGCGAATGTTGTTGATGACTTTGGTAAAATGTTGTTGGAATCATCAGCGGATCATCAGGACTTGTATGGGGAGATACGAAGGATGTCAACTCGGGAAAATCCATTATACTTGTCAAGTATTGCTTTGTTTTTCAAAGATCTTAAGGAGGATAAGGAGAGTGGAAAAAAGAATGCCGATGACGAATCGAGTGAAGATGAAGGCGAGATTAAGGAAGATGACGAAGAGGGAGAGGGAGAGGAAAAGGAGGATTGAGTTTTCTATTCGTGACGATATCTCATACAATTCCGTGCCATTATAGTATACCATACCATTCACATAGGTCAAACAGTATCAAATCAAATCATGCATTAGATGGACTTAAAGGTGAGGTTCTAGCAAAACCAAAATGTGTATGTCAGATGCGGCGTTTGTTTGGCTATTGGGCAAGGTTTTCTTCTTTGACAGCAGGGTGATAATGTATATCAGGGTTGATGACGAGGCCGATGTTATTTAGGGCGAGATTTATCTTGAGGGCATTTTTCGGATGGCTATTTTTGGCAGTATGGGACGAGGTTATTAGGTCGAGGTTAAGGAAGGGGTTGGTACATGATGTTGTTGGTTAGCTGCATGTGAGCTAGGGGGTCGATCGGGGATTGGCGGCGTCTATTTTTAAGCTTTCAATTGAGTGTATGTACATATCGTAGGTTAGGAGGTTTCTCATTACTTGTATCTGTTTGTGAGCTTTGGCTAGTAGCTTTGGCTGGCTTCAGGCCACACCCCACTTTATCTCTTTGGAGATTTTACTCGGATACACAAGAGTACACAAGCCTGTCACGGTGTATGAATACCTTTTGCTTAAACTTCGTCCTGTCCATCAAATGGCAATCATATTTCTCAAGCAAAATAAGATTGTTGGTACGTGGTTGGTACATCGAGCAAGTCAGAGTCAGAGAGGATACCAATTCTCCAGGCTTGAATGAAGGATTATAGTCCTTCATTGTTTGATATGCTATGGGCAGCGTCTAACAAAACAATAACCTAGACCGCTTGCAACATAACTGACATAGAATGTAGCTTTGGTTAGATACATCACAACAATTCAAACAACTAGGGCATGCATACCGCACGTATTTCTGTATGGTATGGTATCTTTACTTAAGATACCATACCACACTCTCATAATTTTTTCATTTAAAGAAGATTTGAAGGTGCACCTACCTTTGATACCTCTTCTCTCTCTACATCTCTTCCTTTATGCAAAATCTATAAATCATATTCAATAGGCTAATTGTCATCCTAACATACATATAAACCTGCATCTTTGTATTATTATTATACCACACTTAGATAAAAAATGTTGTGGGTAGATAAACACAGACCAACTCGTCTTCAACAATTGTCTTATCATGGCAAACTTACTCAAAGATTAACATCTCTTGGTGATGATGCAGGTGGATTGCCCCACCTTTTGTTCTACGGACCGCCCGGTGCTGGTAAGAAAACTCGCGTCATGACACTACTACGTCAAGTATTTGGACCTGGTGCCGAAAGGTTAAGGTTGGATAAGAAAACATTTCAAACACCCACAAAGCGTACTGTTGAAATTAATATGATATCCAGTAATTATCATATTGAAATGGCACCTGGTGATGCAGGATTAAATGATCGATTTGTTATCCAAGATGTTATTAAGGAAATGGCATCGAATAGGAACATTGCAACTGTTGGGCAGCAAAAGGGTGATGGTGGAAATTTCTTTGGTGCATCAGATAAAGATAAAAATGACGGTGATAATAAGAAGCAAAAGGCAGCATATAAGGTGGTGGTGTTGTGTGAAGTTGACAAGTTAACAAGGCAGGCACAGGCTGCACTTCGTAGGAGTAAGTTATATTTTGTTTTGTGCATAAGATGTGTGTGTTATATTAAAGTGTGTTCAATGATATGTGTATTATATTAAAGCTGATGTATGTATGAAATATTTTATGTCTAATCCATTTATACACCTTTTAATAAAGCCATGGAGAAGTATAGTTCATCGTGTAGGTTGATATTGATTTGTAACAATCCAAGTAAGGTTATTGATCCGGTTAGGTCAAGGTGTTTAGGAATTAGGGTGGCTGCTCCTTCTCATGATGAGGTAGCTGCAGTTCTCAAGACTGTTTCTCGAAAAGAAAACATTACCCTACCAGATGAATTAGCAATCAATATTGCACGTGCTTCAAACCGTAACTTACGACGAGCACTTCTCATGCTTGAATCTTGTCATGTTACTACTCGTGATGACTCACCCAAGGTACTAAAGGCCAATACCCCCATCCCACACACTGATTGGGAGAAATATATTGCAATGTTAGCTGCTGGAATTGCTTCTGAACAAAGTCCCAAGGCTTTAATGGCCGCACGTGAAAAGTTATATGAACTACTCATCAATTGTATCCCAGCACAAGTTATTCTCAAAACATTAGTTATGGAATTATTACCAAAATTGGATGATACGGTCAAGGGACAAGTCGTTCAATGGGCAGCATTCTACGAACATCGGATTGCATTGGTAAGTCCGCCTTTTGGTATATCTTATGGATTCAAGTGTTCAATATGAAGTCTCGGTAATTTGACTACTTCATTTGCACTTAATTTGCCTTTATTTGATTGTTTCTGCACTTGCATGTACTAACATAAGTTAACTTTTTCTCTCTCATCTTCATAATGTGAAACATATATCTTCCAGGGATCAAAAGAAATCTTTCACTTGGAGGCCTTCATTGCTAAATTCATGGCAATTTACAAGAAATACCTCAATGATATGTTCGGTTAGGTAGTTTTACCAGAGCAACAACAAATCACATTTGGAGAGAGGCACAGGCTAAAATAGTTTCATTTTGTTAGCAAGTATATTGTGAGATTTTAAGGTTATCATCACAATACTGCTATCCTATTATCTATGCTCCTATATACTCTGTACAGGGCAAATATCAACAGCCAAGAGAAGTATACTTGGCAATATTGGAAGGGTGCATCCTCCGTCTCCTGTAAAATAAAACATAGGCAGTTTCAGAAACTACATTTCGCGGTGGCACAGGTTCAACTAGATCGTCATCAAATTGCAGCCACAATGGCTCAGCCGATTCAGAAACGGCTTTAGCTGCTGCATTAGACGATGTTTCCTTTTCCTTACTACGACCAAGTCTCCAACCACTGCTACTACTTGTAGCTTCCTCCTCAGCTGCATCTACATCTGAGGTGCCTGATCCATTAAAATTGTATGCAACTTCTTCCTCTCCCTCTGGACTACATGCAGTTGCCTTACATGTTGCAACATAGTGACCTCCCGTCATACCACCATAGTGATTAACAACACCAATTAAATCATAAACAAATGATTCATCTGATTCACCACATAGCGGAGACTCCTTAGTGCACCATTCACGCATGTTTAGTCCAGTCAATGGAAAGTCTACCCTCGTTGATATCTTCTCTCTCCATCGGGATGATGCATTGAATCGTTTCAAATGGATCGTTAAAAGATCAGGCAAGTTCCACAAAGTCATACTTTGCTTTCCTTCCCGATCAACTTTACATTGAGGACATCGCCAACAACCAGTGGCATCTAGTTGCTGCTCTTTACAAAATTCCGTGAGGCAATTACCAACATGCAACCCTCCGTGCTGAGAGCTTGGATGTCGCTTGAGTGCATTATTTCCTGATGTTGGGTCTTTCTGTTCTTCTTTGAGCAATCCACGACTTTGTTGATGAGGTACGAGAGTTGGTGGAGAGTATAAGTAATGTTTAGGACCGTCGGCATGCTTCCTACTGCTGCTAGAAGACTTTGAGTTGTTGGAAATATGATCAGGCCTTTCCTTCCAATGCAACACAAGCGCATGCCGAGCATTCATGTAGTTTCCAATAGTACGAACTAACGAGAAAGGAAATGGTGCCTCTTCGTCGTTTGTTCCTAGTGGGGAGTTTGCTGTCGTGACGCGGACATCAAATGGAAGAAGAGGTAGTACTTCACTCAATTTCTTGCTCAGCTTTTGTGACATTAATGATACATCAAACGGAGCTTCTTGGTCTTCATTGTTCTTGATAGCAGATTCAACATACTTTCGATCATTCCTAATCAATGCTTCAATTACAGTCGAAAGAAGTTTTCGTGCTTCACTCCTTTCCTTCTCCATGATTTTCATATCAACTGCATCGAGTGTATGACCATTCCCAGGTTTGAAATGAGATTCTTCAATAAATCGTGATGCTTGTGTGAGAATATGTGCACCTGCCCTTGCTGTACTCCATTCATTATGGCACTGAATGAAGAAAGATTGACCAAACAGATAGTATTTCCCCGTTTTCTGGTCAAGTCCACGATGATGAATAACAAACTCGGTAGGTTTGGGCCTCGGAGTTGACTGACTATACAACGGTCGAACTCTACCTTCGTTGAAGCTATCAATGGAATACATTTCATCCCACTTGGCTGAGAAGTTATCAAAGTGTATCTTGACCTTTGCTACTGGTTGCCTAGGAGTATGTTCGTCTTCTTCATCCTCATCTTCATGATTGCTTTCTTCAGCAGCAGTATCACCAACAACTATTTCAATTACACTGCCAGGGAACCAGTGATTACGATGATCAATAGCATCCACTCTTAATCCCAGTGTAAAATCCTCGGTTGATTTAGGCCACAAACTACGAGAGATGACCTTTGCAAGTGGTGTTGGATTCGTATCAACTTCAACACATTCTTTGGCATCGCCATATGTTTTGAGATACTCTTGTGCCATCTTATCTTCCAACTTGTTTTGAAGAGCAGCACTAGCAGCAGCTCGAGTCGACTCGTCTTGACTGAATTCACTTGCTGTTGTACTTTCAACATCATTATCAGTCAACGGCCCACTATTGTTGCTAGAAGCAGTAGATACCATACTATTTGAGAGAAGTGGAGTGGGCCTCGTCCGTAGTGTTGTTTCGAAAGCAATTATACGTGCAATGGTCGGCGAAGAAACCTCATCCAAACCTGAACCCTGTTGTAGTAGTTTGATGCACGGTCCTTCCTTATCTGGTAGAGCTGAAACCTTAGTGTACATTTTCGTATATGAGTTCCTTGGGTCTCCTGCGTTGGATGGAGTGTCTTCTCTTTTGCACACTCGTAAATCTCTTATAGGGATACCACTTAGATGTTGTAGCTTCATCTTCAAGTCCCCTATATCAGCAAGTCTTGACATGGGGATCAAGTACTCCTCAAAGATGAGTTCTTTTGATGGCGGCGAAGGGCTGCTCGAAGACGAAGACCTCGATGATCTGTCCCTTGAAGAATGTCGCTTACTCACGGATGGTAGTGTATTTGGACAGTTTAGAGTTGTCGCACGTCGTACAACAGTACATTGAAAGATGACCTCGGCCACTGTTGGAAATGGAAGACTTAACATGTTGAATGGATCAAAGTTCTGACTCGAGTGGTTGCACACAGGACAAGTAACTTTGTTGTAGATTTGACCCATTGATAGATCGGATATAGCAGATTGATTACGGCGTAAGAATCGACGCCAGGCCTCTTGCCCAACTCGTGGTAGCTCGGTCTGTTCAATGAACTTATCTTCCAACGCCTCAACATACGGCTTCTTCTTCACTCTATTGCCATCCTCGTGCAACATATCAAGCATATCATTTAAGAGCTCTTGAGCATCCTGTTGATCTGCTCCACAGTATTGGGAATTGCACTTGGCTAAGATACTACGAAACTTCTGTGGTGCTCGTGTACCAAACTTTCCACTCCACATAAAGTGCAATAACTCGGAAAACTCTTCAATGATCTTCCCTCCCTTGCCCAAAGGATTGTCCTTGTTTATATCCCCATTGATCTTGAACTGTCCACTCAAAAGATATGATCGTAAAAGAGGCAAGTATGACATGCACTGCCATCCGGAGTTTGCGTAGCAGGTATTTCCCAAGTTGATTAATCCACATGCACCATATCCGGGAAATAAGCACACGGCATGACTACTCGCGTCGGATGTATCAGTTGCTGTATCCTTCTTCTTATTGATCCCCGCGGCCAATCGCGATGCCTTTGACTCGGGCTTTGTCTCACTTGATACCTCATCATCACCATCCTGTTCACTGTCAAGATTTCGAACACTTCCAGAGGTCATTCTACCTAACACGGCTAGACGATCAGATTTGACATCAATCCACTCTTCATGGTTCTCGGTATGATTGAAATGTATCCGAACATGTCTATTTTCTTTAAAACCGGCTGTATTTTCATTGGCGGAGGCACCATTATTATCGTCGGTAGCATCGTTTGTTGTATTGTCAACATTAACAATAAGTCCTTGATACCAACGACCAGTTGAATCCATTGCATCAACTGTTTTACGGATAATTGGTGCTTTCAGAGGATTGCCCTCACCATCTAATCCACGAAGTAATAGTCTAAATACGGCATCATCGTCAGCAATTCTACGTGCAGTCGTTGCCTTGGCAGCCGCCTCTCGGGGCCATGTGAAACTTCCGTCCTTATTGGCAATTGCAAACTCAAACATGAGACGCATCCCATCTGACAGCCCAATACTTTCAACTGAGTGTTCACCGGCATATATTATCCACTGATCTTCATACTTTTCATATGTTTGTGGTGTGTTGTTGTTCATTAGGGGGATCTCTGCATATCGATTCTTACACAGCAGTGCCCATGGACCATAAGTTAGGTTAGGAACGGGTTTGCCATTGGCAACCTCAAATCGCCATAGACGTGCCCGGCCAATTCCCTGGCTATCACGCGCCTTGGAATGACTAATTGGAAGACGAACAACAATCTCGCTGAAAACACGCCATAAAGGTTGATTTGGCATTACCATCACTCGAATCGACATGGGACCTGCATCGCCTCGTCGATAGGGTTGTTGAGGATCACATATCTGACAATGTAACAACCATGAATGTGTCGCAACTCGGACTGACGATGGTATCGCTTGTGGACATTGCTGATATTTGGCATTATTCGAACGAACACTCCTTTCATGTTGAGAAGATGTAATTTCAACCGATTCATCGGTATTATGAGTTGAAACCAAACCTCGTTCATCATCTAGCGCACCTCCATTCACACTGAGTCTACTACGTGGTAGTACCATCCGTGGAAGTGGCGGACCACCGCCATACATTTCATACAAGACATTCCAAACTCCTGGAGGGATTAATACATAATCCTTATCCCGAACTAGACGGTGTTTCATCATCTCGTATGATCCACGAGATCCCGAAACAAATGGTGAATCAGGTGATCGGTCAATTAATCGTTCGGTTGATAACTCCCTTGGTCTTTTGGGTGATCTTTTCCTTGAACGACCATTACTGCTGCTGCTGCTGTTGTCAAGATTATATCCCGTGTAAGCTACCCATTCATCCCACCAATTCTTATCTATACAATACAACACTCCTTGACCTAATCCTCCCTTACCATCGGCACCTCCTATACCTCCCCAGACACGGTTATAATCACCGACTTGTGTGCTAGCTGTAGTAACACCATTCTCAGATGTCAATGACGGTTGATCTGTAGAGGAGACTGTATCATTACTTGTAAACAAATTTCGTAATCCACCACGAGAAGCGGCTGGAATAGTAGTAGATTGTCCGGCAGAATCTCCACCGTCACTAGATACCTTTCCCTCACTGCTGGCATCCTCATTCACCTTCTCCTTCTCGCCACTCCTAGACAATCTATATTCATCCTGTAACATATTCCAATCAATCCAACGACTTTCAACTAATTCACATTCCATTGATGCAGTTGGTAATATCCCCGTAGTAAATAATTTATTCATTATTATGTTTAATGTAGTTTCATTTATGGAGGTGTTTGACCATTGAATGAAATCTTGTAATGACCATTTCAATCTAGTATTGTTAGTGTTGTTGTTAGTAGTGGTAGTGCCATTTAAGTGTTGGGTATTGTTGGTTAATGGTAATGCTGCTGCCAATTCAGCAAATTTACTTATATCGTGCATTTCACTTTGAGATAGATTTGGATTTGAAGTGGTTGCCGAGGATGATGTAGCCTGTTCTTGCAACATTGTATGAACTTCTTTACACTTCACTTCTTCTTTTACATCATGTGTTGTAGTATCATCATCCTCCATTTCTAATAAACTAATCATTAACTGTCGTGTACCATAGGCAGTAGTACCTTCATTATCATTCGATTGATGCTGCACTTTACCACCACCATTTATTGAATCTGCTACCAATGAAGCCATAACTTCCACTGAACTGTATGCATCTATACATAATGACTTCTTCTTCTTCCTTGACTTATCCTTCCCATTCATACTATCATTGTCATCACCATTGGGTAACAATACACCATCATACACATAATAATAACTTAATGAATCATAACTTATTATTAAATTTGTATCACATTCTAATAACCAAGTGGGAACATTCCCAGCTGGATGTAATTTCAATAATTCATTTAATAATTTGGGTGGTAATAACATGTAGAATAATAATTGTACACGCTGGAATCTTGTACCAAATTTTGATACTGATATTAGATAACATATTGATGTGAATGATATACCATATGTATTATTGGATGGTGGTGTTATATTTGGATTTAGTGCTAATGATGGTGGTGGTATCTCCTTCTCTCTTCCTTTGCCATTTTTATTCTCTTCATCTAACAGACATAACTTGTTAACATCTAATATCAAATTAGCATTCTCAGCACTAACTTTCGCTAATTCAGTTATATATTCCCATCTATTTTCAGATAAGTGTAATAATAGTAGGAAAGTTGAACCGTAGATATCAACTTGGGATATTTGGTCAACATTAACTTGTTGTGTAGTTTTTGGTTGGATGGCTATTGTTTGATTGTCATTATTAGTGGGTGATGAACGGGGAGTAGTACTACTTGAGGCCTTATTACCTGTGCTATTCCGCCTATCGCTGCCCCCTGCGCTACCGCTAGCACTGCTATTTTCCATACCAAATAAAACTAACTCTTCCTTAACATTTCTTTTTAACTTTTTAATACAAGTATCACCATTTTCAAATATCTTTCGTATTGTTGATATATCTAATGTATGTTCATTTTTATATATCTGTTTGGTTGTTTTAGTTCGGTCTGAACTTTCATCTAATGCTGGATGCATTAAGTCTAAAGAGGAGGATGGATTAGTGGACTTGGAACCCAAAGGTAAGAGGTTGTTAGAAGAGGAATTTAATCCTAACTTTCGTCCAACTTTTGATAATGCTGACTTTCGTCGTTCTTTCCCCTCCCTATTTCCTTCACTTCCCCCCAAACCACCCTGATCCCCTTCAACACCACCTTCATTATTAATAACAAATCCTAAACTATACTTAACACGCTTCTTAATAAATGATACCTCCGCTGGAGACAATAAATCAATTTGGGAAGAGATTATTGAAGATATAATTGTTGATAAATCTTCTGGATCTATTATGGATGGTGATAGTTTTTGGTAGATTTGTATCCAGTGGGGATCATTTACAGCATTAGCAGCTGAGTCAGTTGTGGACAAGGTTGGTGTAGGGGGTGGGGGTATTGAATGTGTTGAAGATTCATCTTTTTTGGTTGAGGATGAGGAAGTATCTCGTAGCTTGTGTTTACCACTCCATGCAGTCTTCTTCTTCCCGCTAGCCTTAACCTCAGTTTCTTTAATACCCTTATCTGTATCATTTACATCTATATTATTATCAACATTAGCCTTACCAGGAGAAGATTGGACAGCATTAACACTATTAAATGAAACATCCGACGTTTTACTAACATATCCCGGACTGTTAGTTGAAGAACCCGAGGATGCATACGAATGACGCTGCTTCTTAGTAGCATCAACATCGCTATTTCGTTTATCAATTGATGGTACGGTATTACGTCGTACACTACTACCAACAACTGCTTCGTTTCTACTGCTGTTATCAACATTGTTACTAGATGAACGGTTCGAGTTATTTTTACCTAACAATTGCTGCTCTTCCTCTTCTTGGATTATAGATGTATTATTTGGTAGTAGAGATGAATTTCGTTCTTTGTTATTAAGGATGGGTTGTTTATCATCATGTTGTTGTACTACTGCTTTGCTTATCTTTGATTGATTGCAGCCCATTATGTCAATGGGCCTCTAACTTTTTGAACAACTTGTATGTACTCTCTCTGTATGAGACTGGGATATCTGCACAGCCTATCCTTGAATCTAGTTATGAATGGTAATATTAGTAAGGTTGTATACCCATCCGCGTTGTCTATGCTGTATTATTGATACCAACGCCATCCTAATAGAAGGCAACATCTCATACAAATTTTTTGGGGTATTAAGATCAAAATAGGGCAGTTAAATGCCCTTATTTGTACCCGTAACCATTTGCCTTCATTTCTGACTCTTCAAAATAGGGAAGAACTTTGCGGCGGCTATTCATATCCCATAATCATACAATAATCAGAACTCTACATCAAAGTATCATTAATATCAATATGTCGGCGGTGTTGGTATCTCGTCTCGGAAGATCGACGACATTTTCTTCAATTAGAGCAGTTAGTACAGTGCATCAGAAAGATTTTCAACATGGTTGCAATGTTATTACTAATAGTATACAACAATATCGTACCTTTCATATATCTACAACTATTCTACAGAAAGTAGATGATGTTCATGTTACGATTGAAAGTAGTAGTAACAGTACACCAACAAACACATCATCTTCTAGCGGATCATCATGCTCAACACCACATCTAAACAACAATGAAAACGATAACGATGATGAAGAGGAAGAACAGGAAGATATGTTTGTTACATCTGATCCAATATTAGGCGTGGGTACAATATTAGAACATGGTGGACCGCGACGAGGTGGGACATTGA
>Ga0214481_100908_pt1 | contig 13558 bp, 14 predicted proteins | sample M1_20Mar14CPVII9_4_FD_165057 | JGI IMG/M metagenome (GOLD analysis project Ga0214481, IMG submission 165057) | Marine eukaryotic communities from Monterey Bay, California, United States - M1_20Mar14CPVII9sort6BwellG10 | ecosystem: Environmental > Aquatic > Marine > Unclassified | place: USA...
CGGCCGTGAACACCTACTAAAACACATTTAGATTGCATTTGCAGCATCCACTGCTTCTTTCAATTGTGAGATCGCCTTATTCGCCATCTCCATCGGCTCCTTTGTCTTAATCTTCCCGTTTCCTGGCTGATAATAGATAAAGTTATTATCATATGAATATTGATCACACATTTGCAATGATATAGCCAATTCATCTTTCATTTCCAATAGCTCAAATTCACCAGTCTCTTTTGCCAACTTAACCAATGTATTCTTACTCTCCCCTAGGTTCCATAATTCGTTAACAGGAGGCGACTTTAATACCGTACGAATCTTATCCCACTCAGCTGCATCAACTAATGATGGTATTGCTTTAATTGCAGTTAGGCTATCTGATAAGTTGGTGATTAGTGTATCCTTTTCGGAGGCGAATGCTGGTAGAGGAGTTGATGTGATTGCAATTGATGTGGCTACTAAAGTTGAGACGAATGATCTTCTATCAGATGATATGGGTATTTCATACAGGGAAGTTGTTGACGTAGATGTTATTCTTGTCGTAGATTGTTGCATAGTAAATGCATCTATCATTGCAAACAATAGGAGGAACATTGTCATTGATATTATTGTGATCATCATTGTCATCTTCCTTTCCTCTTTCTACTCCCTCGCAATTATGATATAATATGGAAATGTACGAGCTATAGATAGAGGGAGATTAATGTAGTGTTATGTGATGATATTTATGTATTGCCGTGACCGCTGACACTATTTTGATTATTAGTCAGCCAACCACATTACGATACTAACGAACTCTCAGCAATAACTTTGGCGATACAACATCTTCTTTTATTTCAATTTGTAAAAGTACAGTACCTCTGATACATAGAGAGGGGTAGAAAGTCAAAGCCTCAATATGGAGGCCTTTGACTTTCTACCTATGCCATGTATATTAGTTGTATATTATTACAGCTACAATGTAGGGATGATGCCGTAGACGGGGGATACACGAATTACGATGTCATTGAGAGCAAATTACTACCGATTTTGTGGTAGAATGATTATCACTGAGAGTCATTTTACTATGACTATTTTATTCTCGAGAGGCGGTGCTACTATTACGATCACTGATCGTATATATATCTTCTTGCTTATTGTGTTTTTTATTATAATTGTATTACAGCAGTTTTTGTCACGAGTTGCAAAAAGAGTACCCCAACCTGAAGCTCATGAAGAGTAATAAGCAGTCGTCTACTACATTGGCAATATGCCTCTTAGTATGTTTTTTGCAGTGCTCACTATTTGGTCGTGAATAAACAAATCAACGGAGTGTACGAGTACGAGTACGATGAGGATGAGGAAGAAGTAGTACCACAAGATATAATCAACAGACGATTAACATTATCATCAATCGAACAACTTAAACAACATGAAGAATCATATTATAAAGAATTTGAAATGCCAAATTGGTTACGTAAGTTATGCAATTCTAGTGACTATAGTGATGGTATGAGCATGAGTAGTAGTGAAGAAGTTAGTGCTGCAATGTCTACGGCTATGGCAGCAGCAGAAGATGATGATGAGAAGAATCTATCCAAGCGTGCTTTAGCATCAAACTTACCAACATATACGTTCAAAGATGCATTAGAATCAACAAATACATTCTTAAACTCAGTGGGTGTATTATTGTATCGTCCTGAGAATGATAACTTCGTTCTGTTGTATGGTAATAGACAACTATACAGACCTAAACTTGGTATGGGCTTCAAAGAGTTGACTAAAGTGCTGAGATTGGAGTTTCCAGAGAAATTTCAGGGAAAGAAGAGTGATGAATTGGGTAAGGCAGCATGATGCTTCCCCGTTTTATTTGTGATACTTTGGTTGTGAGAAAGTGGTGTAATATTGGTTTCCTTCTCTCATTGGTCTACTCTCATCTCTCTTATAATACATATAATATATCTTATCAGCCATCGTTATTGGGGGAGGTGACTATCCGCATCTAAGTAAGGCATGCCTAATGTCTTTTCCAGATACCGATGGAAGATGTAAACAAGATGAAACTCCTATGTTAAATTTTGGATCTACATTCCGTAATCTTGATAATTTACTACCCAATATGATCGCTTTACCAACGCCTTCTCATCATCTATCATGCTTTTCAACGTGGGCATATAATCATAATATCGAGGGTGCAACGCAAAGGCTATGCCCAAGTTTCAATGCTGCGGGACATAAGGACCGAGGTAGTTTAATATTTGGTGAAGAGGCTGGATTGAAGTTTGAGGTACGTAACCAAGCAAGATCTTTTGAGAATCTTATAATGAGCAGGAGATAACTCATTTTGTTCCTCTATACATATACTAATGTTAATACTCTATCGTCTCTTCTCTTCATAACAAAACGGAACAGGATCTCATTACTCAAGTAGTATGGCGAGGCACGGATTTCGGTTTCCTTGGTCATATTGAACCTACTCTCGGCAGGCCAGATCCGCGACGAGACATCGAAGATAAGATTGATCCTCAAGTTACAGAACCCAAGGAGAAGAAGGCTGCCGCTACGGCTGAGTTACTAAAGATATATGATGATCTTATCCCTCGGTGGAAGGGTGTTGTCTTGACTGCCAAGGCTGAAGTTGAGGCTCAAGAAGCTCAAGAAGACGATAATGTCCTACCTTGGGCAAACATCAAGTTTACAACCACATCACCGGTAGCAAAAGACGGTGCCAAAGCAGAGTTTGCCAAACTTGATGAATATATCAACTCCAAGGGTAAACATATGTCACTCGAGGAGCTAGCTCAATACAAGTATCATATAGACTTGGGTGGCGGAGGCGGAACAACGTGGACTGGCACAATTGCAAAGCTTGCTATGCCAGGTTTGTTATTCCATCATGTCACGCCTACTACAGACTACATTCATGATTACAAGATGAAGCCATGGATACATTATGTACCTATCAAGGCAGATCTCAGTGATTTGAGAGAGAAGTACGAGTGGGCTGAGTCTCATCCCGAAGTAGCAGAGATGATTGCATCTCAAGGTTCAGACTTGGTGAGGTACTGGGCGTCAATTGAGGGATTTGGTGAGATGTATCAAGATGTATTTGTTGATCGAATCCGTCAAGTGATTGAGGCATACCAGCCGGTTTCAACGACAAATCCCGATTTGTCAAGTTGGGAGAAAGAATTGGAGAACTATGAAGGAAGGACTTTTGAAATAAGGATTATGTGTGATGGCAAAGGGCTCCCTGCGGGCAATTTTCAGCTGCTTACGCAGCAACGTAAAGAAACTTTCATCTTCTCGACCCTCTTTCCCACCTATCATGCGAGTAGAAAATAGCAGAGAGATAGAAGATACCAGATTATACCTTATATCCAAGAAATCTCAGGGTAATGAAGGTGCGAGTAGAGCTCGTGAACTCTACGAGAAATGTGTCGTCAAGCCAGGAAGCATAAGGAGAGTCATGCAAAGTCTGTGATGCGACCACTGATGATACTTTCGACATGCTGTAGTACTGATATTGAATCTGATTTTCTTGCATGGAAGATGATATTGAATTGACATTGAACGGGGAAGAAAAGATTGTAGATTGGACCGATACTGTCTTTACAAAGACTGTCAATTGGAGTATCCACTCAATACTTGCAGAGGCTTGTTGTTTAGCTAAAAGACTTGACAGTTGAAATGAAAAGCAAGAGCTTTACTTAAAGAAGGTATTAGATTGTCAAAACTTGCCGAACCCAAGATGAAAGACAAGAAAGGCAAGGAAAGAGCTTAAATGTAATACTTATTACCACAAGCCTGTTTTGAAATACCACCACACAAAGATAAAGATGTCAGTAGAATGATATAGCATGTTGTCATCTACTTAATAAGTCTAAGTCACCTGCTTTCGGCGGCCTTGTTTGAGAATCTCGACTGGTATCCTAAAAGATACCAAAAACATATACTTTTACAACCTCAATCAACCGTGATCCTGATACCATTTTAACCTTAAAGTATAGACTGAAGTGATAAATAAACATATCATGAATCATTGTGGTATCAAAAAGCTATAGTGGGTATCCTACTACTAAAAGTTTGAGATCGAGTTATCTTTGATCTACTACTAGTTTTACTTTAGAAATAAGGACGACGAAGTTATGTCTGAGCTGAAATGTCTGATTGTTCACAGTTTAAGCAGTATAGTAAGTTAAGTTTCTGAGTCAACACACATTACTATATGGGGGGTCTATACTTTACTTTATTGATCTCTTAGTTGGAACTGCAAACTTAATGGTAGTAGTGGTAGAGGGGGGGAGGATATTGATACAGGAGGTGCAGACAACAACTTTAACGTAGACCCTCAGCCAATGCAAGTTGATTTAGCAAATCGTCAAGTTGGTTCTGACATCAGACGACCTCCTGCAAATCGATTGGCAAGTGGTGTATCTAATATGGCAAGAGGGGCAAGAGCTGGATTAAGAGAATTATCATCTCCAAAACTCAAAAAGAAAAGGCAGTATGGTGATAGATCGGCAACTCCCAAAACACCGCCAAATACTAACATTGGTCGTACAGTATTAGAGTTTGGAGAGGAGTTACGTGGTGAGGTCGGTGAGGTTGATAACATTGATAATGTTATTGATGCAGCAGATATGTCCATGGAATTTGGTAGTCTTGAGGAGGAGGATAACAACAACAAAAAGAAGGCGGCACAAATTAGAGTTACAGAACACATCATCAAGAACAGTACAAACTTTGCTCAAGGGAAATTATTGGATGTATATAATGAATTATTGGCCGAATATGATCCTACAAAAGACGACGGTGATTATTATTCATCAACCTTAAGACGTGGTACAATTGAATTTACACATTGGACACAAGACATTACCGATACTACCGACAATAAGTTGACTAATGATGCTCATTATTACACCAATAACTATGATGAGTTACTCGAGCTTGAATTAAAATTGAATACGAAGCGTGGCGAAGTAATTGAATTGATTGAGAAGCATCTTCCAGAGTACATCGATTTAATTAATATGGGAACAAAATTCTCAATACTTACAAGGATACTCCATAAATTACATTACTCGCCTGAGGGTACTACTCCCGATCCAGATGATCCTCGCAATCACTCCCCATTCTCCCAATGTTGTGTTGCTACCATGATGACGAAACTTCCCAACTTCCTTATCAACGAAGATGAATTAAGGAAAGGAAAGTTGAGTGAGGATGAGATTGTAGCAAAGATGACCGAGTTGATGAGTTATGGAGGAAAACCAAAAGAACTAAACAATGATCTTCACAAGTTTCAAGCTATAACCGACCTAATATTCCTTGATCTTGAGAAGAAGAAGAAGAAAGGTGAAATGGAGAAACAATATAAGAAATGGGCGGGGAACAAACGATGCAAGTTGAATTCAATGTGGGAATTGTTCACCATTATGTACAACATCGATCGGCTGCATATGTTATTACACCGTGCGGCTCATCCGGGTAAGACGTTACAAGTACATTGTGCTTCTGCCGCAACAGCTTTTTATGGATTCAACCTGGAAGCTGGAACTGATAAGTATGCGACCAAGTTTGTTGGTACCGGATCAAATGGCGAACGTCGGTATGTAATTACATTTGCTGGTCATCCACAAAGTAAGTATATGTGCTCACTCTATACACTTTTGAAACCTGATCTTACTCACACCTGATTCCTTCAATACATCTTCTTATATACCGCAGCATACCTCATGGGGTTGAACAAGAGTCTCCGAATGTTTCCCAAGGATATCCGTGAAATCATTGCACAACATCTCATCGAATTATACTCCGTTGTATACGAATTCGAGACATTTTCTCGGAAGGGTTTCACTACCTGTATCATGGACGTCTTTGGAGGTAATAGTAAGGATGGAGTCGATGTAGGTGAATACGCATGCCTCGCTCGACTCTTGGAAGAATCAGGCTTGCTTGATCTCAAAAAAGCCGATATCAAGAGTAAGTCTATCCGTGAAAAGATGAGACCTGGGCCTACTCCGATTAGTACGGACAAGTTGATTGGTAAACTCCGAGAGAAAGACTGGGATCGAGCCAACATCGAGCGCCTCCTTGTACAATTGAAGGAAGCTAGTGATGATTTCGACTTGATGATGCGTCGTATGAAACAGTTCAGAGCTGGTGCAAGACTTCATTACATCGCTGCTCAACTATTGGCAGTGGGAGATGGCTCGGTTGTGAGTAGAGATGTCGACTCAATTCCTCCTCACATCACTACCATGATCGAAGAGATAACGAAGGTATTACAGCAGGATGAAAATGATACTTGGAGATCATTAATGAAGATACAGAAGAATCAGAAGGAAAGCGGTGAACGATTGGGTAAGCTTGGTGGCTTGATGAGCAAGTTAGCTTCCATTTTCAATAATGCAGGTGGTGAAGAAGGAAATGGTCTTGCTACAATCAATAACAATCGAATGTTAGATGAATTGGCATTATTGTTTCCTGGAGGCAAAGAGGCAGCAATCAACGCAATTGCTAAACTTGCCAATCGATGCAACAAGACATTTTGGCGAAGGTACAATGAACTAAAGAAGTATCGGGAAGATTTCCCTGATGATGTTGTGGATGGTATATTAACAATTGATATGAAGAGGGAGAATGGGAAGTATAAGGATCTTCATGATTGGTTAGTTACTCAGAATGGTCATTTAAAAGCTAATGGATTTTCTGATAATAATGATAATCATTGGGGTATCAAGGCATATGAAAGGATGGGTTCAATTGAGCAATTGGCTTTATTGCGTATGAATGTTACATTCGACACAGCTTTGCATGACAAAGCAATGAAGAAACGCCTCAAGAACAACTTGAAAAAGAAAGATATGGATAAGACGGGTGGCAAAAGAAATTTGTTCTCAGATAAATAAATCACAAGAGTAGAACATTGTTATTGATGACAAGTTGTTGCATGCTAATTTAGTTGTCATGTCTCAATATCTCAAGAGTTTGGCATCATCTCTCTTGACCAAACAATACAGACTCGAGGTGCTCAGTATCCATATTCGACTGTATGCCCCTTGATCTCATCACTAACTCGACCACGGCCATTCCATCGTCCCATCAATGCTTTTAGGTCCTTATGAACTAATCTGCTGTACTCTGCTACACCAAGTTTAGCGTATACTCTTGCTTGAACTCCAACTTTAATGCCATCAACGTAGTAAGCAGGCTTGACCGAATCCCTGTAATTCTTGTTCCTCAATCGAATACCTTCAGAATTAGAGCTTGGCAAACCCCCATCCTTTTCGGGGAGGGTAAGTGAAGAAGGATCATTGAGAAGATCCTCAGTAAGTTCCTCAAGAAACAGAACGACTTCATCGTCATTTTCAACCGTTGCCAAGTATGCTTGTCGAATAGCACTGGTGTCATTGGACGTTGAAAAGGTACCACTGTCCTCATCTACTACCCATCCGAATTGGCCAATACCTCTGATACCATCTATCAACATATCTACTTGACCTTCAATAGTCTTCATCTGCTTTTCAACATAATCTTTGTCAAAGAAACACGAAAAAACTTGCAAAGCACTCGAGGCAGGCATTGCAACCTTCACTTGCCCGTTTTCTTCGAAGAGCTCCATCTCCAAGCCGGCCAACCAATCTGGTAATGGTTCCCCGAGATGCCACATAGAGCAAACCTTGGCCATGACGGTTGATTTATTGCCAGTCGTTTGGAGAACACTCAGATTATGTCCTCCAATATTTGCCCTGGCAGCAGCATCTTGCGCTTCCGACTAAACAAGAAAGATACCAAGTGTCATTGCTGACGGTTAGTGCAATCTCTACCAACAAACAAACAATTTATTGAACTTACAAAGACCATGATTGTAGTAGGGAGTTACTTGGGATAAATGACGATGGTGTTTCCAAAATTATGAGCTCATCATGTTTAGTTTTAAGTATGTAGGTAGGTACTTATTAGGAGGGAAGGAGAAGCCCTAGCAATTGCCTCCAGTATACCCTGTCTTGCCTCATAGTACTTTTCTCCTGACGGACCATTTCTTAAGCGGCAATCAACTACTACCTCTACATGATCACTTTGATAATCTGTCCACTTGACACGAAAAGTACGGCTTCCATCAGTGACTACCTTCGGACAAGAAAGTGAAATCTCCTCTCTAATCTCTTCACACAACTGAGGAATCATGTCGATGGCCTCGTAATCGAATCTTAATCGTTGTTTGACCTGACTGTACATCATCCTTGATCTGTTACTAATACGTATATCCGAAAGCTGTGTGTTTGGAATCTTTGTAATTACTTCATCAAAACCTCGTATTTCCGTGTTAAGCCACCCCATATAGGTAACGATACCAGTAGTTCCGTCTCCTAATAAAATACTATCCCCGACATTGAATGCGTCTGAGGAAATCAGAAGTTAATTCCACACAATGGTCACAAGTATATCCAAGGAGGTAGGGAGGTAGGGGGGTTAGCATTTGTTAGTGGAATAGCAAAACCATATCATATGCACAAGTCAACTAAAACCACGGCCAAGTGAGTATGTCGTCTATACATACATTCATCACTGGTTTAACAATCAGAACATAGAATTCCCAGATCAAAGGGTGAGTTGTAACTATTGTGCACAATTAAGTTCTGCTTACCTGATGCTGATAATGCCAATCCATTCAACATTCTCTTCACGAGATCTTGACTTGCTAATGTGATAGCAAACGTCCCTGCTCCACTGATTGCAAAGATTGATGACAAGCCATTGCCCCGTTTAACGTTCAATATATCACTCCATATAAAAGCGAGGATAAGAAACATGAAAAAGTCTGAAATCTTATCAAATATCTCCACTATGCCTTCTTTACCACGACGACTTCTTCCACTTTTAGGTGCATTATTAACCAAAGCTCGGAAGAATCCGCGTTTATATATCCGTACTCTGAATGTAATCCAGCAGCTATACATTAACTTGCCAATTAACTTGCTTATATCCACACCTTTCTTAGATTTTATACCGGCGACTTCCAAGGCAACTTCAAAAGTATCCAAAAAGTATAATACCAATGCAATACGAGATGCTTGACTAATTGTTTCAGTAACTTGATATGAGTAACTATCTTCATATTGTACACCTGGTTTACGAAATCGATATCCAACATTATTATAAAAGAATTGACCAATCTTCTCTGGAAAGATACTGAGTATTAATACCATTACTACATCTAAAAGATGCGTCTCTGCTCTCATTATGGATATAATCTTCACTGCCTGTTTCTTATTTATTAATAGTTTACGCCATGGTATTCTACCGGCAACTGCTAGGTTCCTACTAATAGCCAAAGATGATGTATCACTTGCTGTATTTAATTTGTTGCAGTTTTGGGAGGGGGGTATCTTCGGTACTAAGACATTACTGCTTGGCGATACAAATGCAAGAGATGCATTTGATATCACTAGAAGTAGAAGGAGGAATAGTGTATATCGAATCATTATGGGCACAGCGTTTTGGAGCTTAAAGAGCCCCCACACCTTGGTGCATGAAGCATCATAACAAAAGATACGGTATCCTTGAAAAGATATTTTTATGAGACCGTGTGTATAGTACAATATCAGATCATTATTGGTGGACTTTGAGCGTGTTGCATATAATATTGAGGCAGCTTCATCTGATAATGTGTGGTGGTTTGAGTGTTTGTATTGTATACTGATATATTCCGCGGCAGCTAATACTGTATATATCGTGCATTTACTCATTATCACATATTTATCAGATTCGTATCATATCACACCGCACGTTATTTACAATATACCATGATGGCGGAGAAGAAGAATAAAACAAAAACATACCCGTCTGTTAATATTGCTACACATTACATGGAGCTTGGTCGTAAGCAGGAGGACCGTCGTCGCCATGGTAGCAGTTACAACACATCACGTATGAAGAATGAGGCTATACAAATCGCAACCGAAGCACGTGTACTAAAAAAGGCAAGGCGAAACCAAGAAGCCTTTAATGCGTATACTGCAGCTATTCAAATTGATCCATTTAATCATACACTCTATCATCATCGTGCTGAGACGAATTTGAATAGAGGGGCACATGAACTTGGTATGTGGGATGCTCAAGCAGGACTAGAGTTATGCAGTAACTCCGTATCATTCAGACATGATGAGTGCTTTTCTCTTATGTGGTGTACATTGACACGTTGCTGTATTGAGATGCGGCGATTTGAAAAGGCTGACGAGTATTGTGAGATTGGATTATCAGTTATTGGTGAGGATATGACATTTGCATTGAATGTTCTCAAGGATTATGAAGATTATATTGATGAGTTACTGGATCAGTTACCTACGGACTTTGCCATGGCTCAAATCAAACCCGTGCAAAATAGCGGAGACGATCTTTCATTTTTCTATTCAACAAAACTTGCATCTTTGGAATCCCCGCCTTATGATGTAGCACCGAATCAGCCGGAGTTACTTCTCGTTGACGTTGATGATTCTATGCCTGCCAAGGAAGCATTGGAGTGTGTATTCCCTCGGAAGGTGAAGAAGTGGACAAGAAAGGAGTTGACAAGTGATTCAATTGGAAAGGGTTTGTATTTCAATGCAGCTATGTTGGTACTTGTATTGGTTGGAGTCACATATGTAGTCGATGATCCAACATCGTGGATGAGCATGTTGTTGATTGGATTATTTGTGGCCTTGGTATGCAAGATGATTGCAAATCGTAAACGAACACAAAATGCCAATCAGCCACGGGTAGAGAACTTTGGAATCTATTCTGTTCCCGACACCAAGTACTGGGTAACTGCAATTTCAGTTTCCAATTCGTTGGACCGATCAGTTATTCAAACTCGTCTGATGTGTGATTGTATGCCGAACACGAAGATCGTTGTTCTAAAGTTGGATAAGAGTGAGGGGCCTCCCACTTTTGATATATCGGAGGCGGAGGCATATGTTGCTGCTATTGTGAGGAATGCACATAATTGCGAGACAATGTATGGAATGGGGCAAAAGCTAGCAGAGTAGAAGAGGGGAAGATTGAGGATATGGGGCAGGAGAGGAGTTTGAGGAGCAGTACAGGAGGGAGGTGCAAGATGCATTGAATATATCAAAAGAGGGAAAGTATAATGAAACAAAGGGGGAAGTGAATGAAATTATGCAGATAAAAAGAGTATATTAGTACATATTTCATTTGAGTTATACCGCTCCATGGAGTTCCACATTTATGTATTAGTATTCTATTCATTGTAGCCAGATGTGGCCTTTTAATGCCCTACATAAAGCTAGATGACTGTAAGATTGAATTACTCCTTCTGAGTTGAGGAAGACCTCTATGCAGCTTTTATGGAGCTATGCAACCAACTGCAACGAGTTGAAGATGGGTAATACGATTGCACTAAAATGAGAACCTTGACTCGATGAGACAAGAAAACTGTCCTGTTATTTCTGGTAGCTTTGTCATATTATTTCCGAAATTTGATGGGTCATTGGCACTTGGCAGTTGACTGGCAGTTTTATATCAATGATGTTCCCTCATGGGAAACAGCTGGATTGCATACAGTGTTCTCTATCAGTTCACTATCTCTCGACCCGATTAAAGTAAAATCTATACACATACAAACAAGCAGCCTTATTGATGAATATCTTTGCAACATGCTGGTATTATAATGCGTTCATCATATTGCAAAACCAAAGACAATGGCAGAAGAATCATCTATTACTATGGAAGGGCACCACATTCATCTGAAGGATCTATTCCATAAAGAGTGCAATGTATCCTACCGACGAGATGATTATCTTTCAGCCGAGCATCAAGATAAGATATGGCGTGATGAGGTAAAGTGTCAACACGACAAAGAACTATACCGACGACCTTCCTCACCTAAGGATGTCATATCTGAAGATGTATTACATTTGTCACCATCGTCCGTGTTTAATAATCCAACATCTGAGGATCATCTCAAATCCACCGATACACTAGTATCGTCGCATTATTATACACCAGCGTCTCCGTCCGATATATGCATTAGATGGAGAGAGAAGATTGTTGAGTGGATGTATCTAGTAATTGATCGGTTTGGTAAGTCTATTCTCGTACCCCACTCACTAAAACTTGTATCCTTATCGTAACTTCATATCCTAATCCCTCCATCTTTGCAATACCAAACATCTCATAAAAGATCTAAGCCGTGAGATTGTTAGTATCTCTGTTTTCTACCTTGATCAGTATCTTTCCAAGCATTATGTTGATGAGGAGGTGAGACATATCTTATGTTCAGATATTCCTTCGGAGGATACCCTTTTTAATGTTGTATTGTATACTCATCTTTCTCTTCTTCAAAATCATTTACTACTATAGCTCTTTCAGCGAGTAGCAATGACATCCATCTACCTGGCAATCAAAATCCACAGTCAAAAGAAGGCATCTATCCACATGATAGCTTCAATGTGCAAGGGAGAAGTAACAGTGTCTCAAATTGAAACCATGGAACTTCAGATCATGAAAGATCTTCAATGGCACTTGTTCCCACCTACTCCTATGAACTTTATCGATAATCTATATCCTTTGTTGAGTGCTTCTCTATCAAGTGAGATTACCATCTCAAGTTCAAGTTCAAGAAAGAGAAGCAGGCATTATGATGATATGGAACGAGATCTCCAGGACTCTTTGGATCTATCAACATTCCTGGTAGAGCTTAGTGTATGTGCATACCCATTCATCATGGCTAAGCCATCCTCCATTGCCGTGGCTGCTATGCTATACAGCTTTGATCATTTCGATATTCCTCAAGATGTTCGTGGATATTTCAAAGAGACATATTCACAACATGATGTGGATATGACAGAAGTTGAAACATGTTGCACATTGTTGGGAGATCTATATGAAGCAGCCATGCCGCAAGACGACAAAGAAGTATCGTGCCCATTGATATCTGATTAAGAATAGGCATCAGATACGATGACGACCATCGGTATCCTATAAAGTTGGACTGTCTAATTTGATAACAACTCCCAACTATTCGTTAGTTGGCCGCCAAGACATATCCAACACTTTCACCTTCAAGACTCAACCCCTCAAGAATTATATTGTCGAGGATTGGATGATTACCATTGTTGTTAACTGTCTGTTTGATTGTATTATGTGTACTACTCGCCATGCTCAAGAAGATATATCTCTCGTGGTGATAATATGTAGTCGATTGTTTTGTTTGCTTCTTTACCACGCATCTATGAAGAGAATATTGTAGCAAGTATTGTAGACTAAGAAAATTGTAGTGGAATATTCTTATTCCTTATGTTGCATTGTTGAGTAGTAGTAACTATCATAATCATGTGATGTTGACATATCTTGTGATCATTTTTGCAATCTCATATTATTGCAACTACCCGGCCTTGATGCTTGCACGACAACACTGATAGAGTATATAGTGCTAATGCCTCATATATACAACTTTTTTTGCAACAATTGACGCTAATATTGCCTCCATATCAAATAGATTCCATCATCTGCCGCATGTTTATTTAGATTTGTTGAGGAAGATACCGGCCAATAAAAATGACAACTCGAATTCAAC
>Ga0214481_100909_pt1 | contig 13523 bp, 11 predicted proteins | sample M1_20Mar14CPVII9_4_FD_165057 | JGI IMG/M metagenome (GOLD analysis project Ga0214481, IMG submission 165057) | Marine eukaryotic communities from Monterey Bay, California, United States - M1_20Mar14CPVII9sort6BwellG10 | ecosystem: Environmental > Aquatic > Marine > Unclassified | place: USA...
ATAAAAATTATTTTTCTCTGCAAAATGGTGTTTTGAGAGTTGAGAAGGTGACTTGGACGGATTCCCTAAAGATCGCGTCGGGAGAGCGGAGGTTCCTAGATTAATTTCTGGAATCTGGCGAAATAAAAACCGCACGTATGTCGTTAACTTCCAAATTACTGTGAAAAGTTCAACCGTGCAGATCGCTGACAATGGTATCTAAGCAGAACCTCGATTGCTCCGAACTAAAGTTGATTGAAATGTGAAACTTAGTACGGCAATTTGTCCGTTATCTTGAAATACGATAACCTCTTATTCGTCCGATGGTGATATAGAAACAAAATTCAGGAAAGCGAAGCAGTAGTTGTGGATCGATTGAATTCAAAGACACGACGGCATTTTTTCCAAGACTGTGGAGTTGGTGTTGGAAAAATTGCGCTTGCCTCTTTAATGGCAGGCGGTATGGGCGCGTTGCAGAATAAGAATCTATTAGGTTCGACCGATGGCGTTGGCGGGATTGGGGGACAGCCAAATTTTCTGCCGCGAGCCAAGCGGGTGATATATATGTTTATGGCAGGCGCCCCAAGCCAGCTCGATTTATTTGACTACAAACCACGACTTGCCGAGCTAGAGGGGCAACCGATTCCGCCCTCTGTGATTGATGGGCAAAGATATGCTTTTATTCAGCCGGATGCTGCGATTCTGGGGCCGCAGTTTAAATTTAGTAAACAGGGGTCGGCTGGTGTTGAGGTTTCGGAGTTATTGCCGTGGTTTTCAAAAATTGTCGATGAAGTCTCGATCCTGAAATCTTGCACAACCGACCAATTTAATCACGCGCCAGCTCAATTGTTATTCAATACTGGGAATGGTATTCCGGGGCGACCGAGTATGGGGTCGTGGGTCAGCTACGGTCTCGGTTGCGAAGCAAAAGATCTACCGTCGTTTGTTGTTCTTCAAAGTGGCGGCGGGTTGAGCGGTGGGGCATCGCTGTGGAGTTCTGGTTTCCTGCCGGGCTCCCACCAAGGAGTACCGTTTCGAAGTTCCGGCGATCCTATTCTTAACGTGACCAATCCAGTCGGTTTTGATAATCGTGCTCAACGCGATTCAATTGACTTAATTAAGAATTTGAATCGCCAACAACTCAATTTGGTTAATGATCCTGAAATCGAGACGAGAATTAAGGCCTACGAGATGGCCTATCGAATGCAGGCGCGAGCACCAGAATTGATGGACACGAGTCAGGAATCCGAAGCGACGCTCAAGCTTTACGGAGCGAAGCCGGGGGAAAAATCCTTCGCAAATAATTGCTTATTGGCAAGACGACTGGCCGAACGTGGTGTTCGTTTCATTCAGGTTTATCAAAATGGTTGGGATCACCACAGTAATGTAAAAGGTGGACTTAAAAGACAATGTCGGGCGACCGATCAGGCGTCGGCAGCGCTCATTATGGATCTGAAACAACGCGGGATGCTTGATGATACTCTGGTGATTTGGGGTGGAGAGTTTGGGCGTACGCCCATGGTTGAGGCCAGTGCTGCGCTGAACCGGTCGGGTGGTCGAGACCATCATCCACAGGCATTTACGATGTGGTTTGCCGGCGGCGGTATGAAGCGTGGTTTCTGTATGGGGAAAACTGACGAACTGGGATTCAATATCGTAGAAGGCAAATCGCATGTGCATGACATCCAGGCAACGATTTTGCGATGCTTGGGAGTCGACCACACGAAATTATCCGTTAAGGTAAACGGCTTGGATGTGCGATTGACTGGCGTTGAAAATCATCAGGCAATTACCGATCTGATTGCATAAGCCAAAAAGCAAACGACTTAAGTCTAAGATTGTTTAAATATGTGCCCCCCAGTTTGTGAATTGATAAATATGAAATTCTATGTTGAACGAACACTTTCAGTTGGCCTATTTGCTGCTCTCTTCTTTTGGATGGTAGTAGGTGTCGGTTCGGTTGCTAATACGCGGTGTCATGGGGCTGAGGAAATACAGGACGAGCAAAGCGAAAAATTGGAGAGCGAACCCAATTGGATTTCACTTTTTAATGGCAAGAATCTTGACGGTTGGACGGTCAAGATTGCGGGGCACCCGGCCGGAGAGAACTTCGCAAATACTTTTCGCGTGGAAGACGGAATTCTGAAATGTGAATACGACGACTACGGTCCATTTAACAAGCAATTCGGGCATTTGTATTCAGACTTGGCTTATTCGCACTACAAGTTGCGATTGCAATATCGTTTCGTCGGGCGGATGCTTCCTGACGCACCAAATTATGTAGATCTTAATAGCGGCGTCATGCTGCACTCTCAGTCGCCACAGAGTATGCGGCTTGATCAAGGATTTCCCGCAAGTCTAGAGATGCAATTTCTAGCAAGCCTCGGAAAGGGTAAGCGGCAAACAGGCAATGTCTGTACGCCAGGCACGCACCTGAATTACGATGGCGAACTGACAAAAAAACACATTGTCAAATCATCGGGGCCGACATTGCCGGCTGATCAATGGGTATCCGTGGAGATGGAGGTTCATGGCCATGACTTAATCATTTATCGAGTCGAAGGAAAAGAAGTGTTGAGATACAAGTTTCCAGTACTCGATCCGGACAGTGAAGAAGCGAGGGATATCTTAGCGTTGGGCGCCGACCGTGAGCTTTCATTTGGTCACATTGCACTTCAAGCCGAAGCACAGCGAGTTTGGTTCCGCAATATCGAGTTGCTGCCGCTCTCTGAGTAGGCTTACCCGTCGTAATCGAGTGAGGTGCCGGGTGGAGATGTGATTGCAACCACGCCACGCTTAGTCGACGGTTGTTGTTTCCATCGGCAATTCGTTGGTCAGCTCGATGATTTCCTGGGCGAGCTCCAGCGATCGTGAAACGATGATCGGTCGAGATTCGAATGGGTTGGAAGGCTCGCCATCTGGATTTAGAAAGACACCGCCCGCTTCTTCCATGACGATTTGAGGTGCTGCGATATCCCAAGCGGCTTGTTTTGTGCAGGCGGGGTTGTTGTCATGAATCGCGGCGGCAAGCAGGGAGTCACCAACGGCAATTCGCATCGCGACCCCGGAGTGAGGAACGGTAGAAGTCACCATTCGTGCGCCGTTTTTGGAGCGAAGACGTTCTTTGAGATTGCGAAAATATTCGGTTTCAAGATCGGCATCTCCGTATTGATTCATCTCGACCCAGACGTCGGATAGTGAATCACCCGTGTCGCAACGTAACCGCTCGCCATTGTGCCACGCTCCGCAATTTTTCTCCGCGTAAAACCATTGATCGGTAAGCGGGAAGTAAACCACGCCAAGCCGGGTCGAGCCATTTTCTCGAAGGGCAATTAAAGCAGCGGGGAAATGAGGGCCGGCGGACATTAAATAAGCGCTTGAGCCGTCGAGGGGATCGACGATCCACATATCGTTGGAGGTCGTTTGGTCGGCATTCAGTTCTTCGGACAAAATTGGCAAATCGGATGCCGCTCGGAGAATGTCACAGGCGACCCGATCGGCTTCGCGGTCAACTTCAGAGACAAGGTCACCGACCCCTTTTTGTTCGACGACATTCAGCTTCTCAGATCCGTCGCGAATGATCGCACCCGCGGCTTGTGCGGCAAGTACGGCGGTGTGAAGTTGGTCGCTAATAGTTTGTGAGTGTTCGCGTGGGCAGAAATTAGACACTGTATTTCAGTTCCGTTGAAATGGCTGGTTTAGTCTTAGTTACGGCAAACAGATCGCATGGAGCTACCAATATACTGTCTTGGCCTCACGCCCCGAATTCTAATATGTGGACGTTATTAATTCGAGAGGGTCGGAGATAGTTTCTCTCAACTGAATTTTAGGGAGGGAACTGGTGGGATTTCCTGAAAATTGTGTGGGTGCGTGAGTTTCAATGGCCTTGGTACTGAGGAACGAAAAAAAGGCCAAGTGGAAAACCACTTGGCCTTTTTAATTGGACTGAACAATTATTTCAATCTTCTACTTACGTCGTTCTTTCAATCGAACCGCTTTACCGGCGCGATCACGAAGGTAATAGAGTTTCGCACGCTTAACGAATGAAGATCGTTTGACTTCAATTTTCTCGACCTTAGGTGAGTGGACTGGGAATTTTCTTTCCACTCCCTGTCCGGCGACGATTCGTCGAACGGTGAACATCTCCCGAGCACCGCTACCGCTGCGTCCGATTACAGTTCCGCTGAAAACCTGAGTCCGGGACTTTTGGCCTTCTAGAATTTTACAATGAACGTCGACAGTATCGCCAATCTCAAATTCCGGTGCTTCCGCCTTGAGACTGTCTTTTTCGACAAGTTCCATAATTTTGTGAGTCATATTATTACCCTCAGTTAATTCGCGTCGAACCGACGCGTCGCTGTGATGTACAGTTTTATTCTATCTTAAAATCTTACCTTTTGGATTTACGAATCCAAAAGATCACTTCGTTTATTCTTAGTGTTTTCTAAACTTTTGGCATTTCGCCAACGATCGACTTCACCGTGATTCCCGCCCAGCAAAACCTCGGGAACACTGTGTCCCTCAAAGTCACGAGGCCGGGTGTACTGGGGATATTCGAGCATGCGATTTCCTCGTGAAAACGAGTCGTCCCAACTGCTTCGTTCATCTCCTAAAACTCCCGGAACCATGCGAACGAGGCTGTCCACTAGAACCATCGAAGCGACTTCGCCGCCGTTGAGGATATAATCCCCGATCGATACTTCCATGGGTTGAAGGATGTCAATCACACGTTGATCGAACCCTTCGTATCGTCCGCAAAGTAAAATCATTCGTTGGTTGAGTGCCAACTCCTCGACCATGGGCTGGTTTAGCCGCCGGCCTTGAGGCGTTGTGACGATTACGGTTCCCGGTTGGTCGCCCATCGCCTGAACATCGCGAACACAGTTGACTACCGGCTCGACCATCAAGATCATCCCCGGACCACCGCCGTAGGGCGTGTCATCAATTTTATGGTGACGACCTTTAGCCCAGTCTCGCATGTTATGAACGTGAACCTCAACCAGTCCCCGTTCAATCGATTTATTTAAAATACTCTGGCCTGTGTAGCCCGGAAACATCTCCGGAAACAAGGTGAGTATGTCAAAACGCATGAGTCGTTACTCAGCCTTTTCTTCGGCAGCACCTTCAGCAGGCTCGGCCGTTGTTTCTGTGGATGCTTCAGCAGGTGCTGCTTCGGGGGCGGCTGCTTCGGCTGCGCCTTCGGCGGGTGCTTCGGCTGTTTCCTCTGCAGGTGCTTCGGTCGGTTCCGGCTCTGCCTTTGGAAGTTCAACCTTGGCGGCTGCCGCACGTGCCGATTCAATGGCGGATGCGCGGCGTCCGGACAATTTCGAAATTGCTTCGGCTTGTGCCTCGAGGTGACTGCCGTCGGTGCCGTACTTCTTAATTAAAGTTGCGACCTTAGGAGTTGGTTGTGCACCAACGCTTAACCAATAATTGATTCGCTCTCCGTTGAGGATAGCTCGGGCGTCAGTGTCTGGAACCATCGGATCATAGGTTCCCAGTTGTTCAATGACACGACCATCGCGTGGTGATCGCTGATCCATTGCACAGACGCGGAAGAACGGTCGATGTGTCCGTCCCATTTTTTTCAATCGAATTTTTACTGCCACTTTTTCCTCTTAACTAAATCAAGTGATTAAACGTTAGTCCTGACCTCAGAGGGTCGCCAAGTAACCGACCGGTTCACGTGAATGATTTACCGTCAGTCGTTTAGCAGGTCTCGAGGCCTCTTCGCTGGGAAGATGAACCGTTCAGGTTTTGCTGGCCAGTCACGCCGACTAGCCAATCTCAAATCTCTTAAATTGCGATAAAAATCGCAACTTCAGGTGTCTCCGGAACAACGTGTGCCGAAATGCCAGTGGGCAAATCTACTCGCTGAACGCTATGTTTGAATACGCCAAAATCAAAAACTACGGCTTTTTGTTCTTTTTTTCGCGTCTCATTTGCCGCAGACGCTTCTCCCGTTCTTTGGCTTGTTTCTTCTTTTCCTTAGGCGATAGCCGTTTTCCAGTGCTTTTCTTGGTTTTTGGCATGCCCCGAGAGGGATCCATCATCTGCGACTGAAGATCCTGCATCTGCTGCATCCGGTCGCCGGCGTTCATGCCTGCCATTCCAGTGAGCATTGGTTTCATGGTGTCGTACTGCTTAATCAGCTCGCTGACTTGTTTGGCTTGAACACCAGAACCGGCAGCGATACGTTGACGACGATTGGGATCGATGATTTTCGGGTTTTTGCGTTCGCGAGGCGTCATACTGTCGATGATTCCAACCATCTGTCGGATCTGCTTCGACGTATCGCCTTGACTCATCATGTCGTTGATTTCACGCATGTTGGGCATTCCCGGAAGGAGGCCCATCATTTTTTGCATCAGGCCCGGTTTGGCCATTTTCTGCATGTGATTTCGGAAGTCATCGAGTGTGAATTGCCCTTTCTCCAGGGCTTCCTGCATCCGCTTCTGTTCGTCTTCGTCGACTAGGTTTTGAGCTTGTTGTGCCAAAGCGACCATGTCGCCCATCCCGAGAATTCGACTGGCCATCCCTTCGGGACGGAAGATCTCGAGATCATCGAGGTGTTCACCGGTACCGAGAAAGCGAATCGGGACGCCTGTCACGTGTTTCACCGATAGCAAGGCACCACCGCGGGCGTCGCCATCGAGTTTGGTCATGACCACGCCGTTTAGCTCTAACGCTTTGTGGAAAGCGCCGGCACTTTTGACGGCATCCTGACCAGTCATGCCGTCGACCACGAGAAAGACGTGATGAGGTTGAACTTTTCGATCGATCGTTTTGAGTTGTTCCATCAACACTTCGTCGATGGCAAGTCGTCCCGCAGTATCGAGGATGACCACCTGATTCTTGTTGGCCTTCGCCTGAGCTACCGCTTCTTGGCAGACCTTAACCGGGTCACTCTCTTCTTTGTTGCTGTAGACTGGAACGCCTAAGCTCTCACCCAAAACATGTAGCTGGTCAATCGCCGCCGGACGCTGAAGATCGGCTGCACATAGCAGCGGAGTCATCTTGGCATCTCTTTGCAGCATTTTAGCGAGTTTACCGCAGGTGGTCGTTTTTCCAGAACCCTGCAGGCCGCACATCATGATGATGTTGACTTCTTGGTCGAGGCGAAGATCGTCGTCGACCGGACCAAGCAAATCAGTCAACTCATCGTAAACGACTTTGACTAACTGCTCGGAGGGATCGAGTGCCAGCAATACCTTTTCGCCGAGAGCTTTCTCGGTGACACTCCCCATAAACGAACGCGTCACGTCGATGCTGACGTCCGCTTCGATTAGCGAAGTTTCGACCAGCTTAAGGCCTTCGCGCATGTTGGCTTCGGTCAGCTTGCCTTTACCGCGAAGCGACTTGAATGCACCTTTGAGGCCGTCTTGTAATGAGTCGAACATGAATTGCAGGGCTATAAAGAAAAATCCGGCATGAGGTAAACCACTGCCGGAACAGAATATCAATTTGAGCAGACGTTCTCCGAACATCGCCAACGCAAAATATTAAACGATCCGACTGGGAATCGTAAGGGCTTTTGGACAGTTTTACTCGGTTTTTTCCGACATCTGTCCACGTTAGTCCTATTCTCGGCATTTCCAGTCGCCGCGAGCATAAAACACCCTCGAAATGGATCAGATTGTCAGGTTTCATTGGTTTTTAGACGCGGTCGGGGACAAATTCTTAATGACGGTGCATCGTCGGCCTTGCCCATGCTGGGGTGATTGCCAAGGTCCGACCTGGGAAACAGGGATTTCACCGCGATTCAATTTTACGCGGGCTAGATTAGCCAGCCGCAACATTTATAAGGGAAATTCCCGCAACGTCGTTAAGGCGCCGCACTCCGCGGCAGCATTCCCAAATACCGATTGGGAGGCGGTTGACCAAGTTTTCTGGTTGAAATATGGACCGAAGAATCGAAAAACATGCTTTTTACCGGCAAATATTGGTCTTGGTGGATTTTGAACGGATGGATTAGAACCTTTGGATCGGGAATCAAATCTTTCAATGGAGAACTGTGATGAGAAGGGAAGCAAAGTGCGGGATTAAGGTCACTTTAGCGCTTCTTGGCGCACTGGTGGGTGTCTTGGTATTTGGAAATGTAGAGTGCTTGGCTCAGCTTCAACCGAGCCAATATGATCAAAACCCTGTCAAGCAGAAAACCGTAGAGCCCTCTCCGCTATCTCAATTCTCATTTTCGGGGCCTCTGGTCGAGCGAATGAGTCAAATGCAGACATTGTCGAATTCGGGTGGTACTTTGACGGGTACGCCTTCGGCGCACGCCACTTCCGATCCCAATTCGCTGTTTCTGGTCACGCGAGAGGTCAATCTTAAAAAGACACTTGAAAAATACGCGAAGTTCAAAGGTTGCAGTCTCAACGAGGCGTTCGCAACCACGGTCGCAACACTAAAGATGTCGCCAATTCTTGATCCTTCGGCGAAACGCGTAGTGGGAGCCGAAGCAGCCTATTCAATCGTCGGCGACGACGTCTATCGAATCACTGCAAGTCAGCTATTCTTCGATGCCTTGCCAATGAATCTGATGTTTCTGGAAAACGGAAAACGCCGTCTCACTATAGAAACTCATTTTCTGAAATTACCAATTAACAAGTCGGAAGAGTACAAGCCGTTTCTTATTCCGGGTTCTTTTGTGGCTTTTAGTAATCGAATACCACAGGCTACGGCATTCGCGACCTCCGCGACCTATCGCAGTGAAATGGAATCGCGCCAACAGGCCGGGGTACCTGCGGGAACGTTTGTCATGTCAACCGAAACTAAAACCAAAGTCTATCCAACGTTTATGGGACGGTTGAACGATCAAGGCGTTAAGCGAATGTTTGAAGATTTCTCGTCGAAGACAGATTGTGAAATCGTTAAGGGGCCCCGAGTTGTCGTCATGCCAGGGGTGGCGTCGGCGATTTCAGTTGCTGAGTCTCGGCCATTTGTCGTGGGTGTTAATCGCGTCGAAGGGAAATTCTCAGTAGCCCATCAACCAATCGTGCAGGTTGTAGAACAAGGAAATCTTTTCAAGTTTCGGTTGAGCGGTGACGACGGGAAAATTCGACTCAATGCAGACCTCGCACTGTCGGATATAGCTTCGGTTGAAACCTTTGGTTATTCCGACACAAAGCAGAAAGGGCCTTTGGCTGGTTCCGAGGCGGCGTCCTCAGCGGTGACCGTGCAAGTACCGGAACAGAAATTGAAACAGGTGCACTTCTCCACGCTCGTGAATGATGGGCAGACGGTGTTTATTGATCCTGTCTTCACCCGTAAAGAAAAATCGAAGCGAATTCCAAGTGGAGAAGGGCTGGAACCGCTCAAGCCGATGGAGACCGAATATCGGATGATGATGATGATCAAACCGAGGTGGACAAAACCCGAGTAAATTCTCAGATTGCTTCGAGCGAGTGTTAAAGCACATCAGCTTCCCTGCCTCTTTTCGACCAACGGAATAAAGGCAGGGAGGCTTTTTTTTTTGCCATGTATTTGTATGCTTGAGTTGCTCCAGCCAGTCTGGCAGAGAAAGTTTTAGACCCGCAAATGGCCGCGTAAAATGATAGAACGTGATTTCGATGCAATTATTTTTGATTGCGATGGTACCTTGGTCGACAGTGAACCAATCACCGTGAAGGTCTTGATCGACTTTGTGCGGGAATTCGGTTTGGAGTTGAGCTATGACGATGCGTTGCCACTGTTCGTCGGGCGGGATATGCCAGCGATCATGGCGGTGCTTGAATCGTGGATGAATTCAAAATTGCCAACCACCTTTTCAGAAGAATTTCGAGCGAGGCAGGCAACTGCGTTGCGTGAAGATTTAACCGCGATTAGTGGTGCCCACGATTTGTTAGATTCTTTGCAGCGTCAATTTTGTGTGGCTTCGAACGCGCCGCAGGCGAAAATTGAGATTAACCTAACGACAACTGGATTGAGTTCGTTTTTTTCCCCGGACACGACCTTCAGTGCTTATGATATTAACGTCTGGAAACCCGAGCCAGATCTGTTTTTGTACGCGGCCGACAAACTAAAAGTCGACCCGTCGCGGTGCGTCGTGATCGAAGATAGCCAAGCAGGGATAGATGCAGGACTTGCCGCGGGGATGCAAGTGATCGGCTATTCCCATACGCCGGAGGAGGCTGCGACAACGGAAGTTCCTTTCGTGCATTGCTTGACTGAGTTAATCGAAGTCTTGAATTAATATTTTGAATTGACTTCTTCGTGAACGCCGTGTTTCCGCTTGGCGTTCATCGCACGACGCTGGATTGCGAGAAAGTATAATTGTTTTTTTCAGGACGAAACTATGCTGCTTAACCGACGAACGATGCTGACTTCGATAGCCAGTACTGGAATTGGGACTGCGCTTTTTCAGCGATCCGTTGTGGGTGCGATGGTCGCCGCGAATGACGTAAATATTGAATCGATTCAGCAGGCAGAATGGATTACGGGAATTGAGTTAACGGACGAAGAGCGAAGCGAAATATTGAGCAGTGTTTCCCGGACTGGCGAAGCGATGGACAAGCTGAGACAGGTTGAGTTGTCGTACAACACGCCGATGGCAGTCCAATTTGCGCCCACGGTTTCCACGATTCAGGAAACGACGCTGGACCGAACAACCCGAACCCGACAGTCGGTTGTGATTGAGTTGCCGGAAACCGAAGAGGAGATTGCGTTCCTTCCAGTGCATCAATTGGCATGGCTTATCCGGGCTCAAAAGATATCCAGTGTTGAGCTTACACAGATTTATCTTCGTCGGTTGAAAAAGTATGGCGGCATGTTGAGATGCGTCGTGACGCTCACGGAGGAGCTGGCTTTGCGACAGGCAGCCAAAGCGGATTCGGAGATTTCAAAAGGTTGGTATCGCGGTCCCTTGCATGGAATTCCTTGGGGTGCGAAGGACTTGATTGCGGTCGAGGGATATCCGACCACTTGGGGTTTGCCACAATTCGAAGACAGGGAATTGGAGGGGACAGCGACCGTAGCGGCGAGGTTGGAGGAGGCGGGTGCGGTGTTGGTTGCGAAATTGTCGCTCGGTGCAATTGCTATGGGCGATAAGTGGTTTGGAGGAATGACGCGATCTCCGTGGAATCCAAAGATTGGTTCGAGTGGATCCTCTGCAGGTTCTGCCAGTTCGGTGGTTGCCGGTTTGGTAGGGTTTGCACTCGGGTCGGAGACGCTGGGCAGTATTATTTCTCCGTCAGTCCGCTGCGGCGCTTCGGCGTTGCGGCCAACATTCGGGAGAGTCAGTCGGGATCGCTGCATGCCGCTGTGTTGGTCACTTGATAAAATTGGTCCGATCGCCCGATCGATGGAAGATTGTGCACTGATTTTTAATGCAATTCATGGCCGGGATGGTAAAGATAGCACCGCGGGTAGTTACCCGTTTCAATGGCCGTCCAAACAGTCCCTAAAGAAAATAAAAATTGGCTATGCGAAGCGGCGGAACACCGCAGACGATGATCGCAAGGATTTGCAGATCTTGAAATCGATGGGTTGTGAACTGGTCGAATTAAGTTTGCCACGTTCGCTTCCGTTTTCAGCAATGTTTTCAATAATTGACGTTGAGGCATCCACTGTTTTTGATTCCATGATTCGAGCGAATGATATGGACGGATTCAATCGCTGGGAACAAAACTTTCGGGCAGCCCAGTATGTTTCGGCGGTAGATTATGTCCGAGTTCAACGTGCCCGCTCCCTGTTGATATCGCAGTTTAATGAAGCTATCTCGGGCGTTGATTTCATCATCAATATGAATGATCTTGTCCAAACCAATTTCACCGGGCATCCGTCGGTCGTAATGCCAATCGACTATCGTCAGCGAAACTCGATCCGGACGCCCACCCCAGTTATCGTGAGTGGGCACCTAAACGACGACGAGCGGTTGTTGGCGTTTGCTGACGCCTTTCAGGCCAACATTTCAGCACATCAAGAACATCCCGAGTTAGACAGTTGGCTCGAGGCGTTTAATTCAGAGCAACTCGATAAGCCTAAAGCTTCAGAAATTGAATGAAGTCTGAAACAACGTGGTTGATTCTCCGTTGGTTGGTTGCCGAGCCATAATCGTCAGGGGCTTGGGGCATCTGGACAGTCATCCGTCTGAGGCTTGAAGAGTTTCCGATGCAGGGCAGCAGCGAATAGGCTTCCAGAAACGGTTGCGCAAATGTAGAGCCCAAGTTGTTCCATTTGGCCGCTTGCGAGGGCGGGGCCGAGTGATCTCGCTGGGTTCATAGATGCACCCGTGTAGGGGCCAATAGCGGATGCGTGAATCGTTACGATTCCGCCAACGGTCAAGGCGGGGATTAGAATTCCGCGGAGCTTGGTTGTCCGAAGAATCACAAACATCAAGATTGCTGTAATAAAAAATTCGATGGTAAAAGTTTGCCAAGCTTGCAAGTCGGATACGGTGCCGCCGTAGGTTGGGTGATCCCGATCGAGCAGCGCGAGCGTAAAGCTTGCTGCGATCGCTCCAACACACTGGCTAATGATATATGGCAAAACGTGGGAACCAGAAATCTTTTTGTCGTACCAGAATCCGAGGGTGACGGCCGGATTAATGTGGGCTCCCGAATACTTGCCAATCGCAAGAATGACTGCCGTAACGGTCACCCCAAACGCTAACCCGATTCCAATGTCGGTGAACCATTGAAACTCCGTGGCGTCACACAAGAGGATTGCACCCGTTCCCGCGAGAACAAGGAAAAACGTGCCAATTCCTTCGGCAATTGCCTTTTTTAAAACCATTTAACTAATCGAGAGTCCAGTGTAATCGGAGTCGGGAGAGGGAAATTGTGGCGACAGTCCTTCCATCGTAGCGCGGAGAACCTCACTGACGATTAGGTTTCTTGCCCATTTTTTATCAGAGGGGATGATGTGCCAAGGCGCGTATTCCGTATTGCATTGTTCCAATGCGGCTTGGTAGGCAAGTTGGTAGTCGTCCCATAGTTTTCGTTCTTCAATGTCGCCTAAATTAAATTTCCAATGTTTGGCTGGATCGTCCAGTCGGGCCTGCAACCGTTCCCGTTGTGTTTCTTTACTGATATGCAGAAAGCATTTCACTACGGTGGTTCCATTGTCGTGGAGAAGTTTTTCAAACGCGTTGATGGTTTCGTATCGCTTGCTCCAAACCGGTTCGGGTACAAGGTTGTGAACTCTCACTACTAGAACATCCTCATAGTGAGAGCGATTAAAGATGCCAATGTTTCCGCGTCGCGGAACTCGCTGGTGAATCCTCCATAGAAAGTCATGATCTAGTTCCTCTTCGCTTGGCTTCTTGAAGGAACTAACCTGGCAACTGGTGGGATTCATGCCACGCATGACCGCTCGGATCGTGCCATCTTTACCAGCAGTGTCCATGCCTTGAAGAACCAGCAATATTGAACGCTGATTTTCTGCATAGAGCCGCTTGGCAAGATCCGCCATCACCTCGACATTCTCTTCAATCCTGCGGTAGGCAGACTTTTTGGAAAATTTTCCATCGGGAATTTGCGTAGGGATTTTCGAGAGTTCACATGTCGAATTTAGTTCGACTTGGCAATCAGAAAATGAATGCATCG
>Ga0214481_100914_pt1 | contig 13479 bp, 12 predicted proteins | sample M1_20Mar14CPVII9_4_FD_165057 | JGI IMG/M metagenome (GOLD analysis project Ga0214481, IMG submission 165057) | Marine eukaryotic communities from Monterey Bay, California, United States - M1_20Mar14CPVII9sort6BwellG10 | ecosystem: Environmental > Aquatic > Marine > Unclassified | place: USA...
TGGACAATATTATGGAAGTGGATAATGCTGCCGAGGTAAGTGGATGATATACTGTAAATTATACTAGTTTAGTCGAACCTTGTGACGGTGCACTTATAATATATATTTAACTCATATGTATTATACTCTATGACTATATAATATAAATTAATAACAGGTTCTTCATATTGAGGTGAGTGTGTTAGTGTTTTGTGTTGGTGCGGATGATTATCTTGTGGTATATGATGGTACATGACACATGTCATGGGTGCACTGGAGTATGGTGTACCATATGTAATACCTTATCATCAATATTATAACTAACCATATATCATCAATTCATTCATTAGGGTAAAGTACCGTCTAATGTTTCATCATCGCAACAACACCGTATATGCCAACTCATGGGTAGTACATACAATCCATCATCGGCATACCTTCCAACTCATTCTTATTGTTATAAAACATGCGTCGTCAAGCAGTCAAGATTCTTCCATTTAGGTGATAATGGCGTAAAGGAGATATCTGAAAGTGAATATGAAAGTAACAAAATAGCTTGGAAGAACGGATTCAATCTAGTGAATCCAGTGTCGGTAGTGACGGCTCATGAGTTAGTATACAACCCCGAATTTATCACAGCCGGATTCATTACAGCCAACAATGTCATTGTGTTGAATGCCTTCCCTGTTAAGCTTGATCAACTTCAGATGAGGCAAAAGTGTGATCAAGAACGAAGATTATATAGTGATAATCGGGTGAATGAAATCCGCCAACTAGCGGTGCAGGAGTTCTCAAGGGAGCATTTGTTAATCTCTCAGGATAGTCCTGATATGGACATGATCCGTGGTATACTTTTTGAAGTAAACGGAAATAAAGAGGATTGTATCAATGAGTGTATCCGTCGTATGAAAGAGAAACAACATGTTGAGGTAAGGTTGATGTGTGTATGTGTATGTTTAATTTTGTTCTATTCACATGTCACTAACTAATTTATATACCCTCATCAATTATCTTGTGTTATTCATTATTTAATATTAGGCATGCAAGCAAAGGGAAGTACAGAACATTCGCTCCTCGATCAAGGAGTTATTTCAAGCAAGCCAGTTTCCTGAAGATATGATCCCATCTTCCAAGGATGTTCGGTCTGAATTAGACCGCTTTGGTAACGGAATGTTGGTTGTTGAGTATTATGCAAGTCGGTACAGTGATGAAAGGGTGAATGACATCCGTCGATCAATCTTGATTGAGTATGCACATAACCATTTGAACTGGTCTGAGAGTAACCCTACTACGGACTGGGTCCGTCGTGTACTTTTTGAAGTGGATGGAAATGAAGATGCATGTATTGAGGAGTGCATCCATCGTTTGGTTGATAACCAACTTTCCCATTTGGTTAAGACCAAGTTTTACCCAAAAGAAGAGCAAGGTGACGCTGCCCATGACATCAACTTTGATGATCTAGAAAAGTTTGACCGAGAAGAACCTGAACCTGAACCTGAAGGGGATACTCTCCAACAAATGATTACTGACATTGCTGGTATGGCTGGCCGAGCTGATATTTCAGCTGACGTTCTCCTCAGCTGTGTGGAGACGTTCCGTGATTATGTATTGGAAAATGATCATGTCTTAGGTGATCACAGGGTAGCATTGACCCTAGCCAGTTTGGTCAAGAGTAATTATGTGAAGTTGAGAGAGATCGCCTGTCCGCTGCTGTTAAGAGTACCCCCTAGTGTACTCAAGGACGTCCCACTTGTTGCTGAAATACATGCGTCTGTACCAACAGCGGTTCAAGTGACAGAAACACTCCATCGAGGTGATATCTGTTATTCGTTATCAATTTTAGGTTTTCATAAAACTACAGGAGTTAAGAAAAACCTCACTGCGTACGTGGGTGATAAACAATGGCAGATACAGATGTATGTACCATCAAAGAAATTGGGTGATACTATTGCCAATGGTATCAATCACTTGATTGGTAAACGTAAATCATTCTCTCGCCGTTATACTACGAAGAAGGAGCTAATCAACGCCATTGCCCAAGCCATTCGGGATATGCCATTGTTGATGTCTGCTATCCAACGTGCTAGCCGTGAGGTAGCAGTTCTGACCTTCTCAGATTTTGATATTATTACAAATTTTTCACCGGCATTCAAGACTGCTGTATCACCGTATCCTATTCCACAATTTGCTCGTTTGCTGTTATTGGAAGAATCTGGTAAGATTTCTGAAATTGTATTACTACTTGTGTTACAATGTCAAGTTGTTATTAACCACCCTCTCCCCATATTACTTGTTATTAGCACCGGATGATATGCTTACAGCAATACAGTATTCTGTTTCGGCAAAATCTTCATCGATTAGTGTTGCTGGGTCGACACGAGCCGCTAATAATCCACATATCGTTCATAGCAAAATGTCCTTCCTTGGCCAGTCTGGAATTGATTTTTGGATAAGTTGCCCAACCTCAAGTATTGCGGCCGTAGTGTCGAGCAAAGTAAAGCTTGTAAATGAGTCGAATGAGCTCAGGATTTGCTACAACCACGAAGAAGCTACCAAGGTTCTTCTTTCCATTCTACGCCAGGATGCCTCAGTCGTGGACGCAGTCCGACAATACCTTTCTAAGAATGTCAAGCATGTTACCCCCAACAAGGAGAAGGATGTACTGTTTGGATTAGGAATATCCAAGGCCTGTCCTAATCTTCTTGCTATTGTCAGTGAATACCTCAATAGGCCAGATACTTTGGATATGCACGAGAAGAAAGAAAATGCAATGGATTCAGCCCGAGAGTTGTTGTCTGAGATTAGCCAAGCTGGAGGTAGAGTCTTGGTCAAAACTCCTCGTGGATTTGTGGAAGATGACAAGGCAACTGCAATCAAGCGACTTGCAAATCAGCTCAAGAGAATTCAATTCTACATTCAGAATCAGCTTGAAGTACTTGCAAGTCAACGTGCCAACTATGATGCGAGGAGGCTTGCTGATATTGAACAGGAGGCAAAGCAGTTACAAGTTTTACACGAGGCTGCCCTTGCTGGTGAAGACATGACTGGCATGAATGTGCAAGAGATGATTCTAGCAAGCTGTTTCTCGGGTAAGGATGCGACTCCATTGTTGAAACAAGGGAAGAAACCTGTCTACCATTTCACAGCAAAGAATACAAGTGACCCAAGGGAATGGCACCATACCTCAGACGGTGAGCCTTTGTTGGCTTCAAATGCAACATTGCAAGCTAATCATCCCACTGCACATGGCGGTTTCCACAAACCAAGGAACCTGAAAGATACTTCAAACTGGGGTACTGTCCACACTGGCAAAGGAATGCGTCATATGACCACACATCATGGTTATCGTGGCCGTAGGGAATTCAATCTTCTCATGTTCACATCGGCAAACAAGCTCTACCCTGGATGGAAGCAATTCAAGGTCTACAGTACGCGGAACCAATCAGGATCAATCTGGCCTAGTTGTGCTCTCTATACACAGTGCTTTGTTGATCCAGTGCCTTGCCTAATTGTCAACCTCAAACTTGCGAGTGATGTAGTGGATGAGAATACGAAGATGACTGTAACTTGGATGAACGGTAAGCGTGTTAACATTAACGCAAAGAATGAAGGATTCAAGATTGTAAGTACTGGAGCTATCACCCACCCTCAAGCTCCCTTATACTTTGAACAAGTTTAGTGGGTTTTGTTTGCTAAAATAATAGAGATATATGTTGATAATCCAGTTCTTATTTGATCGCTCTTTAACTACATGCAAAGAGTTGGCAAACCATCAGTTTTCTGCTCTCCTCTTACAATGTCTTTGAGAGAAAGGCACATGAACAACAACCTTACCCACTTTAGATGTAGACAATACTCTCTTTGAATGACCAGGCTTTCAATTTGTCACTAATTTGTCCAACAGATTCAGGCTCATCCCTTTGCAATTGATAGAATAATCTTTCGAGATATGGTACACATATATATTGATCTTGTAACTCTGTAACATTTGCCAATCTTGGGCATACCCTCGACCCTATTGATAGGACAAGCGGTTTCCAATCGATACCGCCGTGTTTCATTGTTAATAGTACATTATGTAGGAATGGAAAGTGTCCTACATTGGAAACAAAGGCATGTATCATTAGTCGATCATCTGAAGAGCCTCGTGATACTGCTCCTTCTATCGAGTTGCAAAACGGAGTGTCTTTCAAAGTGATGTTGTTTATGTTATTTCCAATGGGCAATGATTCGCTTCGGCCAATAACACTAGATTGATGTATCAAGTTTAACATCATGATTATCAATAGAAGGATAAGAGCCGCCATGCCTTTTCTACTCAATATCTTATTGAACATGATTATGTAGAGCCAACTAGATTGTACACAATCTATCGTCCATATCATCCCTATTAACACAGATCACTTACTTCTTGCCATGCAATCTAACACTCTCATAAAAAAGAAGTTTCTAAAAGGTAGATCTGTTGTTGTTGTTCGTTCAAGAGTATCAAGTATCACCCGTTGTTTGTCGAGAGCATCACCCCGTTGATGTGCAAAAGTGGGTATTGGAGGAGTCTACTATGACTACATCTAGACTAAGAGTACCTAGGATAATACTGTGTAGAGATAGAGATATCACACTCAAAGTGAAAGAGCTTTGTACAGTGTACGTACATAATGCCCACGCCCACTAGGGGTTTAAATTCTGTAATAAACTTAATCTGTTTGTAATCTTGAAGTTAATTATATTGATCAGTTTGAATTAATTAAGATAGCCCCCGCTCCTGATAGTTCCCCTTATCATTGTGGGGTGCGAGTCCGTCCGTGGGGATTTATGATATATTGCAGCCGTAAAGTTCTCCTCTGCAGGTGTAGAAAACATCATATCACAACATCAAGTGATGATAATACTATACCATTTCTACTATACCTTTTTAAATCTCCTTGCAAGTAGACTTTTGTGTCTGCTTTGTTAAAATACTTACTTGTTTTTTATACTTACTGTGGATCATCATCAGCGTATCCACTCTTTATGTAGCAGTGCCGTAGCCTGTCAACCTTATTTCTGATCCGGAAGAAGTGCCGAATGCTCTCTTTAAATCCCTTCTAACACTCGTATTTAACATGCCCTAACAACATATTCAATTATATCTCCAATACTCATATACCTACCAACTCAAATATCCCAAACCAATAAATTAAAATCCACCTCTTCCCATTCCTGGAGGAGGCATGCCACGTCCCATCCCTGGCGGCGGCGGGGGTGGCATTCCCATACCCGGTGGCGGTGGTACCATTCCACCCACTCCATGCACTGGTGCTGCTCCCAATCCTTCAATTTATAATGTGATGAGGTTATTAGAAATATAAGTAATTGAAAAGTTAACACATCAACAACACACCAACACAATTACAAAAAAAACTTACCCATAGGAGCACCAACAGGCGGGGGAGGCATATTAGGCGGAGGCACCGGCATACTCCCTCTACCAACACCCCGTGCCATACCCGGTCCACCCACTCCAACCTTTTGTGCCTTATTCATACTAGGAGGTGGTGGACCCTCAACAGCCATACTAACTACATTCTCACCTCTTAATATAATTAATCCCAATGAACGTTTCTCAACACGTTCTTCAATAATGGCTGCACGGTTTTTATTTAGTGTGCGGAATTCTTCAGCATCGACTAGTACTAGGTTTAAATGTTTATCGAATGCTAGGAATGTACCGACTATTGTACGGTTGTCATTTAGTGATATGCGGAGACGGTGTTCGATGTATCGTAGTAATTTGGATCCTTTGCCTGATGGCTAAATGCATAATATGTTTATTGTATATAAATTGATTCGGTTTGATTTGTTATATTGGTATTATATTGAGTTGTGCAACATGATGAGAAAAAGAGGTATGAATAGTAGTTATGAAAATTGACATAAGATGTGTTCATTGCAATACTTTTGCAAATGCTTACCATATTGAATGATTTAAAGTATCAACTACTTGAAAAATAATATGAATAATCTACTATAAGGCATATATTGATTTAAACAAATATAGTTGGAGGAATAGACGAGGCGCGCAGCTGGTAGTTGATAATATCGATTGGTTGATAAAACATGAATATTATGACGTTGGTATCCTGATAGGATACCTTTTGCAATTATTGGAGATTCTGTGTTAGTAGTTGTGGCCTGTGGCTAGATAATAGGCGCTAATCATCGAACAATCGTATTTTTAGAGCTGACAATACATTAACTAAATCAATTACTTAGCACCCTTTCAATTGTTGATATTTTATGGTTGTAGAGGAGCACAAGAAAGAGGTGCACAACCACAAGACTTAAAATTTATACAAAACATATACCAACTTTTACTCTCTGATACTTATTTTGGCTATTAGGTTTTCAGTAGTAACGATCCTGATTACATACAATACATATTTCATATCGTATAGACGTTCAGTGTCAATATATCTTTGGATAGTATATGATATCAACATTATATCATGGCCAATAACAATCCTTTAGAAGACGAAGATGAATTTCAACAATATTTAGGAGAGTATACTGGCTTAGATGATGACTGTGGAGAAATTGTTAGCTTGGTTAGACAGGTCAGAGATAACAGTTATGAGCTTGAAGAGCTTAGGCTTTATTACGACGATACAGATTGCTTCACAAATCATGCATGGCTACTACTTGGTCGATACATTGCAAAAAATACTTTCTTAGAGAGGCTGGAGCTCAGCAATTGCAACCTAAATGATGAAAAGATGGCATCACTATTTAGGGAGTTAACAAGTAGTAGTTCGTTACAACGATTGGATTTAGGTGATAATCAGTTTGGCATCGATGGATTGAGGTGTACATTGCCATTCATTGAGAGCTCTTCAATGCTTAGTTCTATTAGCTTTCACATCAGCAATTCTTTTGACAATGAATGCTTTGATATATTGGTTCGTACATTACATGGGAAAAAGGTGGCTAAACTATCTGTCGGATGGTGCAATATAATAGACATATCGGTATTAGAAACATACAACCTACCAAAACTTAGAGATGTCCTTCTAAATGGCAACAATATTGGCAGAGAGGGTTTCATCATAATATCTAATCTTTTGCAGAAAGAGAGTACAACTTTGAGAAGTCTTTCTCTAATGGAAACGGGTATGGGAGATGAGGAAGCTGAAATGATTGCAAGCTCGATCAAACACAATACTACATTAAAAAGGCTTAATTTGTTACGTAATAATAAAATTACAGAGAATGGGCGCAAGGTTTTCTTGAAGCTCTTGGTTGACGTATCATCTGTTGCCAATACATACAAATCTAATCATGCTCTGAGAGAATGCCTGTTGATTGGATATGATAGACCGAATGAAATACAGTCCTTGATCAACAATGCATGTAGAATGAATGAAAGTAATGCCAGTATTTCCGAGGCAGTTGGTAGGTCAAAAGTCATCCAATATCAGTTGAACAGCCAAACAAGAAAGAAGCTATGTCATTTGCAGGGTATCGAATACACTTCCATTGGCAATCTCTTTGCTGACATTGAGCCCGTTCTTCTGCCTCAGATCCTTGCTTCGATAGGGGATAGACACGGCCAGAGCGAACTCTATACTGTTCTCATTCCGACAGCACCCGATTTATTGTCATACCTCGACCGTAAAGCTTTAATCAAAGATACAATGGAAAAGAATGAGGCAAAGGATAATGCCCTTACCGCAGAGTATGAACGTAAAGTGGCAGCTCTAAAAACCGAGTTATTGCTTCAAAAATCTAATCTCACTTCACATAATAATGAGCTGAGGAACCGGCTCGCGTTGATTGAGTCAGGCGATAGGCGGCATATGATTTAAGAGGGGAAACAGACCAATATATAAAGGCACAAATGAGAGACAAAGGACCCTGGGCCCTTTGAAGGAAGCGAGATAGGCAAGGATACCATCTGCGGTATCCTTTTGGAGAACTTTAGATGTCTCATCCTCTTCAATCTCCTCTTGCCTCTTCAATGATAATTGTATGTTGAATAAAATCTTTTATCCCGGTGATGATGGGGCAGTGTGTAGTGGTGATAGGAAGAGACCATTCAATAGTTATCTCCAAGAACAAAAGATCGATAGTATTGCAATATGAGAGTTCTACTACTTTTAATGATCTTGCTACTCAAGCATGATATAATCTTTGGGTTTGTTGCATCAAGAAATTATATCAGAATAAGTCATCTAAATGCTGAAAGAATATCGACTGATTCAGGTTTAGAATATGAAGATATATTCGTAAGCAGTGATGGGAAACAACCAGGTGGAAAGGACTTCGTTAGTGCCCATTATGTTGCAAGTTTTGCAAAGGATGGTGTTGTATTCGACTCCTCTAAACCAACAGAGCATGGACTCGAAGAAACTAGAAGGCCATCGTTTCATAATACACCTATTCAAATACCTCTCGGACGGGGATCTGTTATCAAGGGATTGGATGAGGGTGTTGCAACAATGAATGTTGGATCGAAAAGACGACTTTATATCCCTGCCGAGTAAGTATGTGATATGTTTAATGATACAATATGAGTTGCATATGCTCACTTATCTCTATGACACAGACTAGCATATGGAGAGACAGGTTATAAAGATGTACCACCTAATTCGGATCTAATATTCGATGTTGAACTGGTCTCTATTGACAATCCAATGTCAGGACAATTCGGAAGCGCAGGATCACTAGCAAATGGATTCAAGTTTGCATTCGGTTTGATTGCAACAAACGGGGTAGTTGAACTAGTCACTGGCCATGAGCTAAGAGAATACATCTATAATGCAATTAACTAAAAGTAAAGTAAAGTAAAGCAAATGTATAACCGTACTGTTTTATGGTTTACATATCTATATCGCTACAACTCATTCTTCTTCTTTTCATTCATCTCCATTGCTTCCTCTCGACTCATCATCTCATGTTGCCAATTCTTCTCAGCATATACAACCTTGCTAGTTGTATACTTTTTCCAATCACCGGGATAATTACAGCTTATTGATATTCGTGGCTTATCACCAGGCGTAGAATGAACCATATGTGGCAGTGTGGCTGGAAAGATTACAAACTTGCCTTCTTCTGGCTGCACTCGATAGGCATATCCAAACGGAGGCAACGGGCCTCTCGGATCACTCAAACTTAATGCTCCACCATCAGTTGGTACTTCTAAATAGAGTGTTCCAGCCAGAGATGATCCCGGATGAGTGTGTAGATCATGATGTGTACTAGTATGTGTTCGATATTGTAGTAAAGTTGTTGAATTGCATGGCCATGAGATCACACGTGCATATGTGAATGAATGCATATCATAACTTTTTACTACTCACCCCCCAAACTGTAAAGAAGACCAACAATACTGTTTCCCACGCCTAGGATTCTTATCACTAGTCCATTCAAGTGTACCAGGAGTCGTCAGACTTTCTCTTTGGTATTCAATTGATGGAATATTTGCCTCCTCAATAAACTTATCACAAGCATAACAAAATGCCCGCCACACTATTTCAAGAGTATTCTCATTAATTGGATGACGACTTTGATAGTTGAAAAACTCTTCATTAATCCTATCCTTATCTCCTGGTGTTGAAGTACCAAAGGCTTGAGATTTGATGGACTTTCGAGTAGATGGATCTGATCTTTCGACGAGGAATGCATCCCATGATTCTCTTACATCGTTTGCAAATGCTTCTAGTTGTTCTTTAGAGAATAATCCATTGTATTCCATCACGGGTGTGGCCCATAGATTTCTTACATTGCCCGTAGCGTTCCATTTTGCAAATGATACATGTATTTGAAGAGATATTAGAATGACGGTGAAGATTTGTAGAATGCTTGATGATGTGCTCATATCTTATGTCATATAATGTGATGTATAGTCTAAATCTTTCTAGCCCATTAACTACATACCGATGATCACTACAATAGACCTATACCTCCTGTAACATAATATATTGGGCCATACATATTTGATATCTTTCCACTCATAACGTCACCATGTTGAATGTAATCCAAATAGTTGAAGTAGATAGAATCAAATGAAAAAATGACAGACAATATATATTTATCTTTGTAACTTTTATGTATCCCTAACTTTTCAAGTAGTAGTAGTAGTCAAGGTATGTTTATGTACAAAATTATTACTACGTATCCACTCTTCAAACACATAAATTCACACGCGAATATTCAATATTCACACGCACTCCAAGTTAATCGGTCAGCACACTTCTAAAGCGTACCAAAGAAGTTCCCGTTACGGAAAAGTTTGTAAGTACATATCGTATGAATCACGATATCAATATGAGGCAATATATTGATTTATTAGTACATTGGGAGAATTAGAAGAGCCGAAGAGGAGTTCTATGTACCGCTTCTAATCAGGGGAGGTGGCGGAAGAGAAGTCAGAGCGTATCGTTTAGTTAGGATACCGATTGAAGACATAATGAAATACTATCGTAAATGTAGTATGTAGTGTGCCATAGTAAGAAGGCGGCGCCATTGCTCTAATAATCAAGCTCATTGGTATATCAGCATTACTATAAACCTCTTTCGACGATAGTCGGTGGTTATTAGGTAGCAAACACAGTAGAAACATAAAGGTAGAAAAAAATTGCAAGGTGCACCTTCACCAGTAATAAAAACAAATCAAAATGCCAAGCGATAGTATCATGTCAAGCAATAGTATTAGGGGAGGTAGTAGTGACGGTGATGAGGAAGAACCGCAGCAGCTTGATTTGCTATCACTCTATCAAAGTGATATTGGGCATAAAATCTTATCTTATGCATCAGGTACTGACTTGTGCTCTATTGATGTACTCAGCAAACAATTTCAGGGATTAACTACAGATCGATGGAAAGTGGTTACAGAAGAAAGGTTTGGTATGAATGATGGGAAAGAGGGTTGGAAGTTTGGTACTGCCCTTTTACGACCACCTGTATTCATGCATCTAGCTGGTGATGTAATCGAAGATTCTGGATCTCCTCGAATTGCTTTGAATGAATCTTTGTTAAAGTATCAGATGAAGCAGAAAATAATGAAATTGAAATAAGAGATGTATCAAATCTCAATTATATTAGAAGTAAACGTACCCCCATGGCGAATTGGAAAGTAAACATATGCGGACGAGTTGGATCGGAAATTATTGTCACCTCAAATTTTAATGAAATTTGTGCCCAACTTCTTGTTGGGACAAACCAGGGTGTACAGGTGCGGAGGTTTGATGTTCTTGATGCTAATGGAATAGAAATGATTGCATGTGAAACTCATTTGATTGCTGCCCATGATGGTACTATAGAAGTATACGAGGTGACGAATCAAGAAGGTAATAACACCTTCCAACTTCTTTCTTTGAGGACGAGTATTGATGTAGAATTAGGCACAGATGCCAGATGGTTAACTACCGGGACAGTGAAGTATACCAAGATTTCATGGGGGGCTGATAAATTACATTTCGTAGTTTCTTATCCACATCGAATATGTGTTTGGAAGTTTGAAAAAGAAGCGAATAGCATAACTTTGTCCAAAGCATTGACTGTGAATGAATTAGAAGTCAGGAATGTAGCTCTTGCCAACCACTATATTGTTGCATCTGATGCTGACAATAGAATACATATCTGGAACCGCAACACTGGTGAGAAAATGAAATATCGCCAACCAGAGGGTTGGGATCTCCCTTTCCTGTATGACTCTGCCGAGGAACAGAATGAGCATATTGAGCCTATCGATGATATCTATCCCGTTTCCCTCTCCTGTCATGGAAACATTTTGGTCACTACTAGTCGAGTGGCATGTGCAATATGTGTGTGGAACATGAAGACAGGACAATTGTTAAAGAGGCATAATGATGCAGAGGATGAACGTTATGATAGACATTTTGTTGAAAAGTTCATTCCAGATATGGCTTATCTAAAGCAGTTGAATGCATTTGTATGTACGGGAGAGTATATGAGAGTCTGGTCATTCCCAACTAACGAACAACAGTTTCGTGCCGCATCCAGTAAGCGATGGGCGGAGGAATCGTATCTTCAATTAGTTATTGATACAGAAGAGGCAGAGAGTCATTAGTTTTGAAGACGATTAGAGGTCTAGGGTTACTGATAGAAGACAACCGTCGCCACTGCTATCGTGAATGCGGTGATCTCCCCAAGCTGCTTATTAGTCTCGAACTTGTCATACATTGGGTTACCAGGCTGAGGATATCCAAGGAAGCATTTAATGTACTCATATAGTCCCCACCTTCCAACAAATTGGCACATTGGACCAACGAGTATCGGTAATACAGTCAAAAGTCGAACCTCATCCAAGGCTTGGCTTAGTGATCGAAACCAAACGTATCCAACCAACATCATCGTTAACATATATGGCCAAAACAGCTTCTGTTTGTCAAGTACTTTCTTATAATCAAGTGAACCAATCGTATGAAGACCCCATGTATGGGCATACAAAAGAGCATTTGCCAAAGCAAACCGAGCGTTATTGGGTATACTAAAGCATGTCCAACAAGCCAGTAACGGCCCAGCGTGATGCAAATAGATGAATATGTGGAGGATTAGATAATTATTGGGCGGTATTTTTGTCAGATCCATTGGCTCGGCACCATAATTGAATATAAAGGGAAGTCCCAGCAGACTGTACCACTCATTCCCTGTTATATTTGCAAGATACACGGTTCCGCCGACAATTAGTGGATGAAGAAGGAGCTGAATACCGAACCATGTTTGACCGTTGATCTTCTTCCGTAGCTCTTGGTTATAGAATATCACCTTGTGAGTGAAGATAATGTGTGCAATAGCAAAGAGAATCATTGCCATCCGAGCTGGATGAGTTGTAAGGAGAGTAGAGTTTGCTGCCGTGAGGAGATCATCACTAGAGCAAGATCCATTTAAGCATTGTAAGTTATCGTTCATTTTGAATTGTATTTGGTTTTGTAGTTTGTATTCTTTAACTATTTATGAGCAGAACTGAGACATATACTATGTGGAGTAATCGTGCACTATCGACTACCACTCGTGCAAATGCTCATCATTAAGGAGTAGGGAAAGAATGGTCTTGCCTGCGGTATCCTCCCAACTTTCGTTATTTAGTAGGTTGTTGCACAGATATCATTCGCCATATCAATAATACCTATGCACATTGCAGGCAAGGCAAGTATCCAGTATGGTCTATATATCATTGTGCGTCGACACAGTGACTGATTTAGTATTATTGGTGTTGGCCCTATGACCGAGTAAAATTTTTGCTATGGATTGAAGCACGTTCACCGCAAAAAATAATCTGGTCATACGATTGCCGGACCCAATTTTTGCCAAAGTCCGGCCATCGTATGACCATACGAATCAACCTAAATTAACTGAAAATGATATCACCATTCTATGGCCATTTCATCTCTACAACCAAGCTATGGCCATCAAACACATTCTGAACGCCAAAGTTACCCTATGGCCACCCTTATGGCCAGACTGATATACGAAAACATGAAAATGCAGCCGTTTTTT
>Ga0214481_100917_pt1 | contig 13471 bp, 13 predicted proteins | sample M1_20Mar14CPVII9_4_FD_165057 | JGI IMG/M metagenome (GOLD analysis project Ga0214481, IMG submission 165057) | Marine eukaryotic communities from Monterey Bay, California, United States - M1_20Mar14CPVII9sort6BwellG10 | ecosystem: Environmental > Aquatic > Marine > Unclassified | place: USA...
CAGGGGTATAACAGCATGTAGGTTGTTGAATAATAGATGTTTGGCATTGGTTAGATGTATAACAAGGTCAGTAACACCCCCAGCATGATTGTAAGTCCCTCCACCATACTTTTACAGCGCCATGTTGACGGGCTTCTTATGCCTCAGATCAGGAAAAAATCTCGATTTCCAGCCAACTTCAGGACACGTTTGGCCATCAAGCAGGGGTATAGCAGCATGTAGGTTGTTGAATAATAGATGTTTGGCATTGGTTAGATGTATAACAAGGTCAGTAACACCCCCAGCATGATTGTAAGTCCCTCCACCATACTTTTACAGCGCCATGTTGACGGGCTTCTTATGCCTCAGATCAGGAAAAAATCTCGATTTCCAGCCAACTTCAGGACACGTTTGGCCATCAAGCAGGGGTATAGCAGCATGTAGGTTGTTGAATAATAGATGTTTGGCATTGGTTAGATGTATATCAAGGTCAGTAACACCCCCAGCATGATTGTAAGTCCCTCCACCATACTTTTATAGCGCCATGTTGGTGGGTTTCTTGTCAAAAAATCTCGATTTCCAGCCAACTTCAGGACACGTTTGGCCATCAAGCAGGGGTATAGCAGCATGTAGGTTGTTGAATAATAGATGTTTGGCATTGGTTAGATGTATAACAAGGTCAGTAACACCCCCAGCATGATTGTAAGTCCCTCCACCATACTTTTACAGCGCCATGTTGACGGGCTTCTTTCCTCAGGTCAGGAAAAAATCTCGATTTCCAGCCAACTTCAGGACACGTTTGGCCATCAAGCAGGGGTATAGCATCATGTAGGTTGTTGAATAATAGATGTTTGGCATTGGTTAGATGTATAACAAGGTCAGTAACACCCCCAGCATGATTGTAAGTCCCTCCAACATACTTTTACAGCGCCATGTTGACGGGTTTCTTGCCTCAGATCAGGAAAAAATCTCGATTTCCAGCCAACTTCAGGACACGTTTGGCCATCAAGCAGGGGTATAACAGCATGTAGGTTGTTGAATAATAGATGTATAGTGTTGGTTAGATGTATAACAAGGTCAGTAACACTCCCAGCATGGTTTTAGCCCCTCCCTGGGCATGCTGTGCCTTATGGATACCTATCTCTTTTTTGAGACGGTTAACGGTTAATGTATCCGTTATTTACTCTGTGGATCAGTGCAAGTGAAAACACAAGCACACGGCAAAGATATTGAATAACAAGAGGAGAGAATCATCACAACAATATTTATAATTTGCATCGGTATAGTTTTTGCCGCTAATAATCTCATACTAAATATAGAATCAACTCAAAAATTGATAACAAATCAAATTATTACCCACTACGTACCAATACTACAAATATATATATAAACAATAAATAATGCAACATCCTTGGCCACAAAACGCGCCCCCAGCTGGATCTGGTGGGCCGCCACCGCCTGGTTCAGTACCACCCGGTCATCATTATCAAGGTCATCCACAGCAACAACAGGGATATTACAGTGCACCAGCCTCATCAGATGGTCGTAATCCTGAACACCCACCACCTCCTCATGGTTATTCTCATGGACCTCCGCAGGGTAAGAAGGATGTTGATGTTTGTTATGCTGTTGTTGAATTATTATGCATATATATGGTCTAACTTTTATATCTTCATTACCTTCTCACTTTTGCAATGAAAACCTACCCAAAAATTACACACATATAATTAACCGATGTAATGTAATTGGGCTCAATGGTATTAATTGATATATTAATTGTGTGTAATCGATTGTTTATGGATTATTTATTAAAGGTGCGTGGAGTTCATTGATTGTTCACTGTATTTTTACATATGTTTTGTTTGGGATATGTGTATTATTCTCATTGTATCTTACATTCCTATTATTGAATCTCTTCACCACAACTCACATGTATATCCTTTGCTTTAATCCACAATATCCTACTCAAAACGAATAACAAAACACAACTGCGGTACATGTCAAAATTGCTCTATGAACAAACAACATGATATTGGGGGTTCAATATTTTAGGCTATTATCCACCCCATTCATCTCAAAGTCAACAGCATCCAGGTTATCCTCCTTATGGACACGCCCCACCACCCCATTATGGTCATCATTACGGAGCGCCGCCGGGTCCTTCTCATCATAATGGCTGGGATCAACACCCAAGTCAATCTCGTCATCCAGAGAGTTCTTCTCGGCCACCATCTGATCAGCCGCCTTATCATCCTTCATCTGCTCATCATTACCCACCCAATAATGGTGCACCACCGCGCTACAGCAGTCCAAGTGGTCGATCGGGCCAAAATCCACAATCGTCAACCTCGTCTCAACATTCACATGGGAGCAAAAGTAGTCATTCTGCACCGCCACCGTCTCTCTCCCAAGTTGAAGCTAAGCGCAAGGCTCCGCCTCCAACTAGTGCTCCTATTCCTCAACATGGTGCACTATCATCAAGGCCTCCACATGGATATCCAGCCCAAAGTAGTAGCAGTAGCAGTCATCGTGGTCCCCCTCCTCCATCCTCATCAACACAAAGTATCCGACCATCACATTCTACCATGTCCAATCGTACAGCACCCACAAGTAGTTCAGTGCAACACCCACCACCACAAACACCCGGAACATTGGCAACGGTACCTTCTACTGCAACAGCGAATACTAACGACAAAGATGGACGTGGGTCATATAAATGTGGTCGTTGTGGTGTACCTAAGAAGGGACATGTTTGTCCATATCAGCCAAAGGTTACGAGAAAACCGGGTGATCCAGTGCCGGAAATGAAGTGTGTTAGTACACAAGTCGAGATGGATGAGTTCATGACGTTACGAAGGCTCAATATTGAGATTCAGGGATATCCCGAATCTTATGCAGCAGAACCAATGGACATGGTCGGGGCTGAGATTGGACAACATCCTATCAGCATGGGAGCACCTGAACCAGCACAGCCGTCCGTGTCAAGCAGCAGTGAACCAGCAGGCCAAACAAGTAGTTCGAGCGCTCCTGCTGAAGCTGCTGCATCATCGTCGTCACAACAAGCTGGACCACCAGCGGCATTGCCTTCTCTAACATCTATGCAATCTCAACCTGTGAGTGAGGAAGTTTCATCATCACAAAAGGCACCGAAGCAAGATGAACAGAAACCAGTGACAAATGAGGCGACTCCTTCTAAAGTTGAAAGCAAGGCGGACGAAACAAAGTCTGAGGATGCGGCTTCTGATAAAGCAACACAACCTATTACTGATGGTGAAACCAAATCATCAGAGGAAGCGGTCAAAAGTGAAGAGAAGGAACCAGCTAAAGAGGATAAGCCATCTGATACTGCTGTAAAAGAAGGGGAGCAGGGAACGAAAGAGGAGACATCTGAAACGAAAGCACCTGAACAATCTCTTGAAAGTAAGCCCGATGAGATAAGTAATAAGAAGAGAGAGGCGGAAGCGATAACTACAGCTACAGGTGAAGGGGGAACAGTGGAAGAGAGTGGCAGTGACAACAAGAAGCAACGTGTGGAGTAAAGATTTGAATTTGTGAAAGATGAAGTACCCGACAAACCTTAATGTCCTACTGCATGTTCAAGATAGATACTCTAATACACGTTTATAGGCCTGACACTTGTTTGATTAGCCCAACACAAATGTGAGTACCTAATGTTTCCTAATTCTTGATTCCGGTACAATTCGACACTCATACATTCTCCCTCGATCATAATCTATGCAATGGACCTGAACATACCACTCGCTTCATTATCACAAACCTTGTAATCATTCTCAGTGCATTCTACTTCATCCTGGCTTGGCGATTCTCTAATAAGTTTCGGGCCCGTCTCGATTGCTTCGTTTGTAACCATTTGTCCATTGGTAACAGCCAAAGTAAGATGTGAAATAGGAAGATAGGCTTGGAGATACTTTTGGTGATCAACTCCGAACTTGATATTCATTCCAGCTTCCATTGCTTTAAAGAGATCGGGAGAAACATCAGACGCGGCTGATTGTGTATCAGGATGCTTTTCCATAAAATCAACAAGACAGAGATGATTTGGCTCGCCAGCGGCATAGAGTCCTACAGTAGACCAGTCTCCATCGTCTGGGGAACATTGTTCCTCTACCTTGGCTATCCATGATTCACAATCGTTATGATCTATAATGATGTCATTCAAAGCTGGCTCTTTCCCGAGGTCTTTGATCGCCTGGTCGAAGCCACCACATCGAGCTTTGAGAACTGCATGACCTTCAACATGATTAGCACAACAGAAGGTATCTACCTCTTCAATGCTATGAATGTGTAGGGCAGGACAAGAGATAAAGATATGGTGAGAGACACTCTTCTCTAATACAGAAAAGAGCCATTTCAAGCTTACCTGGCAAGCTCTTGGCCCGCGGCGTATCCACCCTGTCGTTCATCCATCCCAAAATATATGATACCATCACGAATAGCCATTTCATATCCCGAGTTGAAAACTGCCACAGGCATATCATTATCAAGGCATGGTTGTAAGCTCTCAAGTACTTGTTCGTTTGGAAGGGAGACTAAGATTGCACCAACTTGACCTTTGGTACAATACTCTTCAATCTCTTTCATCATTTGGTCATTGATCTCATCTTGAGATGCCCCCTCACTAATTGGATCCTCCCTCATGAGAAGCTTGACACCCATGTCTTTAGCTCCTTGCTCAATTGCTGCATCCATAGAGTCCCAGTACGGGTCGTCAAGATGCCCGTGATGAACTACTCCGATTGAAACTTGAGATCTATCAATACAAGGGAGACAAGAAGTAGTAGATGCTGTAGATGATGATAAGATGACAGCAATGCCAAGTGTTCGTAATGTAATACAATTCATTTTAGATGTTTTATAAGTGTAAGATTTGTTTGCTTTTAGATATTATGAGACACTACAGAGAGCTGACTAACTGTGTACAAGACAAGATACTTTGAGCATAGTGGGAATCATTGCAAGACAAAGACATATAAAGCCTATACAACTTTCCTGATCTTGATCATCAAGACAATGGATCTTGATCCATTCAGCATACTTATTGTAGGCCTCAAGCTTCTTGCCTCACATCCATCCATCCGCTCATATAGTACTTCTCCTCATGATCGTTTTTTCGATATATAGGATACCATCTGGTATCCTTATTTTATGAGAGTTGGGAAGTAACAAGCTGAAAGCTTATTGTTTTGATGGTGAGATAGTAAGCTGATGAACATTGAGCTGCTGATGAATATAAAGGACAATGAACCAACAACAAAGTAGACAGAAGGAACTCCAAGAGCTTACGGTAGCAAAGGTTGAACTTACCAGTGGGGACAGAAGTGGCCTAGTTTATACACGATCATCGAAAACAAGTGCTCTACTCATCACACCTCGTGTGGAAGCATTACAGAAGGTTGAAGAGAAGATTAGTATATTAAAACAGGAAGAGAGGAGATAATATAATAGTATCAAGAACAGAGTTTATATTATGAAGGAGAGGATATGAAATGAGAGAAGTACCAGATGAAATACAAAACAATACTAATAACAATCAGCAGCAACAAAGAACAACAGCCACGATATTATACCTCTTAACAACATCATTACTATTTGCTGATCAGAATCTACTTTCTCCACCTATCCGCTACATCAAAAGAGTTTGGATTCAATGATATCGAGAGGGATAAGAAGTTGGGTGGAGATATTGCAATTGCATTCTTTATGGTCGGTGTACCAGCTTCATTTCTAGTTGGGTGCTTGACTGATGTAGTAGACAGAAGGAGCTTGTTGTTTCTATGGGTTATACTAGTTGGGGAAGGGTCTTGCCTTGCTACATATTGGGTTAAAACATATCAACAGTTGTATTGGTGCCGTGCATTAACAGGATGTAGTGTGGGTGGTGCTCTACCCTTGATATATTCTGTTCTTGGTAATTACTACGCACCAAAGGAACGAGGTTGGGTGTCTGGAGTGATATCCATGGCGTGCGGATTCGGGATTTCAATAGGACAAGGTGCTTCAGGATTCTTGGGACCTAAATTTGGATGGCAACTGCCGTTTTTAGTTGTTAGTTTGCCTGCAATAGTTTGTGCAGTACTTGTATGGTTACTTGTTCCTGAAGTTGAGCGAGGTGGTAGTGAAAAGAAACAAATATTGAATAAAAGAGCAGTGAATCATCCAAACGATGATGATGAAATTGAGGATGAAGATAGAAATAGAGAAGTTGAAATGGCAGGAAGGGTAGATAATGGTACTAGAATGAGGAAATCATCATCTCAAGCAACATCCAGAACAACACTGGTTGGAGACTCACCCGAACAGGGTTTGTATGTACATCTTGATAACGAGGAGGAGTCGAGCAATTTAACAGACACCCCAATAAACACAAGATACATTGGCCGCATTGAACAATATTACAATGAGACAATCAAACAACATGTACAGACACTCAAGACTTTATTGAAATGTCCTTCGGTTGTGCTAGCAATACTCCAAGGAATACCAGGTTGCCTTCCTTGGGGAATCATCAACACTTATTTGAATGATTACTTATCATCAGATCGTGGCTTGTCGGTTGAAGGAGCTACTCTCTTTGTACTCGTTTTTGGGTTTGGAAATTTCGTTGGTGTACTTATAGGAGGGATTGGTAGCTCCTATTTGTATGAACATCACGATCCAAGATATCCAGCCATCTTATCATCAGTCTCTGCAATTGTCGGATGTTTGCCGCTATGGGGTTTGATCAACTACGACTTCAACTCGAGTGATGGTACAACACATTTCTTCGTGCTTGGTCTGATATCGATTATAGCAGGGCTATTATCCGGTGTTACAGGGCCCATTGTCAAATCTACTCTCCAAAATGTTTGTATGCCTGAAATGAGGGGACAAGCCTTCGCACTTCTCACTGCTTGCAACGATGTTGGTAGGGGTATTGGCCCTGCTTTTGTGGCCATACTGATAGAAAAGATGGGTGGAAGAAGACAAGCATTCAACATTGGCATAAGTGGCTGGATCTTTTGTGGTATACTTAATGGTTTACTCTTCTTCACAGTTGAACATGACGAAGAGAAGGTTAGATTAGGAATAGAACAGTTGATATCATCAGAGAATGAGGCAGAAGAGAATAATACACTTGATGCTAGGAGTATAGATTGAGTGAATGAAAGAAGACAGTGATTTTAGAAGACGATATACAAGCATGTATAGTAATATGATGGGCAACTAATGTACATTATACTTATTCACTTTCTCCAAACTTCTCCTTCAGTTGAGATACCGATGCTCTTAATGCTGCTAATGCAACTACATTAATCTCATGTTGATCAGCTGATGTTGACCTAACTAACCCATTTGCATACAATATACCACATTCAGTTGATGTTTGCATCATTACTGTTCGTATAACTCTTTCACTTAATTGAATATGATTTGAGAATGCTTCTATTTTTGGTGATGTTTGTTTATTAGATATATTGTTGTTAATAGTATGCTGATCTGTTTTATCATCATTCTCCTGCATATATATAAGCTGTTTCTTTAATGAAGAATGTGTCTTTCTAACTGCATCAATCTCTTTATAATAGTTGGCTAATTGTTCTTGCAAACTCTGTTGTTGCAATTGTGCAGATAATTTCTTTGAATCTAAATTATCATCATTATCATGGATATCATATGTAGAGGTTGACGAAGAAGAGGGCATGATTGTATTACTCAATGTAGACTGAGCATTGCATAATGATGCTATCTGCTCGTATTCATTCAAAGCTGTTTGAATCCAATCCATAATATTATTATGATATAATGATTTAAGAGTATGGTACTTCTTTGAAAACAGATGATGGAATGTGGACATATAATTTGTATAAATCAACGCCGGCCGTCACCCCGACCGAAGATATATATAATAATCACTAATCACTACTATCACCGATGGATATGAATGAGACCAAAGCACAAGAGCATGCTAGGCTACCAACCATCTAATAATAAATTAAACTTTTTAGTAGTTTGTATCTTATAAGCCGTATCTTATCAACAATATTGACTGGGTACAATAATAAAAAATCATAATCCCAAACATAACAATAATTGACATTACGAATGGGCTGGTACGGCGGACAAGAAGGGGCGGCACGCACCCGCTGGCATGATCAGAGTAGGGCATCATATAACCGATTCCTCGGTACTGTTAAAAATGCCAAGCTAACGTCATTCAAAAACAAAGTAATAGGTAAGTGTTAACACAATATAATAACATTATGTCACATGCACCGTCAACTGATGGTATAATACCAAATTGCATAATATTGTATGATTATTATCTACACCGCATATCACAATATAATATTCCGGATTCTAACCTTATCTTATTCATATACCTCCTCTTCATTCAACACAGATAATCACAATCGAGAAGTATCAACAATGCTAATTCGTAATCCAATGACCGAAAAGGAGATAGTAAAGGATATCATTGATGGTGCTCCTAATGACAATGGAAGCGGATGGGCTGTGGCTATTCTTGCATCTGAAGATCTATCTGATCTCAGTCTGCTGAACGATGTCGCTGAAAAGTAAGTGCACATATGATATGCACACATCCACATGATATTCACAAATCAAATTACATATCACATGCACCATCTCAAACCTGTGACTATAATATCTTATGTTTGATTGCAATTATGTATGTTTATGTTGATACCTATACCCATATCACTCTAACATATCTTGATTCACTTGCACCATAATCTCATACTTTTATCTCTACAGGATCACTGGACTCTTCCTATATGGATGTGGTAACATTACAAACAAAACAGAGCTCTTCTCCAAACTTGTAAATCTTGAATCTCTTACTATGGTGAACTGCTCTCCAATGAATGTATATCGCGAGGATGGGTTGTTTCTCAAGGAAGTATTTGCAGGAGGTATGCTACCCAAACTTAAATATCTCGAGACAGATGCAGTAACAGATGATGGTATTGCAGAAATGAAATCCTGTCCTAATCTTTCCAAGATTACGTTCTCATATCCATCAGTTGATATAACTAATGATGGCATTCAGCGCCTTGTTGATGGTGGAGGTGGAAAGGAGTTGATGTCAATCAGTTCAGGGACTTTGACAAAGCATTTATCAAAAACTCTTACAATTAAGTACGTTGCTGTGACATTACCAAAGCTTATCAACATACCACATTATAAATTACACGAATACCTGACACACATGGCCCAGGGATCAAAGAAGAAGTCTGCCTTTGAATATCTCCTAGCAAAGCATGCAGCCGAGGACTCAAAGCCTTACGCTGTCATCCCACCAGAACGTATGAAGTATGGTCAGATGGAAGAAGCTTTAAAGAGGAGAGGGTGGAAGAAGTCTGGTGGTCGAAAAACTGCCGACGAGTTGCGTGTATTGCTTACTAATGAAGGGCAATTCAAGTGGACACATGAAAGAGAAGTTGACATTCAGAACGGGCTCAAGCTGAAAGATTTACAAAAAGAATCGGAATGGCTTAGTGGAAAAGCGTCATCTGTCAATGGCAAAGTACAAAAGCTCTCGTCTATGGGTAGTGAATCAAAGCTATACCCTTTACTGGATTCATATGACATTAAATCTACTCTTCGAAATACAAACGTAAACATTCCAAAAGGTTCAAGTCAGAGGAGAGATGTAATTGCTCTTCTACTTCACAATAGTGGATATCAAGGTGGAGGAGAGGTGAATAGCCAACTTGAACACTATCGTAAGGTTGCAGCGACCGAATGTGAGAAAGTAGTAGCGAAGCAGGCTGAGATCCAAGCTCTTTGTGCAAATATGGAGCAAAAGAAGAGAAATGCAGATCTTATTGATCTTAGTGGTGAATCTGCTGCTAAAAGGGCTAAGTCATAATAAGATGTGTGTGTAATCGATGTTAGTTGATCGAGAGAAGGATGATATGAGTATGCGTATTTGCTCGAAATTATCAATATCAGATGCAGATTGTTTTCCTGCACATCCAGAAGTAAAGAGTATTGTTAGTTGTTAATTATAATGAGTTGACACAAATCTACACTAGACACCCTATTATTTCTAACTTAGATAAATGTTTTTTGGCCGTTCTTCTAGTCTTCTCTGATGCATATATTCAACCTCATCTTTCTACATCCGAACCTTCTTTGGTGCCAAATCAAAAAGCCCCGGCATTGATCGAAATATATGGAAGAGGGCATTACAATTTGTACCATCTCTGCCGCCCCAAGCAAGAACTTTAGGAATTACTGTCGTATTCATATCAGCAAGCAATTTCATACATGCATCTGTTCGGAAATGATGACGAAGAATCTTCTTTTGAGCTGTCCTAACTACTCGATTCATATACAATGATGAGATAATATCTCTGGGGACATCATCTTCCCAATGGGGACTGGTAATACGTTCAAGCGTGTGGTTTGAAGAATATATACTGTCAACAGTGGACTTGTTGCATAGGACATTTGAGAGAGTAGACCATCCCATTTCCGTGATTGATTCAAAACTACCCCAAATATGTAGCGCCTTTAAACTACTGTTGTTGACCAAGCTATTAGCAAAAACATTCAATGCTCCATCATCGATTCTATACTCATCTTTGCCCCCAACGGTAAGTTTTTCAAGTTTCATAATTGATTCTTGTAGTAGAGTCGATACCTCGCTCCATCCAGCTGGTGAGATCTCATTACGAGAGAGTCCAAGCTGCTTCAAATGGGGGCATCGGCTACCGCCAACCAAGGCAGATACTACTGACGATATAACCTCATCATCGATGTTGTTCCCATTGAGTGATAACTTCTCCAGTTTGTTAGAAGGTAAACGAGAGAAGAAGTCAATCCACCCAGCTTTACTGATTGTTCGATTCTCGTCAAGGTCGATGTCTTTCAGGCTTTCATTCGTAGCTAAAAAGTTTAACAAGACATCTAGACTGTCGTTGTGAACACCGGCATCATATAGTCGAAGAGTCTCCATTGACTCAGGTAATGCAGAAAATAGTGCCTCCCAACCTGTTCTACCAAAAGAACTATTGGCAGACACATGGCTGAGATCAAGAGACGCCAACGACTTGTTTACAAAAGATCTCCCCAAAGCAATTGCTCCTTTTTCTGAAAAGTTTGGGAACGGCAAATGTAGAGTATGGATGGTTGAATAACCTGCCAGTGATATGCTTAAATCCTTAGCCGCCTTATTATTCATACCATTGCCAACAACCATTAGACTCTCTAATGAAGTTGAGCGTTGTAAACTGTCGAAAAACGAATGCCATCCATGTGCGCTGGTTCCATATGAAGTCAGCTTTACTTTCTTTAGTGTTTTGATACCTCCAAGGCCAATTGATAGTGCACACAGCGCCGAATCTTCAAAGTTTAGATCATCGAGTTCTAATTCCTCCAGTGTAGAATTAGGGTTTTGCATGCACCTTGCAAATTGTAACATCCCATAATTCGTTACTAGCTCATCTTCCCCAGAATATGAAAATACTTTTAGTGTATTGTTGTTTAGTAATGCCTTTGATATGTTGGTAATACCTTCATCTCCTAAATTACACCAACAAAAGCTGAGCTTCTTCAATGTTGAGCCGCTAAGTAAACTACTAATTGCCACACACCCCTTTCTCCCAACAGTAGATGATAAACAAAGTTCAACAATATTATGTTCACCCAATGCAATGAATATTTTTGCAGCCGAATCATCACTAACATCAGTTAAATCAAGTTCGACCTTCCTCAGCAATTTGTACTTGGCATTTGATATAGCTGATGCAAGCAACTTTGCTCCTCTATCTCCCACATCCATATGGAATTCTATATTGCGGAGGTATGCATTTTTCTCAATAAAGGGAGATATGATGTACATTATTTCACCCGCATCAATGAGCTGACCGCAGATGATAAGTTTCTTTATCGATCTGTTTCTAGCGATAGCTAAGAAAAATGCCTTACAGTTTTCAATATCATAAGCTTCCTCCTCCTCAATCATTAACTCCTTCAAATGAGTATTGTTAGAAAAACATTCTCCTTCATTCACCCAGTCGATATCACTAATAGTACTATATCTGATTCTCAAAGAAGTAATGCAAGGATCGTTCTGCCTCAGCTGAATAATTATATCACTATTCAAGTTGAAACTTTGAGTCTCTTTCTCTTCGTCATAATCAATGCCCCCGACAGTTGAATCGTCGTCATCGTCTATTATAACATCATTATTAGCGTCAATAACTTCAAGAGACATGTCTAGGTATATTGTATCTCTCTGTATTCAAAGCAACAAATTAATTTGTTTGTAGGACATGATTACTTTTAAAGACTCCCGATTATGGAGCACAACAACTGAAGTTGCTCTCTATCTACACTCTACTAGCTCTCTCTCTCTAGTATAGTATTGCTGAGGTGCTTTGCTTCGTGAGTTTTGGTAATAATTATCCCGATCCTATATAGGTATTATTATTGAGTGGATGTTCATGTAGTATTTATTTATTTGCTACACATTAGTATCTATTCTTATCTTTAAAACCCATCATTTGTTACCCATCCAACCAACGCCTTCTCTATCAATTCAATACTTTTTGTATATCCTCGCACTTTAGCTAAATCTAATGCCGATTCACCAAAACTATTTGTAATCATAGGATCTGTTCGTGGATCTTTCAATAACTCCTTGACACATTCATAACTTTTTGATTCATCAACCCCACTTCGTAAGAAACATGCACCCATCAACGGTGTTCTATTTCCTTCACTTAAAGCATTTGGATCGGCTCCCGCTTTTAGTAATATAGGTATTAGATGCGCTTGGCCACAGACAGTTGCACCTCTCAATGGCGAATGACGAAATCCCGCTTCTGGTTGTGCAGGACATCCAGCTTCTAATAACATTTCTACCATTTCTGTATTCCCTGCAATACATGCTTCAATTAATCCAGTAACACCATTCTCATCTTCATTATTAAGACTAAATGAAGATATCTGCTCTGACATTAGTATACATGCTTTCAATGCGGTTATGTTGTTAGATTTAACTGCTGATTGGACTTGTGTGCATACATAACCAGTTTCGGCATTCGCATCATACCCTATGCTGTTGAGAAATGCTTCTGTATTGTCTTCTGCTGTTGTTGTCATGATTAAATTAAGTATCAGTAACGTATTGTGCAGTGGTGGCCGATCTACTTTTTGTATTCTTTGTTATCAAATCGATGTGAAATCGATATCTTCTACTATTGGTAGAATCTCCAATGGAATATAGATATCTGTGGCGGTTAGATACTAGATCAAGTTACTCTCTGTGGTGTATAACTTTTAATAGTATGCCTATATAACCGTAGATAATGTCGTGGTGGCTGATCTACTAGGGTACAATACACCTTCAGATCGTTATGAGTAATCGATATAATATCTTCGAGCTATGTGATGCAAACTCCTCTGCTGCGCTGTCACTATCTTATAATCACTCCTTTGTACTAATACTGGCTATTCTTCT
>Ga0214481_100918_pt1 | contig 13455 bp, 13 predicted proteins | sample M1_20Mar14CPVII9_4_FD_165057 | JGI IMG/M metagenome (GOLD analysis project Ga0214481, IMG submission 165057) | Marine eukaryotic communities from Monterey Bay, California, United States - M1_20Mar14CPVII9sort6BwellG10 | ecosystem: Environmental > Aquatic > Marine > Unclassified | place: USA...
TATCTATTCTAATCTTTATTGCCTCTTTGCTGCTCTGTCATCTAGCTCTTTCATATTCTTTTTCACACACCGGCCCATATTTATTTGTATATCACGACAATTATCTCTACTGCTATTGTGATAAGTCATCCCTTCATTTTCTAATGATCTTTGAGCATCTTCTATTTGTTGTTGTGTCCAACATTGTCTCAAATCTGATAGAAAGTTACCACAGCCGACAGCAAGTGCCTTACAAGCCCATAACTCGTGTGTCTCTATAACACAGCCCTTGCTATAACTTGTTCTAGATAAATTGTCTGTCTTAAATGTTTGGTTATTGCTGTTTCCACTTTCATTATTAGTAAAAGATGAGGCTGCCTCAGTAAACACATCACTTGCATTAGTATCTATTTGTTGTTGTGCAGCACTACTTTGATCGACGGAGTTCCACTTGAAGAATCTAGATATCCTTTTAGCACTTTTCGATGATGGTATATCCACATCAACATTATTTGAAGTATCATTCTTGGTACTATTTGCAGCTGCTTGGCATGCATCAACAATACGTTGCAACTCTCCACATTGCTCAAGCCGTTCTACTCGCTGTCTATCGGCAAAAGCGGTGAATGGAGAGTCTGGAGATGCGAAAATACTCTTGGCTAGACGGTCAACAAAACCATCCTTATCATTATCGTCACTTGCAGGAGGCATAGTATATTATAATAATCTCACTACATCAAATAAAGCCAAATACACTCTCATAATGAAATGAATGAGATGAGAGGAGAAAATGAAGGATACCGGGTCATCCTTTGGGGCGGGGCGGGGAGTATTGTGCTAATTGCGATGCATTGCTTTTGAGCGAACGGTATATAATAATGGGTAAAGTTGTGTTTAAATGAAGGTATCATTTGAGTGAGTAACCTTTCAATTACTGAGTTTTAGCTATCCGAATCTGGTCGAATTGTACTCTATTGTGAATATGCCTCTCTTTCTGCCATCATGTCTCCAAGCTTTGTACGTACCAAGCCTTTAGCCACCCACCACCGCATCATCAATACGACACCTGAGGTATACTACACCGTCAACTCTCAATAGTATGCCATAGTACCATACCTATCAGCGACTCTTCTTTGGAGCCATAATATAACTCAATAGCAAGTACATCCAAGTTGCAATCATTCAATCTTCCTCAGCTACCCTTTCCTTCATTATCACTACCATTCGACGTACACCATCATTATATACCCCGAGCCTGCTTATTCAAACTTTTTTCAATCTACACTCAATTATCCTTTCCATCATTGTCTTGCCCATTATCATCATTCATTCTGCCAGAATTGCTACTCTTACCACCACCCCAAGCAGTATCAAATCTACTTCGCAATCCTGCTAAATATGCAGATTCTTCTTTAGTTGTATTATGCTCACCGAACAACATTAATCCGAGGTATAAACCTATTCCAAACAGCGCTGGTGTTTTGAACCGCTGCAATACGGATAATTTATTAGTAGTAGCTGGGCGGCTAGAAGGAGATAGTATATCTGACTTCTTTGTTGATAAACTCCGATATATATGTGATGACTTGGGTATTGTTTTGTGTTTTGATGAGGAGATGCATAACTTTTGATAACTCATGATGCTCGAGTGTTGCAGTATACCGCCGCCGCCGCGCAAACTATACTAAGACCTAATTGTACTACTAATAACGAGTGTAGAGAGACTGTATATTATATCCTTTGCAAGCTGCAAATACTACTCATCACAAATAACGTACGGATAGCCGACCATCAACTCTATCTCTAGAGAGAGGAACTACTCTCTCAACTCTCACTCTCATAAAAAAAGGATACCGCCACTTTTACTTACTCATTGCAACTTGCAACCACACATCACAAATCACACACGTTGAACTTCGCTCTTGTTTCAGGGTTGTACTACTCATCATTGGAGAGCTGCCCTTACACAATCGTGGTAGTAGTTAAACCGTGGTGTTGATATATTATTTTATCTAAATAATTAATAAAATCGCAGAGGAACCAAACAAAATAAATTAAAGGAGACTTTTTAGTTTCCTACATACCAGCCCAATTGCTCTATTTTCATAACGCGCGAGAAGACTATGTCCACCACAAATTCAATCACCAGCAATGGTGATAATAATATGCCAATTTATTTAGGATTGGCAGTTGTTGTTATTATTGTTATTGCCTATTTTTCCAAGGGTGAAGAAGATAAGAAGAAAAGTAACAAGGCTGCTGCAATTACTGCTGTAACTACTTCAACTACTACTTCTAAGAAATCCAAGAAGAAGAAGAGTAAACCCAAGGCTAGTAGTACACCTGTTGCCGCCCCTAAGGCTGTTGTAGAAAAGAAGGTTGTTATTCAAGAACCTACAGTTGTTGAGGAACCTCCTACCATCGAGGAGGAACCCGAGGTTAAAACTTCTACTAAAAAGAAGAAGAAAAAGAAGAAGGGTAAGAAGAATGGTGCAGCCAATTCCAATACAGCCGCAGTTGTTGAAAGTCCCAAAACTGTAGTTATTGATTCTAATAATTCGGAAGATAGTGAAGAATCAGATGACGATGATGATGATGAATTATGGCGTATCCAATCATCATCGAAACGTAAGGGTGCCAATGATACAGCCAAGCGTGCCGCTGCCAATAAAGAACGTGATCGTGTACGTGCATTAAAACGTAAGGAAGAGAAGGCTGCCAACGCTAAGGCTGATGCTAAAGCCAAGGCAGACGCCGAGGCTGCTGCTGTTGAGGAGGAGAAAACACGTATTGCCGCAGAGGAAAAAGCAGCCAAGGATGAGGAATTAGCATTAAAGGCTGCTTTGGATGCTGAAAAGAAGGAGAATCAAAAGTCCATGAATGGTACTGCTGCTGCTGCTGATACTTCTGACCCTGCTGCTGTTACTGGTGAGAAGAAGAAACGTAAGAGGAAGAAGAAGAAAAAGGGTGCCAACTCTGCCGATGAAGGTGCCTCTCGTCCAACACTCGTTTCAGGTCCACCTCCCGTTGAACATTGGGAAACTGTTCCCAAAGTTGAGGAATGGGCCACGGTTGAAACTAAGAAAACTAAACAAAGTAAGGCCAAGCAGCAGAATGGTGCAGCAGCATCTGCATCACAGACATTTGTATCCGATTCTCCACCACCCGTTGTGGAGGAGGAAACATCGGCAACATTATCCGCTGGTGATGATCCGTTAGTTTTCATTGGTAAAGGCGGTGCTACGATTCAGGGATTACAGGAAACATCTGGTGCTAAATTCCATTTGAACCGTGCAACCAATATTCTTACCATTGTAGGGTCGGAGGAAGCTGTACAGATTGGACTTGCCGCCGCACAATCTATTTTGACAACTGCCGCGGAACGTAAGGCCAATGAGGTTGAGGAGAAGGTACAGTGGGGAGGGGATGCCATCAAGGCTGTGATCGGACGTGGTGGACAGAATATCCGTGCCACAGAGGATGCTACCGGATGTAAGTTGGACGCAGATGTTGAAGCGGGTACATTGGTTATTATTGGAGCTGCTGATCAGGTTGCCATTGCATTGAAAATGGCCAATGATGCTGCATTTGGTCAAGTTCAAGAGGAATTGAACTTGGGAAGTCGTAATGCTGTTAATTTGGTATACGGGCCCAACTTTTCAACCATTCGGGCATTGCAGGAAAGTACTGGGTGCAAGTTGGATATCACCCGAGGAAGTACTATCCTCAAAATGGCTGGAAGTGAAGAGTCAGTTACCACAGCAAAGGCACGTATCCACGCTTTATTACAGAGTAATCAGGGATTCTCAATGACCATTGAAAATGCCAAGGTTGGAGCCGTTTATGGAAAAGGTGGAGAGACATTACGCAGTATCCAGGACCGTACTGGTACTCAGATTGATGTAAGCCGCGGACCCACACACGCCACCGTTTCGGTTATGGGAACTGCTGAATCTTCTGCTCGTGCTCGTAATATGCTTCAACGTGCGATCGATGGCGATGTAGAGGTCAAGCCTGGTGAAGTTGCAGAGGAAGTTGAGTTGGGAAATGCCACAGCTGCTGTGATTGGACGTGGAGGAAGCAATGTAGCTGACTTGGAGAATCGTCATGGCGTAAAAGTCAATGTTCGCTCGGAATTGCAAAAGGCTCGCGTTGTTGGAAAAGCAGACAAGGTTGCAGCTGCTGTCAAGGAAATCAATGCTATCACTAAGCCTATTTTGGATGCTGAAACTGCACAGAAAAAGGCCGACGAGGCTGTTCAATCTGGCGAGTCAGCATGGCAGGCAGAGGAAGACGCCGATGAGGCAGAGGGGTGGTAAATCTATATGTGTTTTATCAACCCAATTTTGTGAATGGGGGAAAGTATGAGTGTTGAAGAGATTATATCGAAGGGAAGGCAATATTATAGACAGTGCCATCCTATCCAGCCATTGCGTGAGAAGAATCAACGAGAGAAATATAGCGATGTGTATCAGGCGATTTTGTAGCTTGATACGCGGTGACATAAGCACGGTCGTTTTTGTGAGAGTGGTAATGTAACGCAGACAACACGCTAAACAATAGAGAAAAAGTTCTATTGCATACATTCTATGGTAGTAATGGACACACTAGCTTGTTTTGTGATGTATGATTCGGAAGTTAGAATATGAGATATAAGCCCATCTCCCTATTTTATACATGCAATTTTACAAATATAATAAACTCTTCCTAATCTTTCTTTCGCCCTTCTAAAAAGGTCTATACTTCAATCACCTCTGGTAACTGTGCGTGCCGTCTACAGACAAACTCCTGTCTACAGCATGGACATTCCAAGTCATAGTTCAACAACTGAGCCTCTGTAGGTTCTCGTACGAATCTTTGATGTCTTGACTTAGTCTTTCCCAAGGTGACAAACCAACTCACTAAACAGTCTTCGTGAAAACAGTGGTTGCAGCTTGGGTTGGATGACCATGTGATTCGATCACCTACTTCGTATTCACCAAGACAGACTGCGCAGTTAGCAAGACAGCTTCTTCTCCTCGTCTCTTTTTCCTCTTCTGTAAATTCTACTTTTGTAATGGGGGTATCAGCAGTTTCTGGTTCTTCTTTTAGTTCTACCTCTTGCACCGCACTGTCTTCCTTCTCCTTTACCCTACTAAAGAATCGGAATCTCTTCTTAGTAGGTGGAGTATCGACTGGTGTTGCAGTATCCTTTTCATTCTCATTCGATTCCAATGCCAACTTAACTACATCTTCACAATCAAAGTTATATCCCGGTTGGGGTATAGAAATATGTGAATATTGACCTTCTTCTTTTTCTCCTCCCTCTGCTTCTTTCTCCTCTTCTTTATTTTCTTCGGTTTCTTCTTCACCACTTCTACACGGTGCAGTGACGTCATGTTCGGGCGGATCCATACCACGAACATCGCCCATTTCAATATCAATATTTTCATTGTTAAGATTTTCAAATGTTGGTGGAGTTCTATCTTGTGGTGGAGTATTATTATCATTTACTGTTGTTTCACGGGTTTGAGATTGTGGATCTTCCGTATCCGAAGTGCGTCGTAACATGTGCTTTTTTTCTAATGTCTACAAATACAATGATGAAGGAAGCAAGATGAGCATATATTGTTTGCAATAAAAAACTAATACCAAATAATATACTTACCAATGAAAATGGATGCAAACGGTATGTCAAATGGGAAGCCCTGAGACTATCGATTTCTTGCTTCCTTGCTGTAGATAGTTGTTCATATTGTGTTCCACTAGAGCAATGAGAAAGATAACATACAGTTAGAATACATTGCAATTATCCTCATTCGTGGATACTTAAATATCATATCACAATAATATGGTAGAAACATGACACATCTTGTGTTCTCACTAACTCACCTTTGACTACCACTAATATTCGTAGGAAGAATCTCACTCTCCTCATATCCACAGCAATTACAACCACATTTATATAATAAACTTTGTACTAATCTCTTACTTGGTATACATATAAACAAAAATACGAATATTCCCCAGATTATAAAGACTGTTAGTCTAGGATCAAACCATGCTGACTCGGACATGATTGTATCTTTTGCAAATTATGTGTGTTGAACGTTGAATGAAGGATAGAATGGAATGAAGAGTTTGCGAGCCGCACAATACGATGTCGAATGTATGCTTTGTCAATAGTATATTGATGCGATGGGAGTTAAAGCTGCTTAGGCTATGAAGCCACTAAATAACAACAAGGTCATCATGATGCAATCTTGGAAAATCTTTGCAATTTGTTTATCGTACCGTACTATCGATTTGTTGAATATATTGCGGATACGAAAGTAGTTTGTACGGGCTGGGACTATTCAGGTCGATACATAGACCCCTAATTAAACTGAAGGAACCTCCTCATTACTCATTCTCTCATAATTTTTTTGCCAAGAGGATTTTGCAAAGATCATGATGACTGATAGTGACTTCGATGCCTTTGAGGCAACCCCTACTCAACCAAGCGGTTCAGATACAGGAGCGGTAGTCGGTGATAACGGTGGCATCTTTGGTAAAACTGTACTCCCAAACAAAGTTAGCACATCGAATATGAGTAATGACTTGTTAGGTATTGGTGGTACTAATGATGACGATGAAGATGGTATGGAGGAGTATCAAGTCAATTCCGATGAAGAAGAAACAACAGAAGATGAGGATGGAGGAGAAGAAGGTGGTGCCGACTTACTCGATATGGATGGATGGGAACGAAAACGTAATCAAGATGAGCCCTCCCCTTCTCAGAATCCAATCCATCCATTGCATAATGACCCAGGGTCTTCTTCAGAGTATGGTACCGATAAGAATACACCCATTACGAATGCAAATGATACTAATTCAAGGAATGGCCGTCGTGGATTATTTGGTGGATGGGGTAGTAAACGAACAGTGTCATCACAAAGCAATGGAGGATCAGCCTCTTCTTCACAGAATGGTGGAATTGGCGGAGAATCTGGTGATCTATTAGATAACTCTTCAACATCTAACAATAGCAGTAGTAGACCATCATGGTCAAATGCAGCAAGTGAAGGTGGCGGCGGTGGTGGATTCTTCCGTCGCTCGAAACAGACACCGCCAACTCAATCTTTCAATACTGATACAGAGGAGAGTTGCTACGGAGAGGGCGGTTTAACAGGAGATGATGATGAAGATATAGTAGATGATGTTATTGAGAAAGAAATTGAAGATGAGAAAGTATTAGATAACAAGCTTCGCCCTGGTGACCATATTTTCATATGGCAAACATATGGTATTAATCCCCGAGCGTATCAACGTCATGCGGTTGTTATGTCAGTATCAAAAGTTGGAGATGTCGATCCGTTAACTACCAATGCACCTACTAATCCTGAATCAATTGTGGATGATAACCTTGAGGAGATATCATTCGATGCAGATTTACTATATACAGATGATGAAGATCGTGTGGATGTTACTGTTGTATCATTCTACCATTTCAATCGAGGATATAATAACAATAATAGTCAAAATGGCAGTGGACACGGTGCCGCTCAAGCCCAAGCTGCTTCAGGTGGCAATAGAAAAGGGAAACGTCAGGGATGTAAACGCGAACATTTATATGACTTTATTGGGCCCGATGGTATCAATAAGAAGAAACCTATACATAAGGTACGATATGGACGCAAGGTTAAGAAGGGATTGCTAAGTCAAAAAGCCGGTGTGGGTACTGCCTTGAAGAAAGATCAAGTTGGTTTGATATTGGCACGAGTGCAGTATCTACTTGATAATCCAAGTCATTTACCTGATCATAATGCATTGAGTGCTAATGGAGAGTGTGCATCATTATGGTGTGTTACAGGCCGATGGTGCACATTACAGGGAGCAAGTATATTGGCAATCACTGCTGCGGGACAAGCCGGTGGTGCTCTGTTGGCCGGAGGTATACTAAGCAACTTGACGTTACTTGTCCCCATGCCTGGAGTTTGGGGAATGGCAGGTTGGTGGTGGTATGTACCAGCGACTGTTGCCTATCCATTCTTAGTACCGATGCTGGTAGGACTTGGAATGTGCAGTCTTGTACCACTTGAAATCTTACGTCGTAATCGTAAGAAGTGGCGTGGTATAACTGATGGAATCAATCATGAGTTTTGGAGTAATGCACATGAAGATGTAAAGGAAGAATACTTTGGTATGGCAGCGACTGCAGAGAGGGAAGCTGAGATGAGGAGCTTCTTTGGAGTAAAAGAGGGAGACGTTTCGAATGATGATTCTAAATACATGCCTGTCGGAGGAGCACCGGGTGGAATGGATGATAGTGATGATGATGACGAGGAAGCTGAAATCAGGGCCATGCAACAGATTGAACAGAGTTGTAATAATATGAATATAGACTTGAGTGGTAAGCCACCCGAAGAGGCACCACAGAAGGGTTGGGGTAGCTTTGTGGGCAGTTTTAGAAGGAATCAGAGTGGGAGTAGTACTAGTAGTAGACAACAACCGAGTTTGAATGATACCGAACGGTTAAACAGAACATCGTTTGATTGAGCAATGTAGAGATGTGTTGGATGAAAGAAGTGTGAAGGTTATAGAGACTTAAACCCTTGAACACAAGGCGTAGATTTTGTAAAAATGTAGTAGTTGTGAGTTAGTTGATGATGGATATATACTTTTATTTATCTTGTAAACTCGTGCTAAAACCTATACCAGAAGCAACCATCTACCTTCGTTCATACATCCCTGGCATCTTCCAACCACGCAGAATTTCGTACATAATAGACAGTTGCTTTGTTTTGGTATCTCTCGCAAGATAAGCTGCTGGTCGATAACGACATACACTAGCCAAAACATTGGGCACAAGAACCAAAGAATCGTCTTCATCGCCATCAAACTCCAAGTTCAAGTGATGCATATTCATCCCTCTTCATTCCTCATACGCAATAATGTGAATATTTTGTTTTCTCTATTCGAGATAGGATCATCACTCCAATTCCAGATTATGTTTTTCTCAACTCCACTGATTCGACAAGTATGATTGCAATCAAATAATGAATGTAAGCTATCATAATCATGTACAGCTTTTTCCAGTGCAACCCGACCAGTTTCTGTAAAGTGGTTGTCATCTAGATGAAGTTTGCGAAGTTTGTTGTTATGTTTCAGGGCACCAGCAATGAGCAAAGCATCCGCATCACTCAAAGCATTATCTGTCAAGTAAAGCTCCTCCAGTGGAAGATTATTTGAAAGACGATCAGAAAATACCGAATTAACTGGACAAACATTATTCCCACTCATCTGAATCATAGAAAAGCTTTTACCACAAGTAAAGAGGTCGCAAAGGATATCATACCCATTTATATCATGTCCAAAACTATGATCGAGGCGAACAGTTGTAATTGAAGGGTTTCCAATGATTGCTTCAACCAAATAACTGACATCCTCAATACTATCGATTCGATTAGATGACCACATAAACCTACTCATATTTTGATTGTCTTTGATCCTATCAACTGCAAACTCAATACCCTTACGACTGTCTGCAAAGTTGTTTCTAAACAACCCGAAATCCTCAATCTTGTTCCCTTTCAATGCAGGCCCCAACAAAGCGATTACATACGGTGACAGTTCTATATTTGAGAATTTAACTTTGGTGATTGTGGAAGTGTTTATAGCCTGATATAAATGTAGAGCGATTGCCAACTCTTTCCAGTGAGGTAAAAGCTCATAATCGAAGCGCAACAAATAACCACCTTCGTTCAATTCAATATCACTACAATACCCACTCCTCAATGCACAAGTTGCACCTTTTAAACGCTTCATAAAATCCTCCATCTCTGAAACGTAATCATCGTCAAAGTATGCCTCTTCCCAATGGCTGCTGGGAATATCCGGCGCTGAATATTTCCATGCCGATCGTTCTTTAACCAATATCTTCATACCCCTTTCCAACGATTCAGTCTTTGATTCTAAAGCATCAATTTTATTTTGCATTCCTAACATTTGATCTTTCATTTCTGCAATTAGATTTTCAACTCCAGATGCCATGCCCTCATCCTCGGTGGCCATTCTACGCTTCTTTGCAGCATCGGTATTCATCTCTTTTATACTGTCCGGAGGTCAAGCTGACTACATCATTCTATGTAGGTACGAGTACACATAATATTATCATCAAACCCTTCAAATTATCAAATGCTAACTCACACCTTAGGAAAAGGATACCTTTATTCACCCCAAGGGAAAATTTAATTTTATGAGAGTTTGAGATTTGAGGTTCATCAATCAACACATACAACACTATTGCACCTCTGCTAATATATTAGTTTATAACTGTCTTTTGATTACTGGAACCTAGGATTCCTCGGCAGCAGTATTGAAGGCCGCAAAGTCGATTAAAGATACACCTCAACTTACTACTCAACAAAAATAACACAAACTGCTTTGTCTACCTAGGTACATCTTTGCTATTTATATACACCTCTTCATGAGTATATCGATATCGAGATACTAACATTTTAATATAATATGGATAGAAAGGACTTTCGTCAAGATCGGCTAAGGAGACAGCGATTGCAACGAGCCAAGCAATTTTCACAACAACAAAAGCAACAAGGCGAAGGTCAACAACAATCTACTACTACTCAATCACAACAACAAACCCAACAGTCTCAGAGTGCAGCACCAACACATACAAGGAGTAATTCAGAATCATCAGGATCTTCTAAATCTTCTGCTGCATCTACTTCATCTTCTCGTCGGGGCGGTAGATTGACGGGTAGTGGCACATCTGGTGTCTCGCCCAAGAAAAATGCCAACATTCAATCTAAACAAAGATCACAACAACAAAAGGTTCAACCACAACAAGCTTCTCCATTATCTCAAAGTAGTAACAGTGGTGGTAGATTAACAGGCAGTAGTAGCAGTATCAATCCTCCGCCACCCCCTCCAAAGAATCCGGCGGCAACTAATAATCAACAAAATAAACAAAGATCATCATCTACACCAGTTCAACAACAACAGGCACCTCCACCACCACCATCAATAGCACCACCATCCTCCTCGTCACAAAAGTCGGGTGGTCCAGTATTAGTCTCAGTTGAATCACCATTACCACCAATAGTACAACGTTCCCTCGGTGATCGATCATATGACAAACGCAAAAATGCTGCATTAGAAATTGAACAATTAGTAAAGTCATTAAACGATGCCAATAACATACCAATGATATCATCTATCATAAGTGTATTAGCGAAAGATTTCTGTACAAGTATGAATGCTAATTATCGTAAGGGTGGATTAATCGGTATCGCCGCCACGGCAATTGGATTAATGGGTAATACACGACAATACTTGGAGGGACTATTATTCCCCGTCTTGCATTGTTTTGATGATCCTGAATCTCGAGTACGATATTATGCATGTGAATCATTATATAACATAGCCAAGGTAGCAAGGGGGAGTGTCTTACGATACTTTAATCAAATATTTGATGGATTAACGAAGTTATTTGCTGGAAAGTCCGAGTTTGTTTGTTTTATGATATGAATTCGTGTGTTCAGTACAAAGCCTCGACGACGTGACTGCTTTGTTTGACCTTTGTTTGCCTTTAATGTTTGCCCTTGCATATCATATGCACTAACATATGTTATAATCTCCTCTCTTTCATCATCATATATGTTTAACGCGCATTTTCCAGATGTCGATGTGGATGTTAAGAATGGTGCTAATTTGTTAGATCGATTAGTGAAGGATATTGTAACTGAATCGGAAACATTTCATGTGGAACATTTCCTACCATTATTAACGACATATATCCGGAGGACGAATCCATATATACGACAATTGTTGGTTGGTTGGATAACTGTTTTAGATTCTGTACCGGATATTAGTATGATTGATTATTTGCCCGACTTCCTAGATGGATTGTTTAACATGTTGAGTGATTCGAATAGAGAGATACGACAGGCCGCTGATTCGGCACTATCCGACTTTTTAAAAGAGGTACGATTGGCAACGACTGTTGAATTTGGTCCGTTGGTTAGTATATTAGTTAATCAATGTTTGTCAAAGGATAGATTAAATCGGCTAACGGCAATAACATGGATTGAAGAATTGATACATCATCCATATTCGGGTGGTGATGCAGTGTTACCACATCATTCAGAGGTACTCGGTGCAATATTGTACTGTATATCAGATTCAGAACAACAGATATGTTTAGTCGCTGAGCGGACGAATGCCGACTTGTTATCATTAGTGAGGGATACAAGGGGAGACTTTCAATTAGCTCCATTGCTTGAAACATTAACAGACAAGTTTATGACGAAGGATGATGTACCTACCAAGATGGCTTCTCTACGATGGATTAACATGTTGTTGGAAAAGCGAAGGGGGGACATGACCGAGTTTGTTTCGCAGCTTCTGCCAGTGTTATTGAAAACACTATCAGATGCTAGTGATGCTGTTGTACTCTTTACTTTGCAAGTCTTGGCCCGTATATCGTTGGGAGATGGTGGTGGTCCTCTCGATGAAGAGGGTAACAACGCTTCGGTGGTGTCAAGTTCTAATCAAGGAGAAACAGCAGAGTCTCATGATAACAATATACATTGTGGACTCCTTCGTGGTAAGAAGGATGAAAAGCATTTCAGACTCGTTATTAATGCCATCCTTGGTCTGTTTGCATCTGATAGGATGCTACTCGAGAATCGAGGGTCACTTGTGGTACGAAAGCTTTGTGTACTCCTTGATGCAGAGAGTGTATACATGTTGATGGCAGAGGTTCTTTCCTCTTCGTGTGAAGTCTCGTCGTCCTCGAGTAGAGATGAGGGGTTTGTGTCTGAAGATGTAGAAAAGGGACCAAACGCAGAAAGTGAGAAGGAGTATGACTCACCGCCAATCAAGTTTTCAATGGAGTTTGTCTCCACAATGGTCCAGACTCTTAGCCTTATATTGCTAACGGCCAGTGAACTACATGGACTTCGAGTTCTTCTTGCCAATGCCTTTGAACTTAAAGAAGAGCGTGATTATAGTAAAGAAACAAGTCCGGGCGATGAACATTTGGGCACACGAAACTCAGCAAAGGTGTTTGAATCTCTCTTTTTATGCTGGAGCCATTCCCCCGTATCTACATTCTCACTGTGTCTACTAGCTCGTGCTTATGGTGTGGCATTTGCGTTAGTACAGCGTTTCTCAGAGTTGGAGGTATCAGTTGGTACGTAATGTTTTGTATTTCGTGTCTCTTATAAGGAAGCTTGTATACTCATCTATCTTTTTCACATCTGTCTACATTTGAACAGGATTTCTAATGCAAATTGACAAGCTTGTACAGCTACTTGAGAGTCCTGTATTTGTTCATCTTCGCTTGCAACTACTGGATGTGGAATCACCTCATCATGCACCACTACTGAAGAGCTGTTATGGACTGTTGATGTTGCTTCCTCAAAGTGATGCATTCCGAAGCTTGAACGATAGACTAACCACTGTTTGCAATCTAAGAGACAACCTGGGTATTCC
>Ga0214481_100920_pt1 | contig 13434 bp, 14 predicted proteins | sample M1_20Mar14CPVII9_4_FD_165057 | JGI IMG/M metagenome (GOLD analysis project Ga0214481, IMG submission 165057) | Marine eukaryotic communities from Monterey Bay, California, United States - M1_20Mar14CPVII9sort6BwellG10 | ecosystem: Environmental > Aquatic > Marine > Unclassified | place: USA...
TTCCCTGCCATAGCTGAATGTGTTGACTATGATACAGGATCGTGTGATACTGTTACTTCTGCGGTTTTTGATATATTCCACATAATCGACTTTTCAACGATTTCATGGGAAGCTGTACTCAAGTCTATACCTACCATGTCGGCATTAGTAATGTTCTCTCTAATTCATGTGGTAAGTCTCGTGTTTGTTTGTCAAGTGTAGATCAACCGAAGACTTCTTTTGAGGATACCTACAAGTTCTGTATATCCTTTTTATCTCTAGCCAATCAACATACCCGCTTTCTCTGTGAGTACTGACGTTGATATAGATATGAATGTAGAGCTCATGGCTCACGGGTATTCAAATTTGCTTGTGGGGGTGTTTGGAGGTGGGTGGGTGTGCTCGTTGTGTGCTCGTTGGCGTTGGTTAAAAAAAGTCTAAATCTCTTTCTGTTTGTCAGGTCTTCAGAATTATATGGCCTATACACAATCGATGATATACAGCAGATCTGGAGGATATGGGAAATTGTCTTCGCTTGCAGTCGCTATCTCTACAAGTGTGTTGTTTTTTGTAGGACCACACATTGCCAGCTACATGCCGAGATGTATGGCTGGTACTCTTCTATTGCACTGTGGTATTGATCTATTCGTTGAAGGCTGTATAGATTCGTATGGTCAATATGATTATCTCGAGTACTTTGGTATTTGGTGTATAGCTTTAGTAATGACTTGCTTGGGAATGGAAGCTGCTTTGGTTGCTGGGGCATTTAGTGCTTTGCTTACATACGCTATTCAAAGTGTAGCATACCCCAAGCCTATAAGGGGCAGTATGTCAGGCGCGACATTGAGGTCATCTGAATGGAATCGTTCTCCGTCTGCTTTTGAGATATTAGATAGTGATAAAACGGGAAGAATACACATTAGAGTCATACAGCTGCAAGGACATCTATTCTTTGGGTAAGTGCAGGTTATCATTCTCTATCTTTTGTACACATTTCAACTCAACTTTTGTCTACTGCAGTAATATAACTCTCTTCAGTGATGGCGTGAAAGAGCTGATAAGAAACAACCACTCTGTAGATGAGAGACCATATATTGTGCAATAAAGTAATCACGCCTCATTTCTTCTTCGTAATATACCACATGGCATTATGCAATGTTGTATGAGTAACCTATCCAAAGATCTGCTAATTGCAATTTCACCATTTCTGATATAAGAATGAGTTTATTTCATCCTCCAATTCATCCCTAATATCAATAGTAATACTATCATCTCTATAATTTCTTTCTTCTTGCTGTGATTGTGAGTATTCCTTCGATTTCTCTACGAGATTGGGTATATTAGATTTAAACTCAGACCTTCTTATTGTTTCTACATTGCCGTCTTCGTTATAGGTTGTTGATGAATAATAACTACTGCTGTAATATACTACATTCGGGCTACTTCCGCGTATACCGGAAAGTAATCGAAATATCATGAACAAAAGTATAAGGGGGAGAGTCCATTGTCTAAGAAAAGAGAAGATACTATCTTTCCTTGTATCGTCTATCTCTGGTGTTAGTTTGGCAACTCTAGGTTGTCGTCCCCCTGCCCGGGCTACTGTATTCTTCCTCTCATTAGTAGTAGCGTCAATATCAGATGAAAGATTGTCTTCTGATGTGTGGATCTTTTATTATTGTAGTATGTCTTTTGTAGCTCGTAGTCAGCCGTGATCTATTGATACATGGAACAAACGCCGATGTATTATATAATGATATAAGAAGAATTATTATCGCCCGCATGCTTAGTCCTTGTAATATCGCTTCAAGTAGTAGTACATACCATTGCAACTCATCAAATCTTTTGAGTTTGACTTTTTCTTTTTTAGAACATGCTTGTGAATACCTATGAGAATCCATCTTGTACAATCTGAACCCATACTATTATCACGACGATCGAGTGATAATATGCTAGTTTGTTGCAATAATACATGATAGGATAAAAAAATTCATATGGTAGTGGCTCGGTGACAAAGTAGAAAGGAGGGCTGAACTGTTCGTGAAGCTGTTCTGTTGTCTGTTAGGTATGGTTTGTGGTTTAGTATTCAAGATGTGTTTATATATTATTCCAATGAATCGGTGTTTACGCTCTTTATTGATTTGTTAGTACCAGGATACCCAAAGATCATTATAATAAGAGTGTAACATAAATATAAAATTTAATGAAGGTGCATGATTCTTTCCCCAGAAAGTAGAATATTATGAGTAACAACAGCAATAATGATAATGCGAGGAGTTCAGGTCGGAAGAAGGGAGACTTTGGTGAACCATCGGATGATAGCTTTCGGAATTATATGGCAAATAAGATTGATAAACAACGAGAGCAATTTGGTTTAGTTATTCCACCCCCTCCACCACCTTCGCCACCACCAAATACCACAAAAGCTCCTCCTCCAAAGAAGATATTAAAGAAAACAAAGTTTACTAAACCAATTAATAAGAATAATGCTACTGCAAAACAACGCACACATAACTCTTCCTCGAACGATAATGACAATAATAATATAAATGATAAAGTTGTCGTCGAAAAGAAATCAGTACGATTTCATCAGAATGTAGAAGTAGAAGGGGTGGCACAAGTACTCGAGAATCTTAAACGTAGACATAGCAGTAGTGGTGGTGGTATTAGTAGTGGGGGAAAGAGACGAGTTGGTAGATCATCATCAGGACGCGGTAGTAAACGACGAAGGCGCAAGTCGTCACAAAAAGACAATATAGAATCAAATAGTAGCAGTACTGAGTTTACTTCTATTCAAGGGGTATTGGATAGTTTGCAAAAGAAACATGATCATATCACATCTTCTCAAAGGAATAGACGGTCGTCTACCTCATCACAAGAGTATAGAACTGATGATGATGACGACGATGATACATTGGAAGATCAAGATAGTGCATCTGCATTAAAGAGAAAGAAGGAAAGTCCTAGATGCAAGGGTAAATCAATACTAGAAGGATTAGATACTGATATAGAGTCTGCAAAATCTCCTTCACAGGCAACATCGTCACCTACAGAAGTAGTAAACACAAACAAACCATCTACCCCAAAACTAAAGAGCGGTCATCGACCAGATCTATTCTTTACTGGGGTAGTGGTTCTAGTCAATGGACATACAAACCCTGATGCCACAACACTAATGCGTCTTCTACATAAACATGGCGGTGATTTAGAGAAGTATGAAACACACCGAGTAACACATATAATAGCAGAACAGCTCTCGGCAGCAAAAGCCAATATATACAAACGACAGAAGAAACCTATACCCGTCTGTCGACCAGAATGGGTTACAGATAGTGTAGATCAAGGCAAGTTGTTACCATTTGGCGATTACTTATTAGAAGATGTTGTAGATAAAGAATTTACTGGTACTAAGTCAGTCAAGTCCTTCTTCAACACCACCAAGTCATCTGAAGAAAGCTCCAAAGATGATACAAACGCAGGAAATGATAGGAAATTTTCACCAAAAAAGGATTCTGAATCAAGAGTTACTTCAAACAAATGGCGAGATAGGCTTCCATCTGAGGCATCGTACTCTCTCAATGATAAAGTTCGTACAACCGGTAACGACCCAAACTTTTTAGGATCGTATTTTGCTAATTCAAGGCTGAGTTACATTGGAAGCTTTAAACAGCGTATAAAACCAACTAAGAAGGCAGGATGCAGCTCACCCTCAAAAGGAGCACATAAATTTGTACTTCTTGTTGATATGGATTGTTTCTTCGCTTCTGTCGTTCTTCGGAAATATCCTCAATACAAGAACAAACCTGTGGCTGTGGGGCATTGTCATATAGCCAGATCTGGTAATGCTGAAGAAGTGTTGTCAGTGGGCAAACCACAAAAAGACTCCTCGTCTGAGTTATCTACTTGTAATTACATAGCGCGAAATCGTGGAGTTAGGAAGGGAATGTTTCTTGGTGATGCTATTGTACAGTGTCCAGACCTTGTCGTTCTACCATATGATTTTGAAGGATATGAGGAAGTTTCCGGTATTGTTGTAGATCATCTACAATCAATTGCTGAGCAGTATAATGGGTGTGTAGAGGTAGTGTCATGTGATGAGAGCTATGTTGAGATTCACATTTCCCCTGAAGATTGTAGTGAAGGTGATGTATATGACTTCGTCAATTCACTAGCCGAAAATATTCGAACTGATATTGAGAAGAAGACTGAATGCACGGCCTCGATTGGTATTGGTGTGAACAAGGTATGATTACTTATACCACATCTGTTACCTCTTTTCTTTGCCTTATTACTAACTTGTTTTTATTTTACCTTCTTTAGTTACTGGCCAAACTAGCTGCCGATCGAATCAAACCAAATGCATGTTGTGTAGTGAAAGATTGGCGAGGATTCTTAGATGAAGTACCACTCCGTGATTTGCCTGGGATCGGTCGAAAGCTAGAGAAAAGATTACAGCCGCATAACATTAGCACAATCAATGATGTTTGGGACTTGGGCGATGATGACAATGTGCTTAGTGAGATTATTGGCCGAAACAGTGCCCAAAAGATTATACAATTTTGTCAAGGAAAGGATGAACGTCCAATTACGCCAGTAGTAAGGAAGAGCATAGGAGCAGAGTGTAATTACGGAGTCAGATTTGATGATGAGAGTATATATAGTGTAGACCACATGATAAAAGAATTGGCAAAAGAGGTTAATAAAAGGATGCAGTCAGTAGAGGTGATGGGATCAAAGCTGGTGCTAAAAGTAATGATAAGCGCCGATCCTAGCAAGATGCCAGGCAAATTCCTCGGTCATGGTAAGTGTACATCCCATTCAGCTAGTCAGGACATACAGCTGACTAGAGATGATGCCATCATATCCTCGGCCGCTATGAAGTTATATAAAAAGCTGAATGTTGAGGATTCATCCCTTCGAGGGATGGGGATTGTGGTCCAGTCGTTGAGATTTGATAATGAAGTCAATTCAAGCCCGTCTAAGTTATCTGCCTGGTTACAAAAAGATACAGCAACAACTACAAGCACGAGTGTATCCAAAAGTAAACAACTAACAGAAGACGTAGCAAGTGGTAGCCATGTTGCTTTTGAAGACTTTGATGACGATGATGATGATAATGATATGACCAACATGTCAAGCGTAGTGCCGACTTTCTCTCAGCTAGATAAAGATGTCCTCGAGAGCCTTCCTGATGATATCCTGTTAGAAGTAAAGTCAATCTATGGGAAGAAGAAATCAAGCCAACAATCCCCAAGTCAACAACTGTCTCCACTAAAGTCTTCAAACAAAACTAAGGGAAAGGCAAAACGAGATGTCGTCTCGATAGCAGGCCAACCAAGTGTGACAAGGATGTTCAAATTGGCATCTGTCAAGTGCGGCGAAGAAGAGATGGGTGATAATGATCTTAGCTTGAGTCAATTGGATTGCTTACCATTGGAATTGCAGCTTCAGATTGCAAATGGAGATGATGTTGAAGTCACAAGAAGACCAAGGTCGTCCAAGTCAAAAGAATCAATCGTAGGTGATCAGATGATTGATACCAATGAAATGCTTCCTAATAGCATGCAGAATCAAGACTGCTATACCGCTGAAGATTCTTCCACGGTCAACTTTCATGAAGAGAATATAGTTCCACTTCTCGACTTTATTTCAACTAACCCAAACCCTGATGAAAGTGCAGTAAGTGCAGTCCATGATTTCCTTTCCTGCATCATACAAGAGAGAAGAATTGAGCATGCGACTATCTTTCTACGAACTATAAAGAATAATATGAAAGATGGTTGGACTAATGATATTTATAAGCAACTGAGAAGAGGAGCATTAGATGAGATTAAGCAAAAGACTGGAAGTGTGTTAGATGTAAATTGGCTCGGACTATGATATTTCAAAGAGATTACAAGTATTACGTAAGATTTCTCATATAAGTATCTTATTCAGTTTATCTATACATACTCAGCAGTGTAATAGGAAGTGTATCCAAAGAAGCTGTCCTTCTGATCTGGCTAGCATTTATTACTGTAAGAGACTCCAAAGAGGGCACAAGCGTCAGGGCTACATACATAAAGGCAAGGGCCGGGGCCGGCCAGCCAGACGAAGGATACCTCTGTTGGTATCTGTTAGTTGGTATCTTTTTCAGATGTGTTCTTTTTACAACATATTGATTGTGAATTGTGAAGAATGTGCGATATAAATCGACCTACACCGAATAGAGAAGAAGAATTGGATCGACTATATCATATAAAGTACAAAGGTATTGTTGTTAAAGGTGGAGTAGTAGCGGGGTAACAATGGCGTCGAAACAAGACAATACAAATTCAGAGATGACATCTGACACTGATATTGAAGGCAATCAATTTATTGTACATACTAAGCACACCTGTGATAATTGTTTGGATCCAATACTTGGCAAGAGGTATACAACGGGAGGGGAATGCAACTTTGATCTATGCTCGAGCTGCTTTAATAGAGAGGATGATTTGAAGGAGGCAGTGCTAGGTAAGTATTTATATGCATCACACATCAACATCTCTATATTGTTTTCTAATGTTCAACTTTAGCTCGGGATAAGAAACGCACCCATGATTTTGTGCTCAAGCTTAAGATTGACAATGAGGGAGATGGTAAGTAGTTATATGCATACACATAGTGTGGTATAATTTGTTATGGTATTCTCATTTTATTATTTTCCGCTCTCCCTTTTTAAACAATACAGTACAAACGCGTCGTGTCAAGGTTTCAGAGGTATGTTCATATGTATATCCCATATGTATATAAGCTTATTCACATCTAATATCTCATCTTCTATCATTATTAAATACTTGACATCGGAGGTATGGGATGAATCAAATTCTCAACTATCATTTGATAAGATGATGTCTGTTGCAGCAACATTTCTTAAGGATTCAGACCGTGATCTCTTCATTACCAAAGCAAAGGCAACATATGTTGATGAAGATGGTGAAGTTATTACAATGTCTTCGAACTTGGAATTAAAAGATGCCTTCTTTCAGGTGCTTAAGACTTATCCCAGTCAGAAGAAACCTTTTGTTGTACTTGTAGCAACTCCTCGAAAGGAGGGGAAACCAGCCAAGATCATATCAAGTACAAAAGCAAGTATGCCCAAGAGAATTCAAGTAAGGAAAGTTCAGCCAAACAAGAAGCTGTTTGCAGTGTCAAGTGACAAGGCTGCCCCTGTTGGATGCAACTTGAAGACTGATAATGTTGCCTTCCTCCATGCTCGTCATACATGTGATGGCTGTAGCAAGACCCCTATTGTTGGAGACCGGTACCGAGCTAAGAACATTGCTGATTTTGATCTTTGTGGAGCCTGCATGAATAAGTATGAGGGTGACAAAGCAGACTTTGAGATTGAAGTTTCCGATCGCGATCGTCTAATGCAAGATAGGTGGAGAATGATGAAGTCGCGTTGCACTCCTGATTCGTTCAACAACATTGCTTGCACTTGGAATAGCCGTGTCAATGGCGATCTTGCTACCTTCTTGAAAGACATTCAAGAGAAGACTGGTGCTGTGATTGAATCAGCAACCGTGTATGGAGATGCAGCTGCTACTTCCAACATCGAGAAGTCTGAGGTGGCACCTACTGCTGACAAGACCACTCAAGCTGAAGTCTTGAAGGAAAGTGAAGAGTCTGATAAAAAGGAGAAGCAACCATCATCACCTTCTCCAAGTCATGATTCGTTCTTAGATGATGCTGATGGTAGCATAGCCGAGCAGATTGGACGCACACTTGATGTATGTGTTGGATGAGGTTGAGAAAGTTAGCACTGATGTGTCTGCCTTGAAGTCACCTGATCTTTCTTCAGCTAATGCTGATGCCGTTTCTATCGCCTCATCGGTATCAAGTATGAACGATACCACCAAAAAGATTGATGGATCCTCCCAAACTGAGAAAAACGAAGTCAAGGTACCTCAAGTTGAAGATGCAAGTGGTGATGGCGAGGAAGAGTGGAGTGTAGTTGACAATGATGATGATGATGATGATGATGATGATGAGAAGCAGTCTCCAACATTGTCTCCGATTGTTCTAGCGAAATGGGACAAGGAGCTCCACGGGCTTCATCAATTGGGTTTCCTTGATGATGTGAAAAACGTTGATGCCTTGGAGCATCTTGAAGCTGCTGCTCTCGGATGTGACTCGACCGATGAGATCACTGTCGCTCAAGCTGTTGAGTATTTGCTTAAGTGATGGGATAGCTGGTTTTGTTGGATTGTATTGGGTTGTATTAACATGTATTGTTGGTTGAATTGTAGAAAAAAATGTTTGATAAAATATAGGTATGAACTTGTTTGATAGTCATATTGAGTATGTGTTTACAATCAGCTGATTAAAGTCATTTAAGATACAACTCCGGTCTTATCCACGGTATCAAGGCTTGTTTAAGTGCATGTACATAGTAATCTGATCTATCAATTTCCCCATCGGTTAGTTTTCCGATAGTTCCTTGTCCATGCTTTGAGTTCACTCTCTGAAATATCTTATCATCTGCGTGTCCTAGTTCCATGTTATGGTTTATGACAAGATCGCATAGTGCTGGTGGGAGGAGAAAAGAGGATGTCTTTGAATATCCCCACGATATTGATGAGTTCTTTCTCTCTTTAGGTATATACTTGTCATCCTCTGCCTTAGCTGCAATACATGAGTTACTATTGTTTCCTATAATTGCCATCCATGCCATGCACCATAGTTCATCTTTTTGTTTGTCCAACCCACCTTCTAATCCTACTGCAAAGTCGGGATGACAATCCTGCTCTGAGTATGCATCATAAGCAGCTTGTGCACGGTTCTTTGCGCCTTCTCTCGTCTCAACATCGCCGAATGGTTGATCCGAGACACCTACACATAGTGGTGGATATGTTGTTTATGTTGTTGCATTTTATGTAGATATGATATGTGAGTATTTATATACACAAATAAAGTAGATAATGAAGGAAGAAGTATATGAACATCAGTAATCGGCAAGAATAAGGTTCGATATAATAATATTGACACTAACCTGATTTCCCATCCCATGATGATATTACAATTTGCACATTATTCTTATCTTTTGAGGTATTATTTCTCTTGACGAATACATCCTCAAATGCATGCCTCGCAGCTTCAACTTTGCATGGATTCTTACTACCGACGGCAACTCGTATTATCACTGCCATATTTGCTACTATATATCACTGCAACTTAGATATAGGAAGAGTGAATTGAAGTGATACACTGGAGATAGCCCGAGCTCGGCAAGGATACCGTTAAGTGAAACCTCTTTGAGGGTGTGTCAAAAGGAGCTTATGTTCAGGCTGTACTCATGATGATATATTATTAGATTAAGAATAGTACGTCTTACTTAAGCTCTGCATACTTCCTCATAATCCTTCTATTCCACCAGCTATAAACTCCTCGTTGAAATACTCTTTAATCATTGCCTCGCCATTGCCAGAGACAGCGTGCGACACCAATCTTGCTGTTGTCATTTTCCATAAATGAACAATCATGTCACGTTCCTCGGGACATGCTGCTTCAAATACATAGTCATCTCCTAAACTTGATCGGACCAATAGCACAGAGTTGGGATTAGCCATGGGCTTTGACTTAGTCGCCACAACTTGCTTGTCTTGATGAGGATGATTCTTGGTAATCTCCTCCCATCCTCCATCTGCTCCTGGCATTACTTGAAAGATCCTTCGAAGAGCAAAGAGGCTCACACGATATGGATTAACAGTTGAAAAGCCAAGCTTTCTTCTGTCTTGTAAGTTTGGTTGCATAATCTCTCTCCACATTAGCTTGGGCTCAACAATCTCAGTTCTATTGCGTCTGTATCCTCTTTCAATCCAAACATCGCATACTTTGGCCATCTTGTTGTTAGTGTGCCAAGTTAATCTCCACTTGGAGTTGAGAGCCTCCTAAGATATAAATGTAAGTTGAATCAAGTACAATAAGAGTTAGAACAATCTCAATCACAAGTAGTAGTAGTCTAACAAGCTCTAAGATATGACTTACCTGAACATAATTTCCAACATCCTTCTCATTGGTTGAACAATACGGGCCTGTCCGCATAGATTTCTGTTCAGAGGCACTGTCATCAGTTCGGGAGAAGTATCGATAGAGATATGCTTGCTGATCTTCCTTTTGGTCATCTTCCTTCTTCCTTTGAATCGCTTCAGAATATGAAGACGTACTAGCATTGACGCTGCCACCGTCTTGACTTGAGCTACTACTACTTCCAGTGTTTGAGGACTTAGAGCTCTTGTTCCTCCTTCGTCTCCAACGAAGTTTAGCTAGTTGGCCTGTGCTGGTCCGCCTTGCTTTCTGTGGTGTATCTTGAGGCTCACAGCTACTTGGTGGCGATGGCGGCCTTGTCATCGCTGACACAGAACCGCCAATGTCAAAATGTTGCCCTGGATCACTGTCATAGTACAGATCATCTTGATCCTCTTCGTCATACTCGTTATGCGTATGCATACCTTGTCGAAATGAACAGCCTTGACAAGGAGTGGTGGGCATATTAATTATACGGTCGTCATCCTCGCCATCCTTTGAGATATTCGTACAAGGATGGTAAATACCACCATACTATGTTTGGGAAGAGGAAGTAAATGGATTAGATATCTGAAGTGGAAATTAACTAATCTCAACAAGTATTCCACGCATATCGTGCACATTCAACTTACATCAATGTACCCTCCACATCCTTCGCCTTGTTCAATATGCCCAATACCAACGACTCTTCTTCTCACTGTTCTTTTCTTACTAGATGTACTTCTTAGGTCAATACTGTTATCAGAAGTGATGTTGTTACTAGAACAACACCAATCCAGATCTATGGCACTAGCAAAGAAACCGTCATCTCCGTCAGAAAAGTTGATGCCTTTGAGGACTTTACTAGGTGTCGTCTTTGGAGAAGAAGACTGGTTCCTTCTTGAATTAGCCTTCTTGCTATCATCCCCAAAGAAGTCATCTAATATCGACTTGGGGGATGCATCCTTCTTCTTATTCTTCTTTTTCTTCATTGACGACTCGGACTCAAACAGCAGTGAAGTAGAAGCTGGAGTCTGAAATGATTTAGTACGCCTTGGAATTAGTATGTCATCCAGTCTAATCCTATTCACTTGAGGTGATGAGTGATGAACAATAGTAGATGTATGATGAGGGGAGGATGCGGGTGGTGTGACTACTGCTGCTGCAGTTGGTTTGGAAGGCCTTGTAAAAATAGGTGATGTTACGGTGGGCGATGATAATGGCTGGACAACTTGAACTTCTACTGACAGTGATGATGACTGAGAAACATCATCATCTATATCATTAAATGATACAGTAGAGGAAGAACCTTCATGTACTGCCATCTCGTCCTCTCCGTGTCGACTAACTGCCAGAACTTTATTTCTCACATATGTTGGAGTTGGCATTGCTGCTATCTTTTCTTTAAGATTGTCAATTCTCTTCTGATGAATACTCTTTGGATATGCTGTAGATCTATTCTTGAGATGACTAGTCGATGATGAAATTGTATCATGTGTCAATTTCTCTTTCAGGACATGTGCAGTGAAATTGGCCTCTTGACGTAATCGAATAACAGGCTCAATTATCCCTGCTATGTCACTTCTACAATTTGGACATTGCAATGCAACCTTAACACGCATACTCCCATCACTTGATAGTTGATAATCATCCTGTGACGATTTTACCAACGATGTCATACAATCCAAACAAAAGTTGTATTTGCAGGAGGATGTAGCAGACGATGGACATCGGATGGGATATATTTTATCACATGTTGACATAGCATCAAGACATATCGGACATATTTCGTTATCTACTTCGCCGCCTATGTTAGAATTAGACACATCGAATGATGATCGATCTTCTCTATTGTTTGTGTTTAGTGGTCGACAACTACTCTCTCTCGTTGGAGTTGTAGGTGATATGGTGGTACTCTCATCGTAATCAAATAAACTTGTACCTTGTTGTTGTTGTTGCAATGGTGTATTGCCATCGAGTCTATCATCTATGTTGTCATCGCCCTCTTGCTCCGATACTTGAGTAAGACATCCAGAGCATATTAAATCAGACCATTTTTCTAATAATGATGGGGAAGGAGCTGCTGCCGCAATTGGTGGTGTCGATGTGTTACCAATCGTCCTCACCACCGATTGATGATGTTGTTGATTATTATCGTCAATACCATCATCTCTTCTTCGAGATATATAATTGCAACTAGACGAGGATGCATCGGACATTATATAAGTCTCATCTCATCTATATTGATAAATGATTTCGATAAAAATTTCTTAGCATACGCAAGGATAATAGCATAGAAGTGTGTGTGGTAGTATCGACTAACCCCCAACGTGTTGTGAAAAGCGCGGCATAATATTGGAGGCATTTGACAAATCGAGGGCGGGGAAAGCCGAGAAAGCAAAAATAAGATATGCCTTGTCAGAAACTTTCTTGCAACATTCCAACCCTAAACGTTTGTATTAGAAGGCATTCAAAAAGCTACAAAAACATCTCAATAACCTAGAATGAGAAAATCCTGCTCACCTTGTTATACACATATACAATACCAATAAAGCATTATAGTAGCAAGCCTACATCTCTGAGGTGCTACTTGATGGCCAAACACTGCCTGAGAAATGGCGGGAAACGCAAATCTGAGACAAGAAATCCGTCAACAAGTGGCTGCAAAAGTACGATGGATGGGCTTAGAATCCCCCTGGGGGTGTCCATCACCTTGTTATACACATATACAATACCAATAAAACATTATAGTAGCAAGCCTAAATCTCTGAGGTGCTACTTGATGGCCAAACACCCCATTTTAATTTTTCCCGCCTCTGAGACAAGAAATCCGTCAACAAGTGTGACAACAAGCACTGTCTGATCATCAAAACTAGAAAGTGGACCCCCATTTATTGTGTTGAGATCCTTATTGTTGATTGGAGTACGAATGAATCGCTGTATATAAAGAGGAACGTAACCCTCTCATAGTAGTAGGAATAATTGTAAAAGAACCAAGTAATACTGTTAAAGTACACCACACATGTCAGATTGGGTGTTTGTGGTGTGTTATTCCAATGTCCTTCACTCTGGCATTGTTGTATGCATCCATACGGATGATTTGAACCATTCACAAACATATGTACACCTCCAACACACCTCGCTGTGCCACCACGTTCACATTGATGCGCCCAGAAAATCTCGATCTCACCCCCATCCTAGCCATATATGACGTCAGATTGGGTGTTTGTGGTGTGTTATTCCAATGTCCTTCACTCTGGCATTGTTGTATGCATCCATACGGATGATTTGAACCATTCACAAACATATGTACACCTCCAACACACCTCGCTGTGCCACCACGTTCACATTGATGCGCCCAGAAAATCTCGATCTCACCCCCATCCTAGCCATATATGACGTCAGATTGGGTGTTTGTGGTGTGTTATT
>Ga0214481_100923_pt1 | contig 13421 bp, 10 predicted proteins | sample M1_20Mar14CPVII9_4_FD_165057 | JGI IMG/M metagenome (GOLD analysis project Ga0214481, IMG submission 165057) | Marine eukaryotic communities from Monterey Bay, California, United States - M1_20Mar14CPVII9sort6BwellG10 | ecosystem: Environmental > Aquatic > Marine > Unclassified | place: USA...
GCAAACTTGACATCTCATATGGTCATCATCCTAAGATGAAAGCAAGGGCTGAATTGTGTCAAAAGGTGATTGAATACATATATTATAGGATGGCAGGGTGATATATAAGCACTCACTGACCTTCTACTTCTGGCATGGTCACTGCACCTGATAAGTTGCCATGAAGTCGAAGTCGGCCGGGAGATTTGTGGCATTTGGATGTTTTCATTGGAAGATTAAAGATACTGATGTGCGCGCTATCCTACTGCTTCTAGCTAATTTTGAGATATGATTTTATATTTTTCACTGTTCTTAAAAAGAATTTTGAATTAAGCAGAGAAGAAGAAGAGTATGGAGAGAGAGGAGAGGCGGGGGAGGAGAGAGTGAAAAAAAGATACCATACTAGTGGTATCCAAAGAAAAATTGATTCATTTGAAATTGTGTTTGAAGAAAGGTTTTGCAGTGCACCGTCGCCTAACTATGTGTGGTGGAGAGACGCCAGAATACTTGAAACGACCTAATACATGGTGTATATAATAGTTTATAATATAATGGCATATCTAATAAAAGAAGAACAATCTACAAATAATATCACTATGGCAATGAGAGAAAAAAGAAGAAAACGACAAAGTGTAACTCAGCAACAACGGTGCAGGTGGTCAGTAATTGCAACAGTACCATTAGTATTATGTTGTTACATCCTACCAATACTAAATTATACACCCATAACGACGGTGGCAGCAGCAGAAATATCAGACGAATTATTAGAAGCCTTCAACACGGTAACACAAGAAACTGCCACTCCCATTGAATTAGATAATTTAACATTCACCTCACTCCAAGGCGATGAGGAAGTGGAAATATCCGCGGGTACTGTCTATTCGACATGTCCCGACTTGGACTATATTACCGGACCAATGCATGATGCCGATGCGGATAATAATGGATTTTTAAATCAAGATGAATATTTAGAATTTACAAATTCAATCTCGGGTGGTTATTTAACTCAAATGGGATGGGATGAAGATTTTACAGACATGCCACTTAGTTTACAAGAGACGTATTTAGTATTATCATGTTTATGTGAATTATACCCCAAGCAGCCCTGGGGTGGGAAGGGATGTTGTACGACGAATCGGCCGGGGGAATTTAATACAGGTATTCGAACAGATGGCACGGCACCCGGCCAAACTCCAAATGAAGATGAATTACAATATTTGACATATGTTTGTGGTACCATGTCGGAAAGTTTAGAGAATGTTGGTGCTGAGATTGTTGTACCGCCCACGGCTAGTCCAACGGCTAGGCCTACGGATAAGCCATCTGTTAAGCCTGTTACATCGGTGAGTTAATACTACTAGTTATTTAAATTCTGTATTTGGTGCACACTTGATATTAATTATTTCTCTAACATGCATGTTATATGTGATTTCCCATATTTCCAGCCTCCAGTGGATACGCCAACACCAAAACCTACAATGCGGCCTACTACATTGAAGGTGAGGGGATACAGTGTATTTATTTACAGGGGGTGAAAGATTTTAGATACAACATTCATTTCTTACCTGTTATCATCTCCATCCCATTTTTTTTTAGCCTACTCCAAAGCCAACATCTGAACCAAGTAAGAGTGTAAGTAAGATGTGTGATATTCCCAGTCTTCATTCTCATGAATCGTTTATGGTTTCAGTGTTACTTAAAATCTCATGGTTGTTTTTATCTCTTTTCTTTAGCCTTCGAATAAGCCCACACAACAACCGTCTTCAGCTCCAACTATGGTGAGTGTTTAAATTCCTCTCTTTTGTGCTACTCTTTATTATGCTTCCTTATCTCAATAATATAATACTTTACTTACTTATCCCAGGAACCGACGGATAAGCCTTCACGCAAACCAGTGGCACCAGGATCTCCAACCGAGTCGCCTATTATTACTGAATCTCCAACTAAGAAGCCTAGTAAATCCCCAGTTACATCTTCACCCACGTCCAAGCCGGTAGTATCTCCTCCTTCACCGAAACCAGTTGTACCTGGATCTCCCACAGTCAGTCCTACTAAACTTACTGTGCCTACTAAAGATGTAAGGATGCAATTTCCGTATTCTTGTATGCCATACCACATTGTTTGCTTTGACTCTATCAATATCTTACCCACTTTTCACATTATTCAAATCACATAATTCAAAGCCAACACCAAGTCCATCAACATCGCCTACAAGTTCGAGTGAACCAACCATGTCATTAGCGCCCAGCAATCCTCCCACAACATCATCACAACCAACCTCATCAGCTGCACCTAGCGATCCCCCAACGGTATCTTCACGTCCAACTTCATCATCTGCACCAACTGGTGTCACCTTTACAGGATACATTCCTGCATCTGTTGACTTTGTTGTCAGTCTTAGTGGTTTAGTATCTGCAGATGAAATCATGGAAGGTAAAACGAACCAAGTTAAGATAATGCTTGAAGAACAAATGTTGGTCTTGAGTGATATAGTGATCATGGAAGAGTTTGGGAATGGTACAGAAGTAGGAAGTGGCAGACGGCTTAATAACTTGAGAGGGAAGGTAGTTAGGCATTTGATCGTGAAGGCAGCAGTATTGGCTACACTTGATGATGTTCAAGATGTCGGTAAGTAGCTCTTTTTTCATCATTACGACCGAGTCAAGTTTAACCTGCCACAAATATACTCACATTCCTTCTTTATTGTATCAATATATCTTGACAGATTGCCCAGACACCTCGACAAACCCAGGAGTTCAAACCTTAACAGACTGTCTCAACTTTAACAATACCATCATTCTACACATGGTAGATCAATTAGACGTAGAAGGAACGGTTGAAATATTTGAAAATGCCATGCTTGATAAGATTGCGGAAGGTTGGCTAGTTGATAATTTTGATATTGAGGAGGCTCTGAAACCACCCCCATCACCAACTCCTCCACCCTTCAATAAAGTTGAAACCGATGACGATGTGGTTGATTCCAAGTCCCTTTCGATTGGTGCTATTATCGGTATCGTCGTGTCAGCACTAGCAGTTTTAATACTTACATTGTTGTTTGCAGACAAGTACAGACGAAGAAACAAGGGCACCGAAAATGACGACGAAGACTTTGCTCTTGAGAGACGACAATCTCTGAAGGATTCTGAACTTGCAAAAGAAGATGGGTTGGCTCCTGCTGAAGCTTTTGCCACCACTGAAGTAGTGGACGACTCAATGTCAACTGATAATAAATCTTTCTCGAGTCAGGATCACTTGTTACAGGGTCAAGCAATATCAAGCAGCACGACAGCTTCAGCTCTACCATCGACAGCTCCGACACTAGGAGAAATGAAGGAGGAGGAAGGTGGAGAAGAAATGGAAGAGTCCTTTGATTCTGAAATGATAGAAAGTATACATTCAGATCTCGAGGATGCAGAGAATACAGACAGAGATCGCCGATCACCATTGGCGGCCATGGCTGCAGCCTCAACATTAGTCGCATCGACATCTACAACAACACCACGTGCAAGTACTTCAACATTGGATAATATTATGCAGTCTTACTCCCCGGCGGAGTTTGGCAGTGACTCACAGTCTAATAGTACGAGTGATTTGCCACAAGAAAGCCGTGCTATTGGCGGTGGTGGAAGTGGAAGTGGAGGAGTTGTTGCCGAAGGAGGAAAAGGTATTGGAGCTGGAGCAGCCGCGGCAATTGGTGCAGTAGGAACCGGTGTCATCGCTGCAGGTGCTTACGCTGCAACTCGAAGCCGTAGCAAATCTCCTGAAAAGATGACGGAGGATGATGAGAAGGAAGAACAATTATTAGAGGACGAGTCTACTTCAACACCAGACGTCTCTGATGCACAATCATCATCAGAGCAACCGGACTCGTCCACCGCAGACGTCTCGGGCATTTCCTCACCAGAAACTCCTGACAACTCGTCTGCATCATTGCCAAATGCCATGGATGATATTGACGCCGCCATTGAGGCGGGGAACTGGGGACAAGTGGGTGCTTTGGCAGCTGTTCTTGCGTCACAGGGATATGGTGGACCTTCGAAGAAAATGTCAGTTCGTAGCGGCTCGTCTGCTATCTCGGGTGGCAGATCGTCCGCAGATGAATCAGGTACATCATCACAGTCTTTGGATCTTGCACGAGCGATTGAAATTGATAAGCTCGTTGAGGCAGGAGATTGGCAGGGCGTGGTCTTAGCTGCCGCTCGGTTCGAGGCAGATCAAACCTTCGATGGTGAGTCCTTCTCAGCATCAGCATCTCAATCTTCTCGATGGACGGGATCAGCAACATCGGCAACAACACCTCGTAGTATGGCCACTTCTGCTGATCAATCAGCATCTAATATTAGTAGTCAACGTGGACAGGAGGAAATTCGAGCAGAAGTCGAGGCCCTCGTTCGACGAGTTGTACCAGAAGAGGCTGACAACATTGATGAGATGATGACACAGTTCAAGGGACGAGAGGAGGAGCTCGTTGAAACATTGCGTCGTATGCAGGAACGTGCCATTGCAAGCCGAGCTCGGTTGGCTGTTCAAAAATCAGCCAAGCTGGAAGCACGAGCGAAGGCCAGTCCTCGAAGTGCTAGTGCTTCACCATCGGGACAGTCGGTAGGATCAGCGGGAAGTACCAAGTCCGAATTAGAACAAGCAATCGAGTCTGGAAATTGGCAAGCCGTGGGCGAGGCAGCACAAAAGATGAGTGATTCTAGTGTTGGCGAACTTTCTGTGGAAGAAAAGGCAAGATTGCGCGATGCTGTATCACACTCACCCTTCCGGTCGAGCCCAGTTGGAAAGAAATCAGAAGAGGATGACAATTTGGATTTGCTCATTGAACAGGGTGATTGGCAAGGAGTCATCGCTGCTGCAAAGAAGGCTAGTGAGGAGGGTCCTGAACACGATGTATCGATGGACGAATCAGATGCCATAGCACAAGCAAACATGTGGCAAGAAATTGCCAACCAATCGAAGCAAGAGGCGAGAGGAGGTCCAGCAGGGGCTGACGATGCAGCAGCTTGGGCCATCTCACGAAGTCTAAATGCAATGAATTCGCCCGAAGAAGGCAAAGCAGCGAGAACGATAAATGATATCGTCGACGAACAAAGTAGTGACGCATCACAGTATGAGTCAAGTAGTTATGGTGGTAGTATGTAGGGTATTTGTTGGCTTGTGTGTTATATGTAGATAATAAGTGATAGATCTCGTATGAGTATTGAAAACAGTGTCAAGTTTGATCAGTAGAGGCATTTCATTTTCTGCAGTATTAAGTTATTGGCGTGCAGTTATTTATCCTGTCCCCTTCTCTAATCATTAACACACTTGATATCCTCCTCTAGCAAACCAAACTACAATGTCATTTCTTTCATCGACTTGTCTGTGTATCAATTACAAGTCAATCCCAAACTTAATGCATGCATATCTCTCTTCGTTTTTATCTTCTCATCCCCATACATTTGAGTGAGTTATTATAAGTTGTTGACGGCCCAAACTCCAAAAGCAATAGTAGCAATCAAACCACCAAATGAGAATAGTAAAATAGGTGCATCTCCACCATCTAATGTAGTACCAACTCTGTCACCAACCTTCTTGGCATATCTCCTCCTAGGACCTGAGCACTGTGGGCATCGGAAACCAGCACTATTATAATGTCATGATATAATAACCAATAAAGAAGTTAGTTGACATAATATACTATAATTACTGTACATAATAAATAATATATTGAACTTACCCTTGTTCCTCAAAGTACATACCAGCACATTCCGCACGGTTGTAGATGTATCCACAGTCTTTGCATACCCATTCACCTTGCCAATACTTGGCTGCTTCTTCTGCTTCTTGAGCCTTTTGTGCCTCTGTTTTCTTTTTTCCAAATACTGATAGAGATGTTGGGGTACTTCTTGTTGGTGTTGCAATGATGCGAGTAGAAGAAGGGGTAACGGGGGCAAAGGCAAATGCCTGAGAGGCAAATGCTAAAAAGACTGCAAGAATTGTTGCGATGATGCTCTTCATTGTTGTATATTAATATCAGTTAATATTGAGTATTAATTATATTATAAGGACTATAGATAGACACAGTGGCAAGCTGACTCGTTGATGACGTTGTGTTCAAAATCCGATAAATATTTTGGAAGGATACCAAGCGAGGTATCCCCATCAACAAAAACATGTCAGAGTGTGTACAATATGTATGTCAAAAAGAAAAAATAGTATTGTAAGTTGGTTTAAAGCAACTGCTCTTTTGAGTTTCATTGTTGTTAGTTGTATGAGGAGGAGACTCTAGCTCAAGTATTAATTTCAATGCACGCTGCATATCAATGATTCTATCATATACATTTATAATAATAATGGTGGCATATAATATACCGACGTGTCATTCATTTACAAAAAGTATTTGTGCACATCATGTGCACAATACATATTCAATACAAAGATATCTATTTAGTGAGTTTGTAAGCAATGACGATGAAGATCTACGCGCAGATATTTGCATGATCGAAAAACAGACAGGTCTTGATAAGTTTTTAAATATAGATGATAGAATTTGTGTTATTAAGTTGTATGCACCCTATTGCAAAGCATGTAAAGCATTTAGTGTTAAGTTTAGAAAACTTGCAATAGACAGAGGAGATGGGGTGAATGCAGTTGGAGACACTGTGCGAATAGGAGATGCAAGGTTTGGAAATTTGGAATACAGTAGTAATGTCAAGTTATGCAAAGACCTTGCAGTGAAAGCATTCCCAACTGTATTGATATATCAAAATGGTAAGCGACTTCGTGAGGTAAGATGCAAATCCAACGCGATACAACAGATTGAATCCGAAATGGATCAATTGATCGTAGATATTTCACGAGAGTGGAAGATGAAGTAAAGGCAATGCACAGGTAGATGATGCACATAAAAGAGTCTAATGAGAGGTAATTTTGAAATAGATGAATCAAAGTAGTAGTGTATAATGAGGAGTAGTTTTGCAGACTAGACATCGCTTCGTAATATCTTCAATTATACAAATGTACTATATTTATTGAAAGATGGCGAACTTCTCCAAATTTTGTACAATGGTTTCAAATGACATGAATATAATGCCCTGGCCAGGTACCACACGCCCAAGACGAGGTGCAACTCCAGCATAGAAAGCTCCTACACCTTCCTTTGATAGTATTTGCTTGAAGCAATCTAATGTATTTGCATATTGTTTTGATCCAGTACCCTGCATTCTTGTCTACACACCACATTTTAAGCACAAAGGTATATGGTGATATCAATTTCAGAGATACAATATACAGTAGCATAATAAACATAATATAAACACAACATTGCACTCACCTTTACAACATCAAACGGATTATTTCCAAGAGTTGAGAAACAACCTGCACTCATACCTCCAGCCAATCCCATCAATGGTGTTAACTTCTTCTCTCCTTCATGTGTTACGATTCGTTTGTATTCGTTAAACCACATGAACCGCAACCCCTGATTACTCCCCTGCTTCATAGCGGTAGCTGCTGCTCCTTGATATATTCCAGCAAAACCCTCGGTAGATATAATATGTTTAAATCCATTTATAAATGGCATATTCAGTTCAATACATTTCGTTTTGACAGTTTCTACAGGAGCCACTATGATTAATGCCTCTGAAACACCCGCTCCAAGTCCAGCAATGAAGTTCTTTCCTGGTGTTAACTTTCCATCCTTATCTCGTAAATTATCTTTAATTTGTGCATTGAGACCAAACCGTATCCCAGCTTTGGGTATAGAACCGATTAATGTGGGTGTTAAACCACGATATAAACTGAAGAATCCTGTAGTACGAATATAATATGAAAGCCCAGATATGGTGCCAGTATAAGGCAGTGCAGCTCCACCTTTTGTTTTAGATTGAAGTTGTAATTGTGTTTTAATAAATTCCATTGGCCATACACATGTTGCTTCGACGCCACCTTGTTGAATGTAAGATAAGAAGGAAGAAGTATTGCAATTAATTAGGTGCACCATTACAAAATTGAATTAACATGTTGTATAATATATACTGAACAAATACGCACCAGCTATGCAACCAGCGGCCATGGGCGTCCAAGGATTCTTCTTCTTCGGTGGTGTCGACATTATCAGTTATTACACAACTAATCAAAGCCTACATATCATTGACAAATCGTAGGTATAGCGGTACAACAACATCAGAGCGCAGGGGCGGCGGCGGGCGGGCGGCGGGCGTATGGAGGATACCACCCTTGAGGTATCCTTGCATCCTAAAAAGTTTAGTGTACACAGTAATATGATTGTAAAGAGTGCCGTAACTACTCTTTGACGAAAGATATGTTATATCTGGTGTTACATACTCATACTTTAAGAAATCTAGTTAACTTCATTCATACCATTCTAGAGAGATGACGAAGCAAGCAGATTGTATGCTGCATTTTACCTTGGAGTCTGTTTGATGCACCCTGTTGCTTCTGTTTCAATTGTGCAATAGTTTCAACAAACTCCTTGAGCTTCAACTTTTGTGCACTATCCTCTTCTTCTCCTTCTTCTTCTACCATATCATTTCCTGATTCATCTTGAAGCAAAGTAGTATCAATCTTAGTAATGACATTTCCATGAACATGCAAAAAGCGATGAAGGTAGGCATTGACTGCTTCGAAACTCTGATGAGATTCACAAGCCTCTAACAACCACATAGCAGCAATATGTAGCAATGGCAATCCTTCCCCAAGGTCATGCTCTCCGTAGCAAAGAGATGATATTTCAACATCGATCGACGATGGTCCCATCTTGGATAAATAGGATGTTACTTCAGAGTATGTCTCATCCACTGCTGACACTTCTTTCGAATCAAAACAAACTTGTAGCAACTCAGCTAGTTTGCTCCTATGATGGACAACTTTTCGACGCTTATTCGTTGACGTTGATTTACTTGAAGTTGTTGCTACCTCACTAGATTTCTTGTCATTTACTTTGTCAACCTGGTCTGCCTTTTCATCGCCATCATCATCGTCTGACCACACAGCATCCCAACCATCAGTAGCATTTTTGAGCTTAGATGCTTCTGCACTTTCAGTATTTGCTTTGTCTGTCGAGTCTGTAGTGGTACCCGACTCTAGACCACTACGCCATTGAAGGAAGAATGGAGCTTGTTGTGGCTTCTGAGGAGCTTCGGTGGGTTTATTTCGCTCCTTTACAAGCTCGAGATGGAACAGATTCTTCCAATGGGCGGATGGAAGACCACTCAACGTAATTAAACCCTCTTCCTTGGCAACTGGAGGTTTACCATCATTCATTTCATTATTATCATCAGTAAGACCAAACAAATTATCCTTCTTATTTGAAACCATAGACGAAGAAGGAATGGCATTGGCTGCCACAGCATCATTGGCTCCTTCTTGCTCACACTCTGCAACAGGACAGGGCTCGTTCATTTTTGCAGGTTCACTAGGCGTTCCATCAAGGAGTACCATACGGAAGTATGACTTATCGCACCATAGGCTAATACCTAAACGGTCAACATGTGAGGTTGCCAAGAACTCACCAGTTGGACTAAGAGCTAGGGAAGTAGGAGGTGATGAGAATTGCATCCAGTCGACACAAAGCCCCGTTGGTACATCCCAAACACGAATTGTTGAATCCAATGAGGATGTGAATAGCTTCCTCCCATCCGGACCAAATGCCAAGTCAGAAATGGGTGACGTGTGGGTCATTCGAGGATCTTTTGGTGATTGTTTGTATCTGCTTCCACCAAAGTACCGGACAATGGTCAACGAGGAGCAGTCAAATACTGCCACACCAAAATCATTCATTGCAATCGCAGCCAAGTCCGAATCACGAACGTGTGTAAGCTTGGTTGCAGGAGATGGCAATATGATGGGACTTTTCTTGTGTGGCATGTGTGTCACAAAGTTCCAAAGCACAAGCTTGGAGTCAGCACCGGCTGTAACCACAGTCTTGTTCAACGAGTCAATACAAATACCAACGACGGCATCGGCATGCGATGCCCGTCCAATGATTGCCTTCCGTTTTGCCTCCGCCTCCAAGTAATTGATACGATCTCGTTCTGCCTGATCAATATCTGATGGCATCATCCCACCCTTGCTAGAGCTCTTTTCTAGCATACGCATAGTTCGTCCAACGTCACCAGCAAATCTGAGACCTTGTTTGCGCTGACGTTCTTCCTCCGACGTGAGTGACGTTGCATCCCGAGGGAACGATCCACGAGGAAGACCACTCTGTAGATTGTACTTGTAAATGATTCCACCCATAGTACCGACTAAGCAAAAATTACCACATGCTGAGATTGCCAAAGATGTAGCATTTGCCGATCGAGGAGGACGTTCTTTCATGGCACTAATGTTCCAATGAGGCTGTCGCAAGACTGGTCCAGATTGAGAACCTCGTTTTGTACTCCAAACATATGCCATGGCATGTGAACGATGGATTGTCACTAAATCACCCCAATCTCGACTTCGTGCCTCACTTGTTGATAAACCTATTACCTCAGGTAAGAGTAGCTCAGCCCGTCCTTCTGGTCCAGCCTTACCATACTTTTTTGCCTTCTTATCAATGCCCGGTCCTTGACTGTACTCCTTATCCAAATTACTACGAGCCGTGCTGAACAGACGGAGTGATAAATCCCCAGGTCCTCCACAACTTAATATTTGACACGACGCTGCATCAGTACCATCGGATGCATTAGCTAAGATTCCACCTCCACTTAACCCCGGATGCAAGTACCGTAGTAAAGTAGGTGGAGAGGTGTGACCCTTCCGTTGACGCAATACCCTTCCTGAATGATCAGGGGAATCAAAGACATGTAACAAAATCGAGTTTGATGCAACACCCGTCGACAGTAACAATGGCTCGGCAGGAAGGTATTCTAATTTGGATATCCCACCAAAGTGTGTATTCTCCATTTGAGTTAGTAATGTCCGTCGTATAATCCCAGTACTCTTATCTTCAATGGGTGTTAAATCCCAAACTGATACAGATCCATCATCACAACCCACTGCCAAGGGGGCAACCCCTTGACGAGTGGCATTACCATCAGTACGAAATGAGATGGATGAAACGGCATTATTATTATTCATAATCTTCTTCTTCTTTTTGGATTGCTGTTGTTGTTGTTTACTCTTATGCTGAAGTGTAAACAATTTCACATCATGCAGAGTATTGATAAGGTGTACTGCTCCATCAGATGTACCCACTGCAATTGTATCAACCGCAGGACTTTGTGCCAATGTAGTAATTGTTGTTGTTGTAGAAGTGGCGGAAAGACACTTGAATGAATGAATCATTTTGCCAGATCGTACATTGACGAGTAACATACACGTTGCTGACTTTTTCGATTCTTCATCATCATTCAACACATTGTTATTGCTGATAGGACGTCCACCCAAAAGAATCTTATTCACATATGTAGCAGGATGTAAACCAACATATGGTATAAAATTAGATCCAACGCCATTTAAATCAATAGTCTTGATAATTTCCATGGTAGTACGTGATGCACGGACAATAAGTATCCTGCCATAACAATCGCTTGCGGGTGTAATTTCTTCATCTCTTTCTGAGTCGACAGTACTGTTGTCATCTGACGATGATGAATCTGAGTCAACATCATTTGCAACAGCTTCAGGAGAAGATTCACTACTCTCATCATCCTCAGAATCACTACTACTATCTTCATCAGAATCTTGCCCAATAACCTGTACTCCATCTTCATATCTATTTTCAACATTAATCTTCTTCTTACTAGTATTATCTGACCTCGCACATACAAATGCAAATAGCAACATATTCTCCATCTTACCATCCTTCTCACCAGTCATTGATATACGTTGTTTACCTAAATTAATCATATCAACTATACCCCATTTATTTCTATTCTTCTTCTTATTGCTATTATTCAAGAAGGGAAAAGCATCTAAACAAACAATTGGACGTGTCCTTGAATATAACGTAATTGATGTAGCTCTACCAATTTTCTTTGGACCGTGTGTTGCTATTGATATTGATAATGATGAGTCTGACATTACTTGGTACATTTCCTCTTCATTACTATCACCACTGCTACTTTCTAATTCACTTACTGCGTTGGATACTTTATTACCACTACTATAATTTGGACTAGGAGGTAATGCCCTAGAAACCAATACGGGTATTAATTTACCAATATTCATAATTTGAAATTGATTACCAATTGGTATTGTGACGAATGTATCATTAGATGATTTAGACTGTGGCTGTAAATGAAATTTACCTCTTTTGGATGTAAATAGTTGTGCTGATGGGGATGTGTGTTGTTGTTGATGTTTAGAAGATTGTATTGAGGAGGAGGTTGCAGCAGCGGTTAGTAATCCTAAAGAACGATGGGGTTGGAAGAGACGTGATGATCCTAAATCATCATGTTGTTGTGATTTAGTAGTATTATTAGTACTATCAATATTGATAGTTGATGGAGATGTTTCTTTTTCATCAGAGTCAGAGAGTGCGTCATTTGACACTTGTGAGGAAGTCGATTCTGAGCGTTCTTTTCTTTTCATACTATTACTATTGCTGCTACTGCTATCCGTAGAAGGAGGGGTAGTGTTATTATTATTAGTAGATGTCTTCATTTTATAATTATAACTCTCTCATACTGAAGACTATATAGATATCATTATATCACTGTAATTTTGATTGGCGTTGTACATCATCCACAATAACGTCCGTATTGGCCCACATAGTACACTTTGCCGAGCGCAGTCCAGGGCTTTCCTATGCATTATTTTTAATGTCTCATCGGCTTTCTTTAGTGAGAAGGAATGGTAGTGTCTCATTCGGACATTCACAACTTTCAAATTTCTCCGTCGAGAGGCTTAAAAAAGGCCTCAAAGAGAAGATGATGATAGTCAATAGTCAGCAGCACAATATGATGCCATAAATACGATTCCTCATCCATCTACATTGACTATATTACCTCTTGAACATCTACTTATTGCAATAACAATACAATATGGTCGCGTCTCCTCAATATCCTCGACCTCCAACAACTGCAACAAACAATGAAGGCTTCACGAATCTCATTTGCATGTTACTCGATATGATTGATAATAGAGATTGGGTCTCATTTGAAAAGGCCTTATATAACAAAGATGCTTTTATATTCATATCCAATCATTTATCAATTTGTGAAGATTTCAATGGTGCGTGATAGTTACATATCTCTCTTTTTTGTGTCTCTCTGTGTGCATTCGCCTACCCTACAATGGACGATGTTCCATGTGTTGCAATCGACATCATCACTCTCACATACCATTACATTCTACCTTACTAACATCATATCCTATCTCCTCTCCTTCTCAACCTACAACAACAATACAGGCATGACATTACTTCATGCAATTGTCAGATATGATCCTCCAATAACGCTATTGAGTGATATGATAAAACTCGCCTTTCTTTAGATCATTGGCTA
>Ga0214481_100925_pt1 | contig 13405 bp, 8 predicted proteins | sample M1_20Mar14CPVII9_4_FD_165057 | JGI IMG/M metagenome (GOLD analysis project Ga0214481, IMG submission 165057) | Marine eukaryotic communities from Monterey Bay, California, United States - M1_20Mar14CPVII9sort6BwellG10 | ecosystem: Environmental > Aquatic > Marine > Unclassified | place: USA...
TCAACATCTACCCATGTTGGGAGGAACACTAGGTACATGATAATGCATGTAATAGCAACGAATGTCCCAGTAACTACCAAGAAGACCCAATATACATGAAGTGCCGTCTTTAGCGTTGGATTAATTTCATCTGCTGGTTGGAAGAAGTCCAAACTGCTACGATAAGATTGTACAGCCAAGGCATGCATCAACAACGGAAACGAGTATGCCGCATGAGCGGGTGAAAACTCTTCTCTTGATATCTGTTTCCACCGTACAATGAGACCGTGAACACTTGATAACATTCCAATAAGACACAAACCAAATAGACATGTCATGCTTGGAAGGTATATAGATCGTTGTACTGTTTGGAAGTGACTAATATCCGGTCTCTCTTGTTGGAATGTTGGTTCCATAATGATTGCTAGGGAGTACAGTGATATTGCCGGTCCCATCATGTTTATCCAACAGATTGTAGCGCTCATCTTCTCATTAAAAGCCACCCGAATTAGACTGTTATAGAGGACGAAGTAAAGGTGAGTTAAACCAATTCTTTGTAGGCATACAACTGGAGAAGACAAGTACAAGTACACATAACACTCACCTTATTGGATAGTACAGGAAGGTCAACATCAAAGTAATTGCAATCAAAAAGTGACCAGATAGTGGGTAGTAGAACCAAATCTTGACCGCACATAATCCAATCCCAATTGTATTAGCAAACCAAGACGGATCGGGCATAGTCTGATAAGCCAGACTCATGTAGATAAACCAAACAACTAATACTAGATGCAAAAGACTTGCAATGAAAACCAATATCATACCAAAGTCACCCCAATCTTTACCAACGAATCCTAATGCCATTGTCATGAAGATTAAGCCACTTGGACTTGCGGTGGTTGGACTACTCATTTCATCCATAAATACTCTCCAACATAATATGGCCTTGAGGAAGAATAGTAATACACTAATCCCAGCAGTGAGAGAGCAGACTGTATGAAATTGAGTTGCAAGACGATAGTATGGATTGTATTCGTCACAGAAGTAACAGCCTGGAAACTCTGGGTAGGTACATTGTGACGAATGAAAGTTCACCTCCTTACAACTTGGTAGTATCTCCTCTGTCCATTTAAGCCAGACTATTCCAAGTAATACAATAGAGAATGATATTGCCGCCGATGATAAAGGTAGGTTACATATCAACAACTTGGATGAGATGAGTAATTGTTGAAGCGGTCCCTTGGCTCTAACGCGTTCACTTCGATCAGCATAACTAGTTGACATTAATGATTCCGAATATGTTTCACTCATTGATGAATGATCTATCGATGGTGTACCGCCACCACCGCCAGTAGCTTGGGAACGTTTCTTACGTTGTGAACGTCTTCCACCACCTCCTCCTCTTCGTTTTGATTTGGTAGTACTTCGTCTATTCCCAGAAGTCTCCTCATCGGAAGAGTCGGAGGGGTATGCAAAGCGACGTTTCTCCTTCTCTCTACGACGTCTCTTTGACTTCTTCTTCTTGGAACTGTTGGTTGCACCACCGCCACCTCTTGACGCATTAGTCATCTGTTCTCGTGGTGTATTATATGCCTGTGGATGACGCTGTTGTTGTCCTCCCCAAACACCTGGATTGTTATTGACATTATAATCTTTACCACCACCTCCTCCTCTACCATCCCGTGATTCATATGTTTGTATACCCGTAGCGGATAATAATGAACTCTTCTCATTTGGTGGTAAGTCGTCATTACCCAAGAATCCTCCACCTCCGTTACTACCACCTCTACTCCGTTGTCGTCGTGAACCTTTCCTTGAATGTTTCCGTTCATGACCTTGTTGTTGACGCGGTGGATACTGCTGTTGATTCCATTGCTGTTGTTGTGGATTGTTATACTGTCTAGAATACTGCTGCTGCTGTTGATTCCATTGTTGTTGATGTTGAGGCTGTTGACGACTTCTATCCCCTTCTCTATTTCGCTTATCAGCTTCTAACATTTCATCAAAATCATCCTCACTAACACTTGGTAATCGTTCCCGATGTTGTCTCTTGTCAAAGTGCATATTGGGATGTTGATATGTCAATGGTGGTGCCTGTGGTTCGGGATGGTAACCAGGATAGTCGTGGGGTTGTTGCTGAGGTGGAAGTGGGTGGTTATTAGGGATTAAGTGCCCCTCTAAAGATTGACCATATACACCAGGATGCTGTCCTTGAACCCATTGTTGTTGTTGTTGTCCTACTCCATACTGTTGCCTTGGATCATTCCATTGTTGTTGTTGAGGAGGTGGTGGACCTCCATATTGCTGACTATTAGGATGAGAAGGCATGACGCCCTGTTGTCTTCGTTCAACGGCCGAGGCAATCTCCTCGCCATGTAGAAACGAAGCCACCTCGGGACCAAGTACCGCATTGAAATTGACGTTAAAGTTACCACCAGTTGCGTTCGGCACTCGTGACTGCTGCTGCTGTTGGCTTTGACGAGCATTATACTGTTGTTGTAACTGCTTCTGTTGATAATACCAATATTCACTAGTATTCGGATGTGGTATCCTCTGTTGCTGCTGCTGCTGCTGCCCTTCTGCATCGGTTGCTGCCTTACTTTCTAGTGAACTTATACTACTCTGACTACTAACCCTAACATGATATCCACCCTGTCGTGGTGATTGGGGTAATGGAGGTGGGGGTGTTGGATCTATAACCTCATGTCTTGGTGGACGAAACTTATCTCCGTTATTGTCAGGTGTTGCCTTGGATGATTGATTGGGATTATTGTTGTTACCGTTGCCGCTGTTGGTGCCTCGTTTGTTCTTTCTATTCTTTCGTGATGATGATGAAGAAGATTGTGCACTTTTAACCTTGCGCATTTTCTTAATCCTTCCACCTGAACCTCCCTGTTTTCGTTGTTGTTCTATACTTTCATCTTCTTCCATGGAAGAATTTCGTTCATGAGATTGACCTCCTCCTTCTAACCCACCGCCTCTAAAGGGTGGAATGACTGCCACTTTATATTTCGAAGCAGATGGTGGCGGTGAAGACATTGTATTGTGAATTGGCATTGGTGGTGGAGGGGGAGCAGCGCCAAGTTGTTGCTGCTGCTCTATTCCTCTATTTGCTAATAATGCTGCCGTGATCGGTGAAGCTATATGTGGAGGAGGTGGTGCAGCGCCAAGCTGTTGCTGCTGCTCTATTCCTCCTACCACTCCTCTATTAGCCCCGGGCAACGGTGGTCGTTTACTACTCTCAACACCCGGACTTTGATCCATTGGAGGGGGAGGAAGTTGTTGCTCTATCATATTATTATGCTGTACCGCATCATCAGCTTTCATTAATTCCTCCTTCTGACTTAACTTCTTCCTATGCTGATATGGTAACAACTGTGGACTTTGTTCATCAATTTCTGGTCCCATCATTCTATTACTATTTCTATTGTTTCCACGAATTGGTAGTATATTAGTATCTTTTCTATTGATTGGTTTTTCAGGTGTTTGTACAAAGGATCCGGTATCACTCAAGTCTGCCGAGGGTGATTGTCGTAGAAACATGTTAACATTATTTGTTTTAGGTGATAGATTGTTTATACTTGATGTTGTTGATGCATTCCTTTCTATGAATACTATATATATCCAAAAAGGGATGAAGATTTAGTGAGACCTTGATAGTATTAGAGAGATTTAAGGAACATATCATATGCACAATAACATATACCGATTTCTAAACCCAACAAAAACACACACGTCAAGAATACGTACCTAAACTACCAGCACCCTCCTCAGTATCACTATCATAAAACCTTGGCATTGCCGCTGGTGGACTACTTGTTTTAACACTACTACTACCACCACCAGCTCTATCGGATGTATCCTTCATCATGTTTACTGATACCGATCCTATTTTGTATGTGTGAATGGGATGAGATGAAGAGGTTAGAGTTTTGGTATTGTTAAAGACAGGGATTCATAATTATACATAAACAAAGCACACATCTAAAACACAACATCTTGCAATGTCTATAGACTTACCCAACGGACTAGAAGGAAACTGTTGACCACCAATACCACCATTCGAATCAGTAACACATTGCAATAAAGGTGGTTTAGGCGATCGTTGTTTAGGCGAATTATTAGCAGAACCAGGGTTACTATTTGATAGAGCTGTATTACTACCATTACTACTTGTTCTAACTCTTGGTGGTCTATCCATATAGTTAGAGTTATTAGTTGAGTTGGTGGTAGAATGATTTGAGGTAGAATGGCCATTGATACTATTATCTTTGGATGAAACAGATAACTTTTGTGATGAGTTAGATGATGATGATTGTATCTGTAATGCTGCTACATTACTCCCAGCATTATTATTATCAGTTGTAGACTTAGAAGAAGAAGATTGTAATGGTAAACTATCACTTAACATTGATATATCATTCCCTTTACTATTAACTTCAATATCTCCAACCCTACCCCTTTCACTACTACCCATTGAGAATGATTGTCGTAATAACATCTCATCCTTTTCTGAAAGTATACACAAAGAGACATAAGAGAGTATACATGTCATTAGTACATATCAAATATAAATATATATAAGCTCTCTATATATTATGAAGTATCGAGACTTTCATAATAAAGAAATCACATAAAACAGAAACTCAAAGACTTACCTGATAGATTCGAAAAGTTACGTTGTAACTTTTCTGTACCACCCTCTTCTGATATGGAGGATACATCTGTGTATGGATCATCGTCTTCTTCTAGGGATTGATTATTAATGTCTACTGGATTGTCTAATGGATTGGTATTGATGGTGTTTATATTGTTGTTGATGTCTGTGTTGTTATTATCGTTGGTTATATTTGAGTTGATATTAGTTTCAGTTGGTTGATCATCTCCAGTTGGAGATTGATTATCAATCTCAGTTGTAGACATTGTTATTCTATATGTTTGCTACAAACTTAACTATTGAATGGTATATGTAGATATACCTAGAGACTGTATGGTTTCTTAGTTTTTGATGTTTGCAATGTCGGCCGGTGCATGATAGGTTGATGTGAAATAGACTTACCTTTCTATTTGTCTTGACCGCCGGCTGCCGCTGAAATCTCAGAATTCGTCAAATCAATATCACCTATGCCTTACAGACATAGACCGATATCGACTCTCTCGTGGTATGATAGGTAGCCACATGATTGATTCGTAATAACTAACGACATACTCATGCGAATAGATTATTTCGCCAATGACAGACAGTCGCAATTTAGCCATGCCCCTCTTTTTTGCTAACAACAAACTATCACTCGAGCGACAAGCTGCACCAAACAAACGGCACTATATACAGCTAAATATAACAACCCCGCTATACAACAATGGATAACGTACTACTACCACCAATACCACCCAAAGAACATGATTTTAGTCAACAATCTCTATCATCATTACGTTCCGTTACTGTTACTACCTCTAATAAAAGTAATGGTGGTGCAGGTGGTTGCACCGATACCAATAATGGTTCACAGAGTAGTCAGTTGTCTAATATAAATAATAGTCAACAAAATAGTCAGTTATCTAATCCAAATAGTAGTCAATTGTCTGGTCCCAAGTTGGAGGTATTGGAATCACAACAATCTCAGACTCAATCACAATTATCAAATCCACCACCAACAATGAACAACAACACTAATAATAATTCACAATCGAATCGGAAAATGCCCTCCAATAATGTAAATACCTCTCGCCAGCCACCAGATGATAATAATGAAGAAGATGAGGAAGAGGATGAGGAGGTTAATACACAAGAAACATATACACAACAAATAGTAACCCAGGGTCAGGAATTAACACAGTTGGGTAAGTTCTCTAAGTTCTATTTTTTTTTTAAATATGTGCTGGATGGTGCGGTATGTTTTTATTAATGTACGGGGTCTTCTTGCTTGTTTTGGTGTACGGAGACACGGGTATAGAGGAATATTTTTGATATGGTGCAGTGTGGTTGTTATAAGGTGCTGTGTGTTGGGTATTTAAAATTTGAGTGTTGTAAATCTTGGTGTGAGGGTATTTTACTGGATTAAGAAAGACAAAAGATTTAAGGACGGTTATTGGATAGTATTAGACTTTAGTTGGGGTGTGTGTTAATCCTTTATTTGTTCACTGGGTGTTTTTGGGTTAATGTTTTGGTAATGTTATTTAGGATTAAGGGTTTGTGTTGTTTTGGATATATGTTAGTGTTGTTCACAAGTCAGTTATATTCACGGATTCAAATTGTTGTATTATTCTATTATATACTCATTTAAATACCCTCTCTCATCTATACTCATTTAATCCATTACCTCTCTTTTCACCTTTTTCGTCTTTAGGATTTGATGATGATAACTTAGACATGAATGATACACAATCACAAGATGGTATACATTCACCAACACCTATAGATCCATTGACCTTACCTTGGGGAAGATTAATGCCAGTCGGATTAAATGAAGAAGAAGGTATGCCACCTGCGGGTGGGGGAAGGGATTACAATAATAATGGAGGAAGAGATTATAATAGACCCAATTCATCTCGCGGGGCTAAAGAAATGTTACCCCGTTCACCTATTAGAAGTGGTAGTAGTGTAACGAGGAGTAGATCACCAAGTCCTGGACGTAAATCTGGTGAAAGAGATGATAGTTTTAGTCAATCACCAACACCAAATGTAAACTTTTTGGGTTTGAAGAATTTATTACCGAGTGATCGATTTAATGAATATATTTTGGGACGTAGTGTCAAGGTGAGATAGTTTTTATATGTATGGTTGAATGGTTTGGGGTATTGATTTATTGACTGGAAGGATGTGGTTTTGGTTTAATTAATGCCTATGCCTTAACTTACATTTGCTCTTTCCCTTTACCCGCATCACTATCATTAGGCTGACGTTTCAGCTCAAAAGTTAGATGTACCACCCCCAATCCCAACCGAGTCAACCAACAACAATATAGAAGAGTTAGAACAACGTGCCAACGCGAAGCGTAAACGACATGATTATGTCCATGCCATGATATCCAATCGACATTGTAAGGTGTACTGCTTGCTAAGTGGCACTATTGGTAATAACAACAAATCAAATAATAAAAGCAGTAGTAGTCCATCACCACCCGAGATGGAGGTATTCGTAGAAGATACCTCCGGAAATGGCACATTAATCAACGGCACTACATTACTACGTCGGAATGAACGACGTAAATTACACACCGGTGATGTTATCTGTTTATTAAATCCCAAATTACTATCCAAGAAGTTACGTTCTGTAGCCGAACGGAAAATGTACATGAGTCAATATTCATACGTATTTGTGAATTTATATGAACAGGAGGCTCGACATGGGTGGGGTGTGAATAGTATGTTAAGTAATAGTATGAGTAGGAGTAGTTTCAGTGGTGGTGGTGGAAGGATGAGTAATTTAAGTGGATCATCTCCTGGTAGGTCTACGGCGAAGAAGAAGGGTGCCGTGAACCCCCGTGCTACGAAGTGCCATTCTATACATACCAAGGGTAAACGGAGCTTGTTTAGTTCAGCTGCCGGAGGTGGGAAGAAGGTACCAATACATCAACTCTCATCATCCAGAAAGAATAATGGTGGTAAGAGTAGTCTAGGTTCATTTCTCAACAAGTCAAACCTACCCTCCTCGAATAATACCACGATATCAACATCATCACAACGACGTCGAGTGGAAGAAGAATATGATTTACGTGATCTCCTTGGCACAGGAACATGCGGTGAAGTCCGACGTGCCATACACCGCCGTACTGGAGAAGAACGTGCCATCAAAATCATATCAATCGGTGGACGTAATGCTCAAATGCCAGGCATGTCTACTGAAAAGTTATCATCTATCCAAGCCGAGGCACAGATATTACGTAGTTTAGACCATCCGTACATTGTTAAGTTATTTGATATGTACATATCACCCGGTAAGGCGATATATCTAGTTATGGAACTAATCAAGGGTGGAGATTTATTTGATCGTATAGTTGAGAAGGAACGATATACCGAGGTACAAGCACGACGATTATTCAGGAGGATATTAACGGCTGTTTATTATCTACATGAAGAACGGGGTATCGTCCATCGTGATTTGAAACCGGAGAACATACTAGTTGTGGATAGGAGGAATGATGTTAATATCAAATTGACAGATTTTGGATTAGGTAAGTTTGTTCTATATTATGGGGTGGGGATTGGGAGGACGTGGCATATTTGTCAAGAGCCCTTCACTAATATCTTCTTTGTCTACCTCTTCTTCCACTGTATTTCATAGCCAAGAACATGACAGCCGAGGGTCTCAAGACTTTCTGTGGTACGCCTCAATACTTTGCACCCGAGGTATTACGCCGTCGACACACTGTCAAAGGTGATGGTCGATACGGGAAAGAGATTGACTGCTGGTCGATTGGTGTCATCCTTTTCATCCTCCTTAGTGGTTCACCTCCCTTTGATGTAAGTGCCGGCTTTGACGCCGTGGCTAATGCCAAGGTTGCATTCTATGATGATCAATGGAAACATGTATCTAGTGAGGCACGTGATTTAGTAATGAGATTGTTAGAGAAGGACCCGCGGAAGAGGATGAGTGTACGTGATGCCTGTAGACATGCATGGGTATTAGTTAATGATGGAGATACGCATTGTCATCCACTCCACGATCCTATCGTTGCTAATGTTAGTGGTTCGGATGCTATGATAGATGTGGCAAGCAAGGATATAGCAGAAGCTCAGAATAACAATGAACAGAAGAAGAATACAACATCTCAACAGGATGACAAACCTGCCAGCTCGGACGCTCCTTCCAAACCTCAATCGAACCTTCCATCCTCCCAGGAGAGACAGATTTGTGCCCTCGTTGATGCCAATGCACTAAGTCCAAAGCCAAACGCCGTAGAACAAAATACTAGAAAGCCTGCTAATCAAAGATTTCAGTCCATGTCGGCACCGCAATTATCTAAGGATGAACGTAAACCTTCCATATGGCCAGTGAATCAAAATGATAAGGTTGCCACCAAGGTAATTCAACAAGCATGTGAGGATTCTCAACCTTCTCCCAATGGCAGTCCTATTAAGAAGAAGCAGCTCTTTAATGAATCCGCTGCCGCCGCCGCCGCTGCTAAGGCATCTAACAATAATGATAACGTTACGGATACAACCAAGAAGATGACCAAGCAGGGAGTGGAATCAATCAAGGCCGCTGGGAATACCCTTCCCACTCCGGTAATCAATAAAGAATCACACCTCATTAAGAAAGTAGCCGCACCTAAGAAGAAGGTCCAAAGTACTCTATTCCCAACAGCTAATAATAATACAAGCAAACAACAAGCCAAGGCCACTTCGACAAATCCGCCAGCTGTCCAGCCACAAGTACCAAAACAAGACAACCAAACGAGGAAGAGAAAGGCAATTGATTTAAAAGCGGTGGGTACTCCATCAGTTACTCCGCCCGGAACCGAGTCAAATACGAACAATGTTGGCTTGGTCTTCCAGCTCAATAAGAAGATCAAGGTTGGTGGGAAGAAGAAGAATGTTTCTCCTCAACAGCAGGCTGAAAGTTCAACTGCCGCTGCCGCACCGGAAAAGAAGAAGGCTGAATTGTCAGAAGACGAACTAGAATCGGACTTTAGCGATGACGAGGGTGAAAGTCTTTCCAAATCTCCAATGAAGACTGATAAGAAGCCACTCGAGAAGTATCTACAAAAGAGAAAGATGGAAAGTATAGAGAGCTCCGCTAGTACCGCCATTGGGAAGAAGAAACCCCAGAGTACACAAGAAGAATGTGACTCTTATCAGGGGCAAACAAAGTCTAGCCAAGAGTCTAGTCAAGAATCTCGACGGGTATCAAAGTCTCCACAGAATCCACTCGAGTCAGAAGATGGTGAGATACTCAATAATGATAACTCTACCACCACCACCACAAAGGGTAAGGAGAGAAAGATGAAGCAGTCGTATTTATTTGGAAAACCTCCACCCCCGAATAGTGAGCTACCAAATAATGACTTGTCGTCAAGTAATGATATGCCCGCAGATGAGGATACCAAGCCAGTAGAGTCACAGAAAATGCAAATAGACGGAGAGGTAGAACTAGAACGTCAGCCAACAACAGAGTCCAATGGCAGTGGTAAGAGTTCTACTTCTGCTCCTAAAGGAAAGCAACGATCTATCAAGAGTTGGTTCGCTCCAAAGAACTAAGTTTTATGAGATTGGCATGTTTGTATGTATCATTTGCTTGTATGTGGTGTTAAGTAGTTAAAGAATAGAGTATTAGTACGAATGATCACTCAATCATATACTATGAATAGCATGTATTATGGACTCTCACCTCCTCGATCTCACCTCTCTCGACTCTCGACCCTTTTCCATCCTACCCCAAAACAGAGTTTTAAATAAATCGATCGTGCTATTTGCCGTGGCGTTATTGCAATGCGGCGGCGGTCCATATCACATATCGAGCAGTGTCAGTGGATAGCCTTCTTCATAGTTAAAATCTGATTGCAACAATTTGCAAATACAATAGCCTACACGAACTTCTTTCAAGTGCACCGACATATACATAAAATCATGACACAGATAGATAATAACAATAACAATCTAAGTAACAGTATAATAGAACAAGATTCAGACTATATATCACGCCGATTAAGTGAAGTTAATAGTATAATATTAGATGGATCAAGTTTTCACTTAGAAGATGGATTAGAATCTAGTGACCAACTTAGTGATAATAATGATACACAATCTCAAAATAACAATATAATTGATGAACCACAAGATAATGAACAAGCCGTTATAACCACACCACTTCGCCTTTCCGAAACTGATGATGTAAAAGAATCATCTACATATGAAGAAGAACCATTAACAATACCTCAATCAACACATTCCTTCCTATTTACTGAACCACCTAACACAATGCCCTTCTACTTTGGATTGGGTATCGCTGTGATGAGCTTTACGTGTTTGATATTGGCATTAGTTGATAATGTACAGAATGGTGAGGTACCGTTTAATGTAAATGTTAGTGTTAGGATTGCACAATATTTGAGTATTGTTATTGCATTATTGATGGAGGAAGGTAAGTTTTGTTTAGTATTTTTTGTGCATAAGATGTGTTCTTTTTTATTGTTATATGTTTGTGTGCATACATGTGCGTATGCCGCGTTTCATACACGACTTTTCTACATCAAATGTATTATATTGACAACACTATATTCCCCTTTTGATATACACAGAATTACCAACAGGTCTATATCTACTACGACGAATCTCCCGACTATACCTAGCATCAAAATTCCCAGAGATTAAATACTCAAGTTTTGTCTGTTCCTGTATATTACGTATTGCGATGGGGTATTTATTCTTAATTAATGTGATTGTTATTTTGGCACAGGCAAGTGGTGTAGTTGATATCTTTTATGATGTTCTGGGTAAGTTCTTATGTGTGACCTTTTGTGCACGTGATGTGTACTTATTTTAGACTAACACTAACCACTTCTCCTTCCTTTCTCCTTCCCATGATTTCGATTAACCCCAGCGTTGCAATTCATTCAACAGTTAGATGATATTGCATTTGCATTATGCAAGTTGGATGTATTGGGGAAGAGGTTACAACGTGCATCCATGACTCCATATTATACGGTTGAATTCCGGGTACGTTTCTTGTGTCTAATGTGAATCTACACTTCACATATTTAAAACCCCTTTGTATCTAATCGGCATATTCACCTCTTCTATCTATATTCCATAGAAACAAAAGAATGAAACTATGGCACCACTGAAAAGGAGGATTAAGATTTTCCTCAAGGGTGCTTATTTCGTGAATCTTCTTGCATTTCTGGCAGCAATGGTCGTAGTTAATGTACGACAGAACAATAATTATTATCAGTGTAAAAGTATTACCGTTAGAAGTAAGTGTACTTTGGGCTTGTACATTTGTTATCATTCCTATTTTATTACTGCACAATGTAATCTAATAGTGCAAACTTTTCACACTCAATCAAAGTTCAAGAGGAAGTTTGGGAAGAAGCGTATGTCAAGTGGCCTGCGGACTCAGTGCAACCTGGAAAAGAGCCAGGTAGGATTGACGAGATGATGCTTGTCTACAGCTGGTTCAATGGAGTGTATGTTATAGATGGTAGTAGGACCAATGAAGGTCGTCCAATTTATGTTGAGCAGAAGAAAACTGATGGAACTCCTTTCGATGGAGATTCCCCCGTGAATAAAGCATACAATGTGACCATTAACCAGATCACTCCCGCTGAGATTAAGTACTGTGATGGACATTGGGTATTTACTCATGAATACATCAGTAAGAGTAGAGTGGAAGAGTTGGATGGCTCAAATTGTAACTGGCTTTTACGTTCACCCGAGACTGATACGTATGATTTCCTAGAGGTTGGTGATGGAAAGTGGGAGATCTGGGCTGGAGTTATTAGTGAGACATCTGTCAGCTCTAAGTGTAATGTGTGTGAAGATGATTCGGATTGCAATCTCAATGGAGATTGCAATCTAGATACTGGTAAATGTGAATGTCATGATCACCTTGGTGATAATATCACGTTCATGGGCACACATTGTGAAGTCAAAGTAAGAGATGAGTGCCGTACCATCATTTCAGAGGCAGGTGATAGATGGTCAATTGATGTGGAAAAAGACTATTCTTCTGATTTGTTTGAATCATACAGCCGTCCAACTTTCATATACGTTGATGGTCTGCCAGAGGATGATCTTCCTGGATCAGACGATCTTGCCTTGTTGTACTCGGGTAATAGATGGTTCACTGTGCTTATGCAGGGATCACAAAGCAGCGATAATGTTGCATACTGGAACTGGCAAACGGCAAATTATCATGCATTCTGGTCAGAGGTGTATACACCTGGAACTACCCTCCTCATAAGTGATCCGAACACATTGCCTACACCCGTAGGGGTAGATTTTTACTCTGTTGGCGAACAAGGTCATCAGTTTGGTCCATTTGGAGTATTGAATCCGGTTCAAAACGTTAGCGGTCGTGGAGCTTATCGCTGTGAGGGAATCGAGGATCATTGTTCCTTCTGCCCGGGCGGCGTAGTTGATGACTTTGTCATACCTGGAAGTGATAATGTGACTTGTGGTGTACTCCCTCCGTATGCTTCTACATTGGATCCTCGGTCTTCTCAATGTACTGAGGTACGACTGGCGGAGCAGTTTTGTTGCCTAAGTAGTAATGAAACCTCCACTGTGGATAATACTACCTTGGATGCGGATATGGGCAATTCTACAACAACTCCTAGTGGTACGACATGTCCGTTCTGTTTGGACAAATCGATAGACAAAAGCATTACTATTCCCGACTTTGATACTAACTGTGCAGAGTTGGAAGTCTATGCCTCATCATTGAATGTGAATACAGATCCATGTAACGAGATTCTCCCGGCCG
>Ga0214481_100932_pt1 | contig 13345 bp, 9 predicted proteins | sample M1_20Mar14CPVII9_4_FD_165057 | JGI IMG/M metagenome (GOLD analysis project Ga0214481, IMG submission 165057) | Marine eukaryotic communities from Monterey Bay, California, United States - M1_20Mar14CPVII9sort6BwellG10 | ecosystem: Environmental > Aquatic > Marine > Unclassified | place: USA...
ATTACTTGCAATCTTTCCAAGCTTTTCTACATTATCCACTCGATTCATCATTCTTCACCTCTTCCAACGCCGCCTACTATTTTCAATGGTAAACTAACATCTCATGATCTGCAACAAGATGTGTCCCGACACAACAAAGAGTTGTGTATGATCCCCAAGAAGAGGTACCTTGTTGCTCAAAGTAAATTACAGAGCCAGAATTCTGCTCAAGATAACAAACGAAGACGTGTTGTGTCACATTCTGAATCTGATCTATCGGCAGCGATGATATTAGCCAGTGGTTTTGGACGAATTGTCAGCAAGTCTTCTGATGAAATGACTAACCATGAAGCAGTTTGAAGTGCCCTGTTTGTAAGGGGTAGAGAGAGAAATACAAGTATCAATGCACAAAGATGCTATGATGTATGGGTTGCTATTGGTAGAGAGTACATGTAGAGCTCTGAACGTAATGTTCTATTGTTAGCTCTAAGTCTAAGAAGGAGATAAATATTGCTCTATTGTATTGATATAGGATATCTAGCTCGTACTAAGGAGATCCAATCTTGATATTGTTGGTAAGACTAGTAATGTACAATGAGCCTACACCAGTAGCCTACTATCTTTTGGAAGAACAGAAACGACAAAGAGAAGAAGCGAGAGTGGCAGCAGCAAAGGATGGGCATGAGAAGGAAGAAGAGATGGACGACGAGGAAGAGGAGAAGAATGATGAATCGAGTGGATAATGTAGAAAAGCTTGGAAAGATTGCAAGTAATGGGGTGTTGAGTTAGCATTATCAAGGTGGTGAATGGAACGATAATAATAAGGCCACATTGTATTGAGTTGTACTGAGAAAGGGAGGATGAGGAGATATTGAGAAGTGTATTTGTAAATGTAAAATGATCGTACTGAGAAGACATGGGAATAGAGACTTAATATCGTTATCAAGCTCAACTTCTATCCAGTTTCAGTCTAGTATCTACCGTTCGTGTTCGTACAAGTCGTTCATACTCTAGAGCCTCATGTATCAAGTGTATCCTTGAGCTGTTTGATGATAGAACAAACTCACTCATCTTTACAGTAGATAGAGAGTCGTCTAATGGCGCCTTGTCTTGTTCAGATTCATAACTCCTCTGAGTATCATAGTATGCTTCATATTCATATGACTTCTCATTTGCATTGTCCACTAAGTTCTTCAATGAAGTTGAGCTCGTGTACTGATCATTCATCTCGACAGTACAAAGAGAGTGTGAGTGTGAGGAGTGCCCTAGTACTACATCCTGCACATCTTCACAGTCACAATGATTTTGTAAACCTATTGGTCGATGTCGACAGAATCGTGCTCTCTTTTTCAACCATGCCCATATATTTAGATTCATTATCCCAATACTTATACTTCGATCAACAACTACCAATGAGACATCGACTGAATTTCAATTTCATTTACAACAAGATAGGGTTGTATCCCGAGCATTATTATTTCCTATATTGCAAATACAGAAGACTAGATTGAACTAAGTAGATACAGTGACCACCACGTTGCAATCAGTATCTCTATTATTAGGGGAATTCATGTCTCCTAAAGTGTGAGATACCACATCAACATCGAGGCTCAAAATCAGAGAAGCCAAATCTCTAAGGAGGATGCACTCATCTGCCAAATTCTACAAGGAACGCATGAGACACAAACATAAAATCAAATTAATCTATACGTAGTGAGTGCGTGGAGAAGTTGAGAGACACTCTCCTTCTCCAAACCCCAACTCCAGGAGGATACTTCAATTTCTCTATGACTCAAGTGTCTCATCGAACCTTATCGAACCTGTGTGAGACACTCATTGTGCGTGCGTGTCATTCTATCTCAATTCTCTGCGACACATCAAAGCTAATATCGTGGGCTGGAGAGAACAAAACAGAGAGGCTGCCTTGTTGATACGTTATACTAGCCTCAGAAGTAGCTTGATCGAGAGACAAAAAAGAGGCTGTTGTTATCTCCATGTTCCTTAATAAATGCTTTTGTCTCAAAGATGAACACGTACAAAGCTCATGCAAATGAGTGGTGGCCAATCTGATTGTGTTTAGATTGGCTATCTACTACTACTTGCAACAAATTAGGTCTCATAATTTCTAGACTCTGTCAAGAGAACAAGAGATTGTACTACATTGCAAATTGATCAAACATCACAATAGGTAAGAAAACGATCTATAAGATAGACGGTTTGTGTCTATGTCTGTATTAGTATTATATCATTCTATGCATCTAACGCATCCTATCAATATCAACATCATTCATAGCAATATCCTCCTATCCTATCCATCATCATGAAGCTATCATCATTCGCCGCTACTATTGCAATATCACTCCTCTCGACTACTGAAGGATTGCAAAGCAACTTCCGATCTGTTGTGCCTGATTCCATCTCAACAGCTGAATCATCGTCTAGTACTACCGACGTGTCACTTCGAGGTACCGCCTCTGCTGCAACACCCTCGAACGATATCCAAAGGCACGCCCAAGCAGTTGACGACGGATACTACTATCCCTCTTGGAATACCGGAGAGCACACATGTAAAAATGATGGTAATGCTCCCAACTATATGAAGACTGACGGTGGATACCATGAAAGTACTCTCAAAGACTGCTGTGAACGATACTACAGCTATGATATACACTCTTGCATGGGTAGTAATCCAATGGATATCGAGGGCTTCTATCCTGCTTGGGGTTCTGATGCCAACGAAATCAAGTGTATGAGTATGAGTGCAACCGACACATTACCTCCCGCCTACATGCTGAGTAATCCCACCGCTTGGATTGATTCTGACATTGAGACATGCTGCTCTCGAAGGTATTCGTGGGCAACTGCAACCTGCATTAGTGCAAGTCTTGAGGCCGCGGGGAGTAGTGCACCTGTATCATCTCCTGCCACAGCAGCATGTGTAGGCGAGTGCTACACATTTGATAGTCAGGAGGGGAAGATGACTGTCACCGATCCTGTCAATGGCGGATGTAATTCTGGTGCAATGTGTGTAATGACTTTGGAATCTTTAACAAATCCGACTCCTCCAGCAGGCTCAGTGAAAGCCCCAACTGGATCGCCGACAAACGATGAGGTAAGTCTACTTACTCATATCTTTACTTCCTGCTTTTCAATCTGTGTCACTTTCACTCACATATATTCCTGCTCACTCATATGATATGTATGAACTTGATATAATGGTATCTATCTCATAACAGCTGGCAACTACTACTACTCAGGCAACTACTACTATTCAGGCAACTACCACTCAGGCCGCCACTACTACTCAGGCAACTACTACTCAGGCCGCCACTACTACTCAGAGTACACCGATCCCAAGCCATTCTCCCTCTCATAGTCCGAGCAAGGAGGTGAGTGTCATTATTATGGTCTGACACATGTCTTGTGTATCTTGTGTCCAATGACCTATACCGTATGCATGACTTACTCATACTTCTTTCGTACAACCCAAACCCATAGCCCACACAGAGTCCAAGCCAATCTCCTTCGAAGAGCCCGAGCAAAGGGCCGTCAATGTCACCCTCAAAGGGACCGTCTGTTTCGCCAACCACAAGCCCAACGCCCCTCCCGTGTCCCGCTGATGAGACTCTAGCTGTAGATGCTACCTGTTCTGCAAGCTGCCCTAATTCTTGTCAAGTGGGCCTTGGATGCAAAAACTCGTGAGTTTAGTATCTTTGGCAATCTAGTACCCATATGTCCTTCTAACAACTAACGTCTTCGTCCATTCTTTTCCAAATTTAGGCAATGTCTTACAATAGACTGGATTCGACTGGGTGGTGATATTGATGGTACTACTTTTAATGCTCAGTTTGGAAGGTCTGTCTCTTTATCTTCAGATGGGAAGACTCTGGCAATTGGGGCATGGCTAAACGCTGACCTTGGTCAAGTTCGTGTGTATAAAAGGGATGAAACCAAACCTTTGGGCTGGACTCAACTAGGTGGTGATATTGATGGTGAAGCTTCTCAAGATTATTTGGGTTATTCTGTCTCACTCTCCTCGGATGGAAATACTTTAGGTAAGCAGAAGACGCAACTTGTGCAACCTAATGAAGATTTTGCTAACAAATACTAACCCCAACCCCCTCTCTTCTTGAATATACTTGTCACCGTCTTGTGGAATTACTTTCTTGTTCCTTACTTAGCCATTGGAGCAATGGGCTATGGTGGTAATTCTGAATCTGGTTATGCACGTGTGTATAAAAGAGATGAAACGGAATCTTTGGGTTGGATTCAACTAGGTGGTGATATTGATGGCGAAGGTTATCGTGATGCGTCGGGCTCTTCAGTCTCTTTGTCTTCGGACGGAAAGACTGTAGCCATCGGAGCAAAATTTAATGGCGGAAATGGTAGCAGGTCTGGTCATGTTCGTGTGTATGAAAGGGATGAAAACCAAACTTTGGGTTGGATTCAACTAGGCGATGATATTGATGGCGCAGCTGCTGGTGACGTATTCGGCTGGTCAGTCTCTTTATCTTCAGACGGAAAGACTATAGCCATTGGAGCAATTGGAACTGATCAGTATACTGGTCAAGTTCGTGTGTATAAAAGGGATGAAACCAAACCTTTGGGCTGGACTCAACTAGGTGGTGATATTGATGGTGAAGCTTCTCAAGATTATTTGGGTGTTACTGTCTCTTTGTCTTCGGATGGAAAGACTGTAGCTATTGGAGCACCTGGAAATGACGAAATTGGTAGTGACTCTGGTCAAGTTCGTGTGTATAAGATTGATGATTTGGATAATTGGATTAAAGTAGGTGATGACATTGATGGTGAAGCTGCTGGTGTGATAATTCAGGCTATTCTGTTTCTTTGTCAGACGACGGAAAGATTTTAGCCATTGGAGCCCCGGGAAATTCCAACGCCCCTACAGGAGCAAATGGTATTTACTCTGGTCATACTCGTGTTTATAAGGTTGATAATTCGGATAACTGGATTAAACTACTTGATATTGAAGGTGAAGCTGCTGGTGACTGGTCGGGAGGTTCTGTTTCTCTGTCTTCGGATGGAAAGACTGTAGCCATTGGAGCACCGAAAAATGAAAACGATCTATCAAAAACCGACCATGGTCATGTGCGTGTTTATGAGGTGGCTGCCTAATGATGTGTTTGATTATTATATCGAGTAGAATGGGGTTATTGTTGTTATATGGTGGCTATTTAAGAGAGCTGTTTAATATGAGCTTCTAGCCCAAGATATCACAAAATCTCTTTCTTTACATATTGTTTGAGCGTCCATAATCCTTTGTCCTTTTCATTGCCTCTGTCCCCTATTAGAGATTTGTGCATTATAAGGAGGATCGTGTATGACATTGTTGTTTGCAAGATAAACTTTCAGTAATTATTGTAATGAAGATGTAACTTGTGAATTGGCAGTTTTATCCGATTCAAGAATGCACTAATATCATCGATAATACCAATTGATAATCATTCTCTTGTACACTTGCACTTACTCTTATTATATATCTCTGTGCTCTGCTTGTTCATCTTTCAATGTTTAGTTGATATCTAATTATTGATATCTTCTTTCTATTTCTTGTACATAACATACTCATCATAGTATGAAATATAAAAAAGAGGAGGCCGTTCAAGTTGTTGTATAATGATGATGGCTATAATATTACTCCTGTTGGTTTTACTTAGTGCACAAGATGTGTACTTTGTTGTAAAACCTTTCCCACTCAGTCAATATTGATAATATAGTCTCAAGAGTCAAGAGTACCACTATTTGAAAGACCATGAAAATCTCTTTAAATACTGATGTACTGACTATATTATTAGTACACCAGATCAATTATTGTGAGAGCAATCGATATATTTATTGCAATACGCCGCAATTAATAAGTAAGTACAATACTACATTATATTACATAATATGTACGATAGCGCTCAAGTGCGCTAGCCCTCCGAGGGCAAATGTCAGTTCGGTACAAAATTGATTACCGCCTACTCGACTACTATGAATTGAAAGAAGCCACGATGCTTGAACTGGCTATCTGGAAATCTATGATTGATCTAGAAGAGGAACCTATCCTATCAACAGTGATGCATCGGATTGATATCCCAATCCCAGGGCCGGTAAACTTGAAGCTTGATCGATACTAGTGTAAGACTGTATCATAGTTGATTCTTTATTCAAGCCTAACGGGGTATGTATGAGTTTTGTAAATCCTTTATATTCATATCATAAGCTGATCTTACATTTATATCTATACATGCCTCTATCTCACTCCACATGACTTTAATCGAGCCCAAACATAAACTTTACAACTCCTTGACACGATGTGGTTCTTACGTTATTGTCAACAACATAACATCCATAAAGTTAAAGCCAAACTAACTCCAAACGACCCTCTTTACTTTTTGACATATCCACTATTCTTATCTTCTGGTAAACTCAAATGCAGCATTCTAACACTACTTCCAGTGCCAAAGTTAATCCTCTCAACAACATCTCCATCTACATAAACCCACGGCTTTAAATTTGCAAAGGATGGTGAATCCAATATCTCATATTGTATTTGAGCCAACTGTTTCACAGCTAAAGCCTTCATTGATTCATTCTGTTGGGCAAGGATTGATGCACTCCATGGACTCAATTCAGCTGATAGACCATTGGATTCTAAATCAGATCGTTTAAACAATCCCAGTTCATGTCTCATTGTAACCTTTGAATGAACATTTCCAGACTCTACAAATAATTCAACATCAATTGGTACTGGTAATTTACTCCCTTTATCAGTTCCACTTCCATGATGACGTTTTTTCAATGGTAAAAGAACTAATTCACCCTTACCGCATGTCCATTGAGTTACAATTTCTAATGCATCTCGTTCCGATACTGAGCGTGATAATCGTAATAGTAATCCACCGTATAACGCCATTGGATCGGCACGAACTCCATCCATATCTGACATATGGCCGCATATCTCGCGCAATGTTTGTAAGAAATAACTATCAACTGTTTTATTAGTCTGTTTATTAACATCTCTTGTTTCATCATCTGTATTCTTAACTTGTATAAATTTTACACCATTTAATGATGCACGTTCACCAGCTGCCTCTCGTTCGGCGGCGGCTATATCCTCTACCCATACGGGTTTTAATTCATGCATCCGTGGTAATAATTGAGGATCTTTTAATGTACGTAATACTTGCCGTCGGTCTGAACCGCGGGTGTATTGTGATAGTTTTTGTGTCAGTTCGGTATGTTTTGCATTATCTATTAAACTCATGTTAATACTTGATTTGTCTGAGGTTTAAATGTCGGTGCACCGACCTTGCTTAATACTTTGATGTGTTATTAAGTGTACTTTTTATCACGGGGTAACGACCGGCTTGTCCACCCAGACCAATCTAAGTATTTAGCAACAATCTATATTTCAAAAGGTACAAAAGGGTTTATTTCCTACCAAACCTATTGCAATCTCAACACACAATACACTTTAGCAGCTTATTATTACAATCGCAACAGACGAAATGAACGATTTTCATGTAAAAGAAACTCTGTTAGGGGTATCCTAGTTCACGTCTCACGTCAAGGATTATCACCAATTGAAAGAGCATCAAACCTGCTTATTAATGAATGTTATATCTGCAACTATCTTAAGATATTCTTGCTGTCTAGCTTCAGAAGCTGTAAATAGCATTAGATTGTTCTTATGAGAATGATATGCAATCGGTATCCTACATCCCTCCGCTCCAATGAATACCTAAGGTACACTACACCTACCTCTTCACTGACGAACTCGGCTCTTCATCTTCTAATCTATAAATGAATTTAGTATTTAACATCAGGGTATGTTCTTAGTAGATTGCAATAGTTAAAATAGAATGTCATCTATCTTATCCCCTTTCTACACAGTCAGGTGTAAGGTAATCTCCAAAGAAGGAGTATCCTCCTCGCCCAGTTCCGTTTGATGTATCTTCTTCTTTCTATTCCTCCTTCTTTCTATTCTTCTTCAGCCGCAAGTGACTTGGAATCTCCTTGCAGAATCTTGCCTTGTGAACATTCAAACCCTTTAAACCATTACAGCGTTTCTTACAGAACTCACAAACAAGAGTCTCAACTGGTAATGATTGTTCAATAAGATCTACCAGGTTATCCATTTTACTCATTCCTTCACCACTACTACTACGACTCTTCTTCTTTTTCTTTTTCTTCTTATCCTTTCTCTTCTTCTTTCGTCTCGAACCATCACCTTCACTTGGTTCGGGATAATTCGCGTCAAGCCATGTCATAAGGCGTTTACGCAATTGCTCTACGGTAGCCCTACCACACGAAATATTCACCTCTTTACAGGCTTTCATCAATTCATTTTGGGTCGACAAGCGGTTCCATTTACGAATACAGTTATGTCTTTCAGATGAAATCTCGGATTCTAAGGTTTAGAGCAAAGAATAATGGAGATATGAGTATTGGATTTGATAGAAGAAGATATATGATAAACGTTTGACGCTTACCCATAAGATCGTCTTCTTCTTCCTCCTCTTCGCTGTCACTACTATCTTCATCCTCTGATAGTGATTCAATTGGCAACCGCTGTACTCTACACCAGAGCTGATTAAAGAAGGTTTTACGACGTCCACCTCCCTGAAAAGAAATGTTAGATAATATGAGTCACTAATACGAAACATAAAAGAGGTATGTGACCTTTATCAAACGTACCATTTGGTTTGTCCTCTTTGGTTTGTCTTCTCCCTCTCCTTTAAGTTTTGTTTTAGCTTCATCAAGCTTTAGCTTCTCTTTCACCTAGATAATGGGAATATTATGAGTGATTAGTTGAAAACATATAATTGGTGACACTTGACTTCTAACAGTAATACAATCTTACCTCATCCGGGCAGTAAGTACATTGAATTAGATGGTTGTTGATACTCTTGGTGAATGAAGCGACGTACATACTCGACTCTGATGAAGCAAAGAATCGACCTATATGCCCTCCTCCTTTACCTATGCAATGCTTACATGCCATACCAGGGAATCCATACACACCCTTTCTATCAGATTTGCCATAAGTACATGGCACCATCTGAGAGTAGGTCAGGAATATGCTGTCAGTAACCAACATTGCATCCTCAGGATTCAGTAGGGGGTATGGTGCAGGATCAACATCTTCTTGCACGACCTTGTAGTGTTCTCTACAAAATCCTTCACTATTTGGATGGGCAGTTGCTTGACAACCAATATATTGACAGAACAGACTGCCGTACTTTGACTTCTGTTTATAGTGATCCAGTGTCACTGGCTTTGACTTGGGCTTCTTAGTCTCCTCGTCTTGCTTCTCATGGTCAGACCAATCCTCCTCTTTCATACCATCAACCTTTTGCTCCCATTGAAGTCTCCACTGCTCTGCCTTCTGTCTGTTTGTCTCCCTCTGCTGTCTCACAAACGTTTCAAACTCCTCTTCTTCCAATGGAATGAAGGATATCTTCCTCTTGCACCTACTACATGGACTTGTAATGGATGACATAGCAATTGCACAATGTGTACATATCCAAAAGTCTCGACCATTCAATAGTTCAAGTCGAGTTCGCTCATACATTGCAGTTTCTGACATTGATGATAGATCAACATCCATCGCTACCTCACGACGAGGCGCTGCAGTACCAACCCTCGCGGCATTACCCTCCGGTAGTTCCATCTCACTAAAGCTAAAATCGTCATCATTATCAAGGGAACTATCCTTCTCTTCAAGCCAATTCTTAGATGCCGTTACATACTTTTCATCAATACCCATCTCTTCACCACCCACAAAGTATTCAATATCATACTTGATACTACCATCGATAGATTCATGCACGTTGATCACTCTACCGGCACCTCCTGCTGACCAAGTTCCTCTACCTAACGGGAACTCTTCCACCACCACATTACTTCCTTCTACAATAAGACGACGATTCCTCCCGAAGAAGTCATCTGAGGCAGCTTGAATAGCCCCCCTCTTCCTTGATGGTTTCTGTATGCTTGGACTATTATCATCCCACGACACTTTCATGTTACCATCATCTGCTGGTTTCCAATCTTTAGCAGCTCCAGCTTGGGGATTAAAGGTATCTGGCTTCTTTCGTGCTCTCTGGACACGTCCATTATTTGAATAAGTAACCTCATCCTTATTGTCTAGATCTGAATGACTCCGCTTCTTATCATTCTTCTTCTTATTGTTTGAGGGTCGTTCTAAGGGAATAAACTTCTTTGCGGAGGGGTTTGGGACAGCTGAGGGCTTTGTGACAGCAGCTGTACTTTTCTTGATTGGGGAACGACTTCCACCTCTCCATCCTAGGCAAGCTCTACAACGACTTTTAGTTGCTGGGTTGACTGTTTCACACTTGTGACATTTCCATGAATCTTCTTCTTCTTCATCTAAACCTCGTACAAATCTTGCATGTAACTTTCGATCTTTATCTCCATCGTCATAATCAATATCATATGAGCCCTGACTCCTCCCCACCACTGTGCCTTTATAACATTCATCGCCTATTCCTTCATATACCGCTTCAACTCTTTGACCTATATCGAATAATCTCTTGCTAACCTTTCTCTTATCTTTTGGTGGTGATTCTTCTGCTTGTTTCTTTCGTTCCCATCCTAATTTGGCAGCCTCTCTTCGTATTTCACTTATATTCTTCTTCTTATCACTACTAGCACTATTGGTGCTGTTACTTCTTGCACGTTTTGGCGATGTACATTTCGGTGATGATTGAGATGTCTTCTTCTTCCTCTCATATTGAGATGATACCTTGAAATGTCTTGCACATAAACCATGCGTACCCTGACTACACTTTTGACAACTCTTAGCTTTGCATAATGACCTTCCACCCTTGCCCTTTTTATTTTCCGTGTCGGAATACACTAATACATCTTCCTCGTCCTCATCGTCACAAATCTCTTCTTCTTCTTTCTCTGATTCATCATCATCATCTGATTCCTCCTTATCTTCACTAACCACAATGGTTGTGCTGCTACTTTTAGCGGTCGTCCTTCTTTTGGTAACTAATGGACTTGGATCTAACCGATCCGTGGTTATTCTTGCCCTTTTACTACGTGTTGGTGTTGAGGAGGAAACAAATTCAACCTCCTCCTCTTCCTCATCTTCTTCCATTTTACAACTACGTCTTTTAGGAGATCTTCTAGGACTTGCTGATGGTGATTGTTTCCTATTTGGTGATGGTGATGACACTTTGAAATGTGTTGCACATAATCCATGCTTCCCCTGTTTATACTTTTGACAACCCTTTGCCTTGCATAATGGCTTTCCACCCTTTCCTATCTTTTCTGTATCCGAATACTCTAATTCTTCTTCAGCCTCTTCTTCTTTTTTCATACTACTGTTATTTCCACTTTGCTCTCCTTTAGTCATTTCAATGTCCTCCTCCTTCTTTACTGGAGATTGTTTGTTATTATCAGCATCCTGAGTATCCCATGGATTTCGTAATGGGGATGGATCTTTCTCCTCATCTTTGATATTATCCGAGCTCATCTTATTAGATTTGGCTAGTAAAGGAGATGATGCACAAGAAGAAGTTGCAACTTTTGCAGCCCCTTCAACCTGATCAAAGGTTGTCCTACGCTTTGGAATCTGCTGGTTTGTATCCATATCACTCTTTATTACCCCACCAATATTGTTGGATTGTATTTCTTTTGTTTGTGGAGGAGTTGCAATTTCTCTTTTGGAATTACTTGCTGCTGCTGCATCTGTGCCCTTAAATCCTACTTCTTTTCTTTTAGGTTTACCGACCATACCGATGGGTGTATTATCATCCTCGTCACTATTATCACTGTCACTGTTATTTGAGTTGGCTGTATCCACTTCTTTTGATTTTAGAGATGACATTTTGGTATCTTCAACCATACCTTTATCTGTATTATTATTAGCTAAGCCGATAGATGACATTGAAGATTGTTTCATCTCATCTCGAGACGAGCGAAAAAATGTGTTTTGAAACACCAGCTCAAAAAACTCAAAACACCAAAATTACAATATGCACTAACTTTGATGAGGTATTAAATGTACTTATAGTATATCAATTATAATTACAATGCCTACATCTTTTAGACAAGCTCAATAACGTTATCATTGCAACAACTCCGGTCGATTTTCTCCAAGTATTCACTTCATTTATATACCTCAAAGTAGCCCCTTTTTGATGATGTGTCAATATGCACCAACTTACAAATGTGTTTTGGATATCTTCTGATCATCGTAGTACATCGCCCATAACATCAATCTATTCTCCGACATCTAGTTAATGGGATAACTTGTCGTTTTGTCTCCGGAAGTTTGTTTATACGAGAGATATGTACATTCTACTATAGTACATTTGGCAAAATTAACAAAAATGTACCAACTTTATGAGGTGTTTTGATATCGTTACCATCATCTATTGAACTATCTACCGACATCAATCTCTTCGTCATTACCTAATTAACGATAATATGGGTAGTTTTGATAGTAGAGCTACAATGGATCAAAAGTTATAGTGTCTCAAGTTGACGAATTATGTAGTAAATCGAAATAGCAATATAGAACAATAATGCACGTATGAACGTATTAGACGGATATAAAACGCATCAATTCAATCTATTATTAGTTGTTAAGATCAATTATGTAGTGGTGGATTGGGTGTGGCGCTTGTTAACTAGTAGTTTGTTCTATCACATGGCCAATTTTGATAGACACAGTAATGGAAGAGTAGAGATTATGTTACATTACTAGACAAAACGCATTGGTATCAGTTTAGGCATTGTTGATAGTCATTAAATAGATTGATACCCGTCTGTGGTGTCGATTGGGAGGATATAATGGTCGATATTTGATCAATAGATTAGAATGTTCAGCACGTAAACATAGGAGATGAATGAGAAGACCTAGAATGAGATCAACAATGTATTAAACACAAGCTTAGAAGACAGAAAGACGAAGGATGAGGCTGTTGATGAGATACGATGGTAGAACAGACGAGAATTGCACTATTCAACAGATGTTACTGTAGCGATTAACGCTAGAAGCTAGAACAGTGCTCCCGAAGGAGACTGTATTACACGGTCTTATTATTGATTGGACTTACTTTTACTATGATTACACTCTTATTATGATAGAAAACAAAGATGGTTTTGGTACTTTTAGGGTACCATGAGCTTCAGCTTGTACACACAGATTATGCTGCTACGCTTTAGCTCGTACACGCAGTTCATACTGCTACAGTTACATATATTCAAGAGATGATAGTGAGGTATCCATCACGATGTCTACTCTATAAAATTAAGTGGAATTGAACGATGATTGTGAACCATAGAGACAATCTACTTGTGTAAATGCCATTGGTAGCTG
>Ga0214481_100933_pt1 | contig 13331 bp, 8 predicted proteins | sample M1_20Mar14CPVII9_4_FD_165057 | JGI IMG/M metagenome (GOLD analysis project Ga0214481, IMG submission 165057) | Marine eukaryotic communities from Monterey Bay, California, United States - M1_20Mar14CPVII9sort6BwellG10 | ecosystem: Environmental > Aquatic > Marine > Unclassified | place: USA...
GTAGTTTGGTAAAAGCTGCTGATCTTCTTAGAATCCCTGATGTTAACGGCCAGATTCCAATCCATGTTGCTGTAGCACGAGGGAGCTGTCTTGTGTTAAAAGAACTATTACATGGTGGCGCTAGGATAGAATCATCTTCACGTCACTCTCCACGAGCAAAGGTATTAGCTGCTCAATTATCGTTGCCATCAACATCACCGAGTGTAGCAATTCCCACAGCTACTGATGAAGATGGCACTGCAAATGAAGATGCCAATGAACTAAGTACAAGTCCTATTATAACCACTCCTGTATCTAGTCCTGTTCTCAGGGCAATGATACCAAGCAAACCAGTAACAAGCTCTAAAAAGTGGAATTGTCTCACTCAACGAGCAATTGACGATTGTAAGAACCTCATAAATCAAGCAGACATGAACTGGACGCCAGAACGTCACTCTCTCTTCAGCCCTACCGATCGAACTGCCATTGTAGAGGTTTTGCGAGTTGGGAAAAGATTGGAATTAGTCAGAAGAGGCATGTTCATAGACTTATGGCCTCATGTCTTAGCCTTTTGCGGCCGGGGCTGGTTTGAGGTAGAAGAAGATGACGTTACTACCAGAACAGGTGCGTCGAGCGATGATATGGACAGAAAGATCCCCGCTAAGAAGGGTCATGCAACTCATGAAGAAGAAATATCAGACGACAGTTCAGACGAGTCATCTTCATCTTCTTCTGATGACGACGATGACGACTTTACTCAGTTTCAACTCGATGGAATTCACACGGCTGTTGTGTAACAGTTCTCATTGAGGTACTAAGTCAACACCTTAAGTTGATTGTAACCTCATTGGGGATTAAATATTTGTATGCTGTGTGTAACTGTAACATATTATTGTTGCTTCCACATTACACTAGTAGTAGGTATATTCGACTAGACTTTAAAAGTCTAATGCATTCCTCGGGTCTTTTTTGATTTGTCTCTCAAGTTCATCAATTTGTTTCTTCTTTTCTTCCTCTGTCATCTCCTTCATTGGAGAAACACTCTCACTTTCTTCTTCATCCCATACGTACCCTTCTGAAGCTCTTTCTCTATCTTCGAGCGATTGTCCTTCAAGCTCACCAACCTTCTCCATAATATCTGCTCTCAAACTCCCCAGTGATGGGGGATAAAAGCCTACCATCATATTCTCATCATCATCGCTTATAATAGGTTCTAATGCCGAAACACTAGCTTCAACCCGAAGTAACTTTGCAGTACCACCATCATTAGCACTGCCAGGCATGCCTTCATCTTCAGGCATCCAAGCCAATCGACATATACCTGCATTGCCACCAACAATCACACGTGGACATTGAATCAATATACCTCCCGGCAATCTCAACGACCAAGTCCCTGTTGCATCACCTGCTGGTCTTCCATGCCAACTATCAACTTCATCCATCTCTTGTATAGCCCATCCTCTATCACCAGTCTGCGGTCCCCATGTCCAACTAGTTCCACTCCACTTTGCATGCCAGAAGAACGGAGGCACTGGTCTAAAGAACTTTGGATTACCGGGTTGTGGTGGATTTGATTTCTCCTCTTCAGCAGTAGGTGGTCCTTGTATAGTACCCTCAGTGTCCTCTGTTATTGCTCGTAACTTTTCTTTTGATACTACTGTTCGGAATAACTTTAAACCCTGTGGTGGACAGCTACCAGGTTCAACGCCTCGTTCCCATACTGGAGCATGTTGAAATGTAACTCGAACTCTTCCATCACCATGTCTTAATACTAACTCAGTACTCATTGCTCCAGATTTCAAAACTGACGGACCAATTACCATGCCAACTGCAGCACAACGATGACGACGACCTAATGTCTCTGGTGTATATGTAGCAACCGGTAGTGTTGTAACCTCCGAAGAGGAGAAGCAAGTTTCACAATCTGATTGGGTAGATGATGATAAAATTCGATTTTTATGTGTAACCTCATTTGAATCTGCATTTGGTTGAAGTGATACTCTGTGTATTTCATATAATTGTGTTGTTTATGTATTTTAGTTGAGATATTATCAAAAGCATGGAATACAACAATACCAATCAGTAAAGAACATTCAGATAGAAAAATCATCCCCTTTATATCATATCTTATATAAATATACTTACCCAGCAATACTTGTATCTTCCAAATCACCCATATAGTTGTAAGTAGACCAAGTACCCCACCACTCCTTTCCTTCTATAGCATGATGTTTAGTAAACAAATCCCATTGCAATACAGCATCTTCTTCAATAGTTTTTGGTGCGTCTGGACTACCATTCATTTGATAAAGTTGTGTGTTGGATGGTGTTATTATTGGTGACCATACTTGTTGTTGAGAATTGATGGATGACGTATGAGGTGATATAAAGGCGTTGCAGCATATTATTTCACCCACTACCAGGAGAAAGAGGATAGAGAATATCATGATATGTAATAGAGCTATTAGAGGACCTAAAGGCTAAAAAGTTCTTGCTTATTGCAGTGTGGAATGAGTGAAAGCCAACACATGAGACGACGGTCAAGGCTCAGTACCCATTTCCGGTATCTTAAGAATCAAAAATGGCCAAGTTATACATTAAATATAGGTCGCAAAAATGAAAAAATAGGAAAAGTGGCCGGTTAGAACCATTCATGTCTATGACAATAATGGTTATGGCCGGCCACTTTTTTGAGTTTTTATTTTCCGGAAGCTATATTTAATGTATAAGTTAAGCCAATTTACGGGACCCAGGCGGGACTCATTGATCAGCTGATGTGATATCATGGTGGAACCGTGATTTTCATTTTTCAGCCGCTTGAGTTGTCTAATGTTGTGCTGCAATGAAGGACTCTCTACGCCAACGATGTCATTCCTCTATAAACTGCCTTGTTAATGAGTTATACTCTCAGTATTGTTGTTCATCATCAAGTGCAGAGGCAGCGTTATCGACTCAGGATACCCCTAAAACAATAACTTACTCATCTAGCTCAATTTCTTTGTTGTCAAACAATTGGCTTGCAAAGGTCGAAGCTTTATATAATGAACCACATCGTGCATATCACAATATGACACATATTGAAGATGTATTGTCATCTTTAGACTTTCTCATGGCGGCTGATACACAGCCGAAAGAAGAGAGCGATATATCTTTTTCAGAAAAGGATGTTTCAATTACAACTCTCGCTGCTTTCTTTCATGATGTTATATACAATCCCAAATCATCTACGAATGAAAAAGATAGTGCTGAGTTATTCCTTGAGTTTGCATCGGAACTTTATAATGCCATTGTCGATGATATATCATCATCTTCTACCAGAACGAGTGATGATGAGAAAACAAATGACAATGCAAAACATAATATGCACGAAACATTACAATCAAATATAATGGTATCACAAATTGAACAATGTATAATAGCAACCGCGACACATATAGCAAGTGCCAATAAAGCACGAGAATCCAACAATACGCTCATAGCCACATTCCTCGACGGTGACATGTCGATATTAGGGAAGGATACTGAACGATACAATACATACGCATCACAAATCAGAAATGAATATGAGTTTGTAGAACGTACTGTATACTGTGAAAAGAGAGCAGAGATATTAGAGTCATTTCTTCCAAAATTAGAGACCGATGATATATCCAAGTCATCACCGACATCAAACGAGCAAGATAAGAAGCATTTTTATATTTATGCAACCGAAAAAGGAAGAGAGTGTTGGGAGAATCAAGCACGAGAGAATTTGAGGAGGGAGATAAATATGCTGCAAAGTGGCGTCATCCCTGGCGAGAAGAACAACTAATATAGTACTTCTAATACTACATTACATACCAAGGTGTTTCAATCAACTAACATGACAGCTCTATACATGTATTATACTATCCCAACAACACTTTGTCGTCAATAATCCGTTCTATCCGGCTGTGGAATCGGCAGTGCCACATTCGACGTGAAGGATGCTAATCCTCTTTCATGTTCTGGGACAAACTCTAAGTAATCATCTGAAGTTGCCTGTGCACCATTCTTACTCCACAGCAGTGAACTTTCCATAGATGCATTATCATCAAACATGACGAAATCATCCGTCTTTTTTCTCTTGGTAAGGCCGAAGAAAGATAAGATGCCACAACATCTATCACTTGAATCACTCGACGATCTTGTTAATGGGCTCACTCTAGCACCTGTATCAGACATGTTATCCTTCATACCCCACATGGCAAGGCCTCTATGCACCTCTAACCCCGCTAGTAATATAAATATTATGGCAAAGAATACCTTAAGTCCCTCAATTGTCTTCACCCCCTCTTTAGTTAACATCAATGCCTCATAATTATCATTAAGGAATTCAATAAAGGCAGGCCATGATACAACAACTGCCACAAATGCAGCAATATCTAATAAAGCCGCAAGGAAGCCAGCTATTGCACTAGCTCGCAATCCTCTTCTATTACATGCGCCGGAGTAATACCCAATAGCACCCGAGAATGCTCCCAGGGCGAGGATCAATCCATAGGCTATACATGCACCCATAATTGAGGTAACACTACTAACCATGGCTCCATATACTATTAGGATTATACCAAGGCATATATCTATCCCATGTAGTGCTCCCACAGTGTAGGATGCACATTTAACTCCACATGATGGTGACGAAGATGATTCACCACCGCCACCGCCGCCAAAACTTCGTGTTCTTGTCGATGCTCGTCTATCCACATCACCTTGTTTCACTGCTGCTGCTGCTGCACTTCTTTTTGATCTAGACGATCTTGTCGATCTGTCTGATGTTGCAAATGAACTTGCGGGTGATGGACCTGATGGCTGACCAGCAAGCTGGGAACTTCTTGAGGATGATGATGATGCTGGTCTCTTCTTTTTCTTCCTTGCTTTTCTACCCGCAGAGGATGATCCCTTTGATGCAGTTCTACTTGATCCCCGACTTTTACCAGAGTATTGTGGGTCTATCATTCTTCGTTTATTTTGTGTGTTTATTATGTCAATAATTATCCTGAGTCTGTTGTTATTAAGGAGTGGGTCGAGGATATGTTAGTATTATTTGTGCATAAGATGTGAACAATTAATTGCATATTGCAAGTAGCCCATAAATAAGAGCTGTAATGGTATAGATGCTGCCTATTACAACCCAGCCCAGCCAAACAGCTGCAATAATTATATTTTGCTGCATCTTACATATTTCAATTGCAAATCGCAAACCTCCGCCGCCGCTGTTCAGAGAAATACTTACCACACTGTTATATTGTTATATTATGTTTATTTATTTAATATAAGCCTGCCTGGGTCGTACATACATAGGAGTAGCAGAGCCAAACCCAGTTATTGCACAACAAGCCAAGCGTTCATGATCTTGCTTTATTTCTCAGCTCTTTATTCTTTATGTCCAAGTATGGGGCATCTTTGAACCTAGAATGAGCAGTTAACAGGTATATGTCTGATATTACGTTATGTAGTCGTCTTCATATTTTACGTGTTATGCCGCAGATTACACGTACCTCTAGAGCTGATTATTAATCATAGCAACTCGAAACGTTTATACTGTTCAGGTTTGTACAAGCGGGTAGGTGATCGTCATTTACATTCAGCTGCGCGATACTTTGAAAGTTTTATTGCAAATAAAAAAAATGGCCCGTACAAAACAATCCCTGAAGAAAACCAATATGAACAATACCAACAATAATGGAGAGCTAATCATCAAGAAGAATATTAAATTTGATTATGAATTTGGGGGTCCAATTGGAGCTCTTTCTACAACAATATTTCTACCAATAGTTACCTTACTTCTTACATATTGGGCATCTCTCGGTTATGTAGGTTTTGAACAAAGTTTGTCAACATGTACTACCGCCGAAAATGATGGTTCGATATCATCAATGTTATATAAATACATTTATTATTCATCTACAAATGACTCATTAACTTGTGCATCATCTGAATCTATAATTTGGGAACAGTTAAAAGTAGTGTTATGTCCATCATGTACTGATTATTCTACACTTATAACATGTGCACTAGTTGTACTGTCATGGTTTATATTTCAAGTATTATTGGAAAGATTACTACCATGTACACTTGTTGACGGTGCGCCACTACCCGATGGATCTGGTAAACGATTATCATATCGTATTAATGGGCATTTATCATTTTGGGTTACATTATTGTTATTGGATGTTGCATGGCCTCAATGGGTTGATATTGAAACACCTTCAGATAGTAGTATTAATGCAACAAAGTCAATATTAGTATTTGGGAGGGCACCGCTAACATGGTTATATGATCATTACTCAACTCTTGCATTTGTTACAATACTATGGACTATATTACTATCTACATATTTATATATCAAGAGTTTTCAGAAAGGACTACTGTTAGCCGTCGGAGGGAATAGTGGTAACCATTTCTATGATTACTTTTTAGGACGTGAGTTTAATCCACGTTGGGGATCATTCGATTGGAAGGAATTCTGTGAATTACGACCCGGACTCGTTGGATGGATGTTACTTAATATTGGAATGATGTCAAAGCAATATGAAAAGCTAGGGTATGTTACCGGATCAATGATCTTGATCAATATATTCCAAGGATTATATGTTTGGGATGCACAATTTCAAGAACGAGCAATTCTAACGACTATGGATATTACCACCGATGGATTTGGGTTCATGCTTGTGTTTGGAGATTTAGCTTGGGTACCATTTACTTACAGTTTACAAGCAAGGTACTTAGTTGATCATGATCCACTTCTTCAGTGGCCAGCATTACTCGCTATTGTCGGTGTCAATGTGATTGGGTATTTAATCTTTCGAGGTGCTAATGGACAGAAGGATGCATTTAGAAGAGATCCCAATTCATCAGAAGTATCACATCTTACATTCTTGCAAACAAAGAGAGGTACTAAACTGCTCACTAGTGGTTGGTGGGGTATTGCGCGTAAGGTAAGCAGAAGTTAATTGTGCACAATGGTCACAACCCACCCTTTGATCTGGGCATTCTGTGTTCTGATTGTGAAACCAGTGATGAATGTATGTATAGACAACATACTCACTTGTCCGTGGCCTGAGTTGACTTGTGCATAATGATATGGTTTTGCAATTCCACTAACAAATACCAACCACCCTACCTCCCTCTCTTCTTGGATATACTTGTGACCATTGTGTGGAATTAACTTCTGATTCCCTAAGATCAACTACACTGGTGATTGGATAATGGGTCTAAGCTGGTGTATGCTCTGTGGATTTGAAAGCATTGTGCCTTACTATTATGCAATCTACTTTGCTATTCTATTGGTACATCGATCTATCCGTGATGATCACATGTGTCAAGAAAAATACGGAGAAGATTGGCAGACTTACAAGTCTATCGTACCGTATAGATTTATCCCTGGTGTCATATAATACAAGCTTCACACTTGAACAGGATATATATATCTATCTATAATATTAGTAGTCTTGTTTATATTTTAGAATAAAGGGAACTTGGGCATATCACGATCTCGCTTCCTAGCTTCCCTTCGTAATGCCTGGAGAACTATCCATCCCTGAACATAGTTGATACCAATAACCAAGGCCTTGAGAGCCCAGCGTTCATACCACTTGGCAGGACCTCGCTTTTGTATTTTGGCTTTTACATTTTTGATCAACTGACGAAGCCCTACTCTACTAGAGCTTTTGGAAGATGTTGTGCCGACAGAGCTAATGTCATCTTCCACATTTGGAGTTATTGTACCCTCCCATTCTTCCTGCTCTAAACCACGTGCAATTGTAACTTCATACATGTCTTCTAGCAATCCACGAAGAGCTTCTACACAACTATACATTCCACTCATTTCATTGCATAGCTCTCCATGAGGATGTTGACATATTTGCGGCACTGATCCAAACGCTTCCTTTCTAAAGCCTTCTTCGGCGAGCCTTGTAGCCTCTTGTCTTTGTACATTCCAATCTTGCCTATCTTTCTGAATACTAGACTCACCGAAATCATCATTATCCATTCGATTTTCTTCAAACATGTATTCATATTGCTGACCAAAGTAATCACGAAGGTTTTGTAGATGGACGTGAAACAATCGATGTATGCCTGTACTGAGAACTTGTTTTGATACTTCAAGTCTCTGTTCATTTACCCATTCTCTATCAGTCTCAGTAATGGTTTCTTCCTCCTGATCCAACAATGTTTGGAATGAAGCAGATACCACACTCACAATAGAATCAACGTTACTACCAAATTCAGACATTGGTACATCCTTCTCTTTTATATTTTCATCTTCAATCATATCTAAAAATGCACTGTCCATCTTCTCTTCTAACTCATGTAACAGTTCTTCTACATCTACAAAGGTCGTTGCCATGAGTGATTCTACTTTCTTCTTGAGATCTGTGGATGGTAGATGACTTTGTACTGTATTAATGAGGTCTCTTGGCGTGTCTGCAGCATGACCATTCTTATCATCTTGTTCAATGTGAACGTCTGAATCTTCAGTTAGCATTTCCCATTCTGCAATATTCTCGTTGTGCTGATCTACACGGCGGCTCTTTTGAATCTCAGTATAAACCTGCTTGGACAGTATACCAAATAGAGATAGTGGTACAATATTCTGATCCATCACTTCATCCACAGAGTTTTCTAATAATTTGCTCGCCATTTCAGTAGCAGCATCCAATGCTGAAGTTGTATTGACAAAACTAACAATCACTTTGCATTGTACTTCAGAAGATGAATGCATCTGCTTCCATAATTGTGAAATAGATTGTTCAATATACTCTTGAATATAATCGACTGCATTATCTTTTGCTAAATCAATATCAATTGGATTTGCATCCTGACCAAAAGTAATTGTTATCGGTATTGTTACTTGTTGTGTTCCCTTCATTCGACGTATAATCCCCTCTGATATACACAATAATACATTATCTAAATACTCTCCATCTTTCGAATCAAATGTCGGTTGGTGTATATTTAGAACTATACCATGACATAGACAGCCATTAACCTCGGCTAGTGCCAACTCATCATCACTTATTATTGTTGTAGTTGATATGGATTTCTCATTATTATGATTAGTAGTACCCAATCTTTCTGATATTATATGACCATTTGCACCATCCTTATAACTAACAAGTACACTGTTTTCATCTACATTATTTGTTGTAGTAGTGGGAATATTTAAGATTCCAATTGATGCATAAATCATCATATTATTAGTTGTTGTTTGTGTTCTATGATCATTTGCAGCAGAGACAGTAGAAATTTCAGATTGAGGGGAAGAAGAATCTAATACTACTTCATTATTTGCAACTGGCGGCATTGATACATTGATATCAGCTTCTTCTTCCTCTCCTTCAGATATTACATCATCATTGAAGTAGCTAGTATCTGCATCACCACCACGAATTAATTTGATGAATGTTGTATGATGTTTATCATCACTTCTAGTTCTAGCGATACGCTTTACTTTGGGTAGAAACACATGAGATGTACACACTGTAGAATAAATCAATAGTAACTGAATTAATATCATTGTAAGTATAATGATCGATGCCATCAATTGCTACTATCTCATTATCCTCCAAACTTCCAATCATCACTCATCAACACTCACAACTCACAGCGAGCCACTCAACACTGCCAACTCTCATAAAAGGATACCATTGTCCTAGAAATATGTAAACGAATGATATACTACTTGTTATCATTATCTCCTCCTAGACTTTATTGCTACAATAACAGCTATACCAACGACAGATGATATCAATAGCAACTTGGGCCAACGTTTTTGATCTGAGCGACTCGACTTACCAACAGAATCAGATTTTGAATAATAAACAACATCCAGTCTCCTTGTAGTACTCTGTTGAAATACCTCTGATGACACAACCAAGTCAAACATCTCATTACAGTAAGGCAAATCAACATCTTCAAGTATCGATGGCAAAATGAAGGAGTATCGGCGCAATTCACAACGACTTGTTGGCAGTCTATATGCAACATGTACTAACAAATCGAGTGTGCATACTTCGGAAGTACTAATGGCAAGTCTTTGAGCTGTCTTCCTCCAATCATATAAATCTCTGTATAGTTGCATATGACTGTCGCTCCAGTCTTTTCCATAACCTTTCTGATGTGCGGCTTCCTTTATTATTGCGATTAGAGTTAAATTGAGCATTTGCTCATCTTCATCCTCTGTCCATAGTTTAAGACATCGCTTATGACTTATTGCAATGGCATTCATCAAATGATGATAACACGGTAATTCTGATGCAAGTAACTTGACGACTGGTAGCTTTTCTTCGTCATCAAGGTTGTCATCTTTACTTTCCTGTTGCTCGTCTGAAGAGTTGTTTAAGTCATCACTTATAGATGTAGATGAGGTAGTAATAGTACTACTCATTGTAATATCTAATGTTTGAAGCACAGGAGTATTGTTCGACTCCACGCCACTATCACCTTCCAAACTAGACGATCCAAACTTTTGTAGAGTACTACCAATCATATCCATCTTCACAAGATCTCTCATCAACAGTCGTCTTAGACTACAGAGATATCGGACATCATATCTACCATATTCAACTGCTTCCTCATCGAGTGGCCGTTTAACCCAGTCAGAATTTTGATACTTTTGCTTGAGATCTTGATAATGTTCATAGGACGGCAGGCCATAGTGCTTACACAAATTTGCTAGTCCTAATCCAGCCTTCTTTTGAGTTACAATTGCAGAAGCCTCATAGGTATCAAATGCATTAACTACTAGGATGCCAAAATCACGATGTAAACTAGACACATCCATGCCTCCTATCCCGTGACCTATTTTAACAATCGCTGGGTTAGAAAAGATTGGACAAAGTAAGTTTGGAATTGCTTCCCATAGTCCTGGAGCAAGCGGATCTATAATGTAATCCTTTTCTACTTGTTTTGTTGAACCATCTTTATTGACAATTGTTGATGTAAGATTTGATGTGATTTGTATTAAACAAGTTCTTGTTGCAGACTTGGTAGAATTACCTTCACCAGCATTACACATTTCCAAATCAAATGCTAGTTCGGAGCAATGCGAAGCAAGCTCATCAACACATTGTCTTAGCTTCTCTACAGTATTTACGAGTATATACGGAGTCTCTTTTAAATCAGGACACATTGACAAATAAAAATTTTCCAATACACTAAAGTCTATACTATCATCTATTTCATTTGACTCTAATGTTCGTAGTGATGTCTCAGGAAGATTGGCCAACTGTCGAATTTGCTTTGTCTCCGACTCAATTGTATCTATTCTTGATTGTATATATGCATCATTACGCACATTATCATTATTATTATAAGCTAGAAAGTACCAAGGCTTACAACGATATGATGGAAAGGAGTGTACTTGTTCTTCAGTTGAATAGTCGGGGACATGATCAATACCGTCTGCATAGATTGATATTGCAATTCTTCTCTTTAATATCACAGTATCATCGTTGGTAGTATTGACTTGATCATTATTGATACTTGTATTGATAGCATATTTGTCATCATTCCCCACACCTGCATGGTAAATGTCAAGTTGAGTGCATAGTGCATGAATCATCTTTCTTTGTTTACCATCTAATGTAGCTGGCATGTTAATGTAGGGCAGTATGCATACCTCTGTAGTTAGTACTGGGAACTTATGTTTGCCAATTACTACGGGTATGCTATCGTCTTCTACGACTTGTTGATTTGCATTTCCACGATTATAATAAAGATCATATGCTTTCATTCGATACTCCTTCAAGTATTGCTCTATCAATATAAGCTCTGTATCAGTAAATGCATTGTTTTGTTTATAGTTCTTCTTTCCCCATTTCTTTCCTTGCCTATGACCTCTTTTATTATATCGACCCATCTCTTAATAATCTGGTAATGACAATGCTTATCAGATCAATGCTAATCTATAATGGAGGAATGGATGCACAACTGATGGAAGTAATAATAATAATACGGGGACTAGTACGAGTTATGATCTATCTATTCCACCAAAGCATATGATTATCGTTTGATTGATGATGATGGTTGGGCAAAGTGCAAAAAAGGATACCACCTGCATATCTGATTGATATCATACTTCAGCGAAATCGTGTTGCAAATGATTCAATGAAAAGAATACCTAGCGTGTCCATTATATAAGCAGCCAATTCAATAAGATAATAGGAATAATCAATGAAGAGTACTAGAATTGCACCCTTCGATAACAAACTCGACAAAAGATATGATAACAAAAAGAGATCCCTTCAGCCATTAACAAGCAACAATGACAATAACAATACAACTGCATCACTACCAGCATCGTTGTCACCCACCGATAAACATAGCAATGAAGATGATTGTATAAAGAGGGAGAAGAGCATTGCAAAAACTGCTTCGTGCCCTACACAAGTCTTCCCAACAACGTCAGAGATATTGAACAAGAATCACACCATCATTAGTAAAGCGAATAGTAAAAGAAGACTACCATCAGGACGAATAAGATCACTCTCAATACCACCCGAATCAACAGATACAATGAGACTAGATTTCTTTGGCAGTGGAGATACAACAATATATCAAAGATACTCCCCTCCCCCTCCCCCTTCTCCTCCCCTCAACTCAACAACAGGAGATTGTAAAAGAGTCGAGTTAGGAATGCTACACGAGAATGAGGTTCTTAATGGGGATACAAAACAAATGAAAGATGATACTGACAGAGTAGCAGCAGCTGTATGCGATAAACAGAATGTTTCAACAAGAGATATACCAAAGATTGAAAATGACAAGTTAGGAAAAGAGGAGAGACTAGGACTAGACTCAATACAAGCATCTTCACCAATGAAATGTCAGTGTATCATTATCTGACTTTGAAACAATTCATATTCATTTAGGAGCTGTAGAGAAGTTAATATTAATGCCATACTCCTTGCTCAATGCAAAGGAGAGTCTTGGTAGTACTTTTGTAAACATAAGATGTATTTTTAGCAGAACCCGGGTAGATAGATCCACACAAAGCAATACCTAAGTGAAAAACTTCATATATATTCTGATTTACTACGGATATCACCCATCCACATCTTCTCCATCAGCTTTTTCTACTTACGTACCCCTATCTATTTGCATGAAAACATGAACCGGTATCTTAGCCAAGAAGTCAAAAAGATGGTACCCCCATCATAAAATTCTGCTATTGATCATGATCCTATCAACCTACTTACCACGGCACAATGTTCTAACACTTTTCAAGCAGTAGATTACCCACACCCTCACAATCCCAATCGCTATCGTCAGACCAAGGTGAGATGTCGGGGAGTTTCTTGCTGTTTTGTATCCCCATTAAGAACCTC
>Ga0214481_100938_pt1 | contig 13271 bp, 14 predicted proteins | sample M1_20Mar14CPVII9_4_FD_165057 | JGI IMG/M metagenome (GOLD analysis project Ga0214481, IMG submission 165057) | Marine eukaryotic communities from Monterey Bay, California, United States - M1_20Mar14CPVII9sort6BwellG10 | ecosystem: Environmental > Aquatic > Marine > Unclassified | place: USA...
GAATCTAAGATCTACCGGTTCGAACTCGATGGTCATGGTAACATCAACCCTAACTCAACAATTAGAACAACATCTTGTGATCACGGACAAGAAGAATTAGATTTAGTATGCGCACAGTTCACGACAACATTTTATCAATCGTATGCAGTTAAGATGAGTTTCAATCAAACATATGTTGCATTAAATAAGGCTTACAGTATGCACCCAGAGGCTGTGAACAACGAGTACAATCGAGAGATGGTAAAAAAGAGCATCATTAGCAATGGGGTGGGCTACCTTCTCGGAATGAGGGGAACGAATAATAAGCTCAACGATTTGAAACTTTCCTATGGTTCAGCAATAGCTTTGATGCTGATTGATTCATATGCTCTATCTTCCCCTCTTCGGCTTGGCAACTTTGATGAACGAGACGCCAAAGAATTGTTGACAAACATGGATGTTAGTAATGGTTGCCAACGTTCATTGGTTAAATTCTTTGCAAAGCGTACTCCATGCAATTGTCTAGATGGGTTATACACCAAAATGAAACTAGCAGCTCCAAAGATGTCAGCTTGTCCAGGTTGCGTACAAACAAAACCAAGAAGAAGTATGTTAATATGTACAGGTTGTGAACGGGTTCAGTATTGCAGCAAGCTATGCCAATTAAAACACGTACCTATTCATAAAGATTTGTGCAAGAGGATACAAGCGGGCTATATAAACGGTAGTAAGGTTTGTTAATTGAGCAATTGATGAGGTTGGTGTTATTATGGGCATGGGAGTGATGATTGTCCTACATCACAAGTCACATGACATATTAGCGGAGATCAGAGGGTATGGTGGTACGGTAGGTATTCATTTACAATAAGTCAGTGGAGCTTTATTTTGAGGGTATGCGTTAGTAGAGGCTGCAACATATTAGAAATGAGAGGAGATGGGAAGAATAGTATCTATTTATACTTGAACGGGGTAAGAAGTATCACATATGCATGAACTACATATAAATAAAAGTAATATTATTGTACTTTTATACCAAATCATTAAACCTTTACTTATATTATACTACTCTCCCAACGATCAATAATCTCATATGAGGTTTAGCAGCTAAGTCTGAAGTCTTGCATATTAATGTTGCCCGGTTATATACGCTCCCAGTTTGATATACTTTTCAATCCATTAACAGTCGTACCCAGCAACGATCTTTCTTGGATTAAGATAATACCAAATTTAATGCACCCACCTTTACTTCCCGCATTCTATTTCTCATTCGTTATCCTAATAATCTCTCGAGCCAAATTAGCAACCTCTACATAATATGCTACTGCACTACGAGACTTGGTTTGTGCTACTCGTAATGCCGGTGGTGGTATACCAAATAGATTTAATGGATCTCTATGTTGCTGTTGCAAGTGTTCCTCTTCATTATTGTTGTTGGAAGAAGTCAGTGCATCTAATTCTGTGGTCCATTCATTTGACACTGACTTTTTATTATCTTGTGCTGTTGTTGCAGTACTTTGATGACGTCTTCTTAATCCCTCATTTGCATTATTATCAATTGATGTTATATCGATAATGTTCGTTCGTTCTTGAGCTTCTTGTTGTGCCGCAGCAAGTTGCTCCTTTGCATTTCTCATACCATCTAAATGTAACACAAATTTACCACCTTTTGATACCTCACTATCGCTATCCTTGCCGTCACTACCAACCGACGTAGACGATTCTTCACTAACCAAACTCGGCTCTATATCATCACTACTATTACCATCGTAATCTTTACACTCCAACAAAGCCATAGCCCTCAACTCTTCTCTCACATTATCAACTGAATATTGCAAATCACCATAACAGCTTTTTGATGTGCCGACCTTACGTGCCTTTGTTATGTTAAATATACATGATTTTAAATTATCATTAGCTGCGGTATGTAGTGTTTCATATTGTTGTAGGAGGGTTAATATATCAGTAGTAGGGGACGTCATCTTCATTAAATATTAATAGATTGCCGATTGCCGATTGCCGTTGAATATTGAACGAACTGCTGACTCTGCTAAATAAATTTTATGAGAGTGTATGTACCAAAGCAGAGTTTTCTAACATGAAAACTGAAATGAACAATGGTGAATGAGAAAGAAGAATAGCATAATAGACGGCCTCCTATATCAATCTATTGCAATTATATTCTATTATATATTCATTAATAGTAGTATAATATTGCAATAATGAGTGGTCGATCATACGGCGCCATTAAGGTAACAAACGACGATACTGATAATCAAAATGTTGATAGTGCACCGCCGTCACTCACAACAACATCAAATGAAGAAGCAGCTCCCTTACTCTCCTCTAATACCACTACTACACCATCTCATACTAAACCAACAACAAATATCAACAATGAACTTGATATGACAGAAAAATCAACACAAACAGATCCCCATCCCCTACAAACACTAACCTCTACCATCTCAACACATTGGACTTCATTAACATTTAATTGGATATCACCACTATTAACAATTGGTAATACTATTGGACAATTAAATATTAATGATTTAGAATTATTACCATTACCGGAGGATTGTAAGACTGAGGAGGTTTATGATGTGTTTTTAAAATGTTGGAATTTGGAGTTGGGTAAGTTTTAAGAATTATGTGTGGCGTATATAGCTGAGATCTTGTATGTCGTTGTGGGCGTAGATATACTTCAGTATATGTATTGATATCTCTATTTGTTGTATACGAATCTCAACTAAATCGCTCCTGCCCCTACCTCCATCTCTTATTCACTTTCTCTTACAGAGAAAGCTCGTTTATCAAATACAAAACAAAAGTCTACAAAGTGTAATAATGATGGATGTGAATTAATAGATCATAACAATCAAGTCGAAGAAGTTGATTTATCAAATTTAGAAGATGAACTAAACTTCAATTTATCTTCTAATAACTATCATTTAAATCCAAACTCCTATCAACCATCATTAATAAAGGCACTCTATAATGCCTTCGGATATGACTTTTTACGTGCCGGATTATTAAAATTGATACATGATTCATCATTATTTGTTGGTCCACAGGTATTAAATCGATTGATACAGTTTCTAAGAGATAGGGATGCTCCCTTGAGTTATGGTATTAGTTTAATGTTGATTGGTAAGTTGTTTGTATGAGCTGTGTTGTTTATGTTTGTGAGGTTGGAGCTTTATGTTTTTTTTTTGTCTAACTTATCTTATATCTACATCCCATATATATCAAACACATACACAACATACAGTAACCATTAGTCAAATTGCAATGAGCATATCATTACGTCACTATTTTTATAAATGTTACACCTGTGGATTACGTATCCGTACAGCAGTCGTAATAGCCATTTATAAAAAGTCATTGGTATTATCATTAAAGGAACGACATGCACACGGTGGTCCAGGCGAGATTGCCAATTTGGTTGGTATTGATGCTCAACGGTTACAGGATTTAATGACTTATTTGCATGCTGTTTGGTATAGTTTCTTTCAGATTGGATTGGCCATGTACTTTCTGTGGGGACAGGTGTGAGTTTATTTATGTGTTGTTTTTTAGTTTATGCGTTCATTATACCATTCTGCACACATCTTATGTTCACCGCTCTTCCCATCTTCATGAAACACTCCAGTGGTCCATCATGTTTGGCCGGTGTAGTAGTTATATTCCTTTTGATACCAATTACAAAAAGTGTAGCGGCATGGTTAGGACGTATACAAAAGATATTAATGAAGGCTAGAGATGACCGCGTCGCCTTAAATAATGAGATTTTGGGTGCCATGAAGATTATCAAGTTGCAGGCATGGGAGGAAAGTTTTAGTGCCAAGTTGTTAAAGTTACGGGATTATGAGTTATTGCGGTTGAAGAAGTACTTTATCACTTCGGCTATCTCGGTAACCATGTTTAGTTCGGCACCGTTGTTGGTGGCACTTAGTACCTTTGCGGCATATACTCTGTCAGGCAATACACTAGACGTGGCAGAAGCATTGACGGCATTGGCTCTTTTTGATATTATTAGGTTTCCAATGTTTATGTTTCCACAAATTATCAATCGAATCGTCGAGGCTGGTATCTCCTTTGAACGTGTACGAGAATTCTTACTCTGTGAGGAGTACAAGAATGTCGGAGAGGGACAACTAAAGGAGAAGGGTGAGGTAATGATGAAGAATGGAACTTTTGTCTATGATAGCAAGAAGCCCCGGTTAGATGATGCCGATGGGGTTGAGAAGGACGGAGGTATCAAGGGATTACGGCAACAACATCAGCGTATGATGCAAGAGGCTGCATTGGATAATCAGTGGGAGTATCTGCTATTAAAGGCACAACTTCGTGACGCAGAGGATCAGATTCATGCATTGGAGAAAGATTTACATCCTGAACGGTCTTATGATCTCCAAGATGATGAGGTCGGCAAGTGGTCACCTTCGGCTCTACTCTCATTACGTAGGGTAAACATGTATTGTGAACCGGGAGAGTTTGTCGCTGTTGTTGGGGCAGTTGGTGCCGGAAAGGTGCGTTAATGTTGTATGAGTTCTTCGTATTGTTATTGTGCATATGATATGTTCTGTTTCTCATCATCACATATCTGTACTTAGTCTACACTGGTCAACAGTATCCTCGGGGAAGGAAGGCCTTTGACAGGGTCAGAGTTGGCTGTAAAGGGTAGGCTTGGCTGTTTCCTTCAGTCCCCATTCATTATGAATGATACTGTGAGAAACAACATCTTGTTTGGGCACGACGCATCAACAGTCGATGAGGAGAGGTATAAACTAGCACTAGAAGTATGTTCACTATCCCATGATTTAAAGCTTCTACCGCATGGAGATCAGACAGAGATTGGCGAGAAGGGGATAACTTTGTCCGGAGGTCAAAAGGCCCGCATTGCCTTGGCACGTGCTGTCTATCATGATGGGGATGTGTATCTTCTAGACGATCGTAAGTACCTATGTTCGTGTTATGTGTGCCTCAAAACTGTGCATACGATGTGTTCACTTTTCCGTTACTCACCTCCTTGACTCTCCTATCATAATACCTTAGCCTTGGCGGCGGTAGATGCTCACGTAGGCAAGGCATTGTTCAATAAGTGCATCGTTGATGAACTGCTATTGGGTAAAAGCAAGTCAAAAGACGAGGTCGGTGCAAGTCCGGGTTGGAAGGATCGTCTTCTTGGTCGTAGTCCTTCGAAGGTAACCTCCAATCGAAATGCCACTGTCATCCTGGTAACTAATGCTTTGCAACACCTAAGTCATCCAATGGTTGATAAGATTATAGTATTGGGAGATGGTTGTGTCGAAGAAGTGGGAACATTTGAAGAACTGTCATCTGATGAATCATCTCGGTTCTCCGCCTTTCTGAAAACAATGTCAGACACGTCAACTGCCGCTATCGATCAAGTACCAACTGATACAGAGGTCGCTGCGGATGAGGAAGAGGATGATGCTGCGGATGAGGATAGTAACGGAGAAGAAGCTCTTGAATATGGCGGCGACGAGCCTGATGTTACCAAAGTGATCCAAGATTCTACTTCACGTCGTGGTAGTGTCAAAAAGGCGGCATTAGTCCGTAGCATGAGTAGCAATGTTCAAGATTCTTCGGCCAAATTGAATGACGGTACATTAATGACTGATGAGTTTAAAGAACGATCAACGGGTAGTGTCGAGTGGTCAGTCTACACGGATTGGGCTAAAGCCGGAGGAGGAATATCAGTCGGTGTTGCCATCCTTACAATGTTTGTCGTAGTAGAAGCCTTCACTGTAACAAGCAAGTGGTGGTTGACGTATTGGAGTCAGAGTGGAGGCAAGGAACCATTCTTCTATCTTGGCATTTATGCACTCGTCAACATTAGTGCTATCCTTGCAACCTTTTGCAGGCTCCTCTTGTTCGTCCTTGCCGGACTAAGGGCATCAAGATCCATCTTTGAAAAGCTTTTGGCTGTCACACTCGAGGCACCAATGTCATTCTTCGATACTACACCTGTAGGACGTATCATTAATCGATTCAGTAAGGACATGTACACAATTGATGAGCAACTCGTCGTGGCCGGAAGATCATACTTGAGTACAATGATCAGTGTTATATCGACCATGTTTGTTGTAACGACTGTGACACCAATGTTCATTATCGGATTAGTACCAATCATGATCTATTACTTCCAGTAAGTACAGAGCCTCTTATTTATATGAATATATACCTGATGTTTCACTCGACATGCCCAACTTACTAACCACATAATTACATTCATTCAAACACAGGCAACAGTCCTTCTTTACTAGGACATATCGTGAGCTCAAGAGATTAGACAGTGTAACAAGATCTCCAATCTATGCCTTATTAGGAGAGACATTGGACGGTGTCTTAACTATCAGAGCCTTCGGAGCGGAGAATTCTCTGAGCAACCGCATGGTTTCAATGTTGGATATTCAACAAACGGCTTACCACTTGACCTTTGCAAGTCAGTGTTGGTTGAGTATTCGATTAGAATTTGCCGGGTACGTTTTGTGTCTGTTTGCCGTGTTTATGGCATATGATGTGTCAGTTACTTATATGTACTGTCGTCCTCACCTCTTCTTCTCATTCTATATACCATCTTAATACAGGACATTGATAGTAATGACTGCCTGTCTTGTGGCGGTACTAGGACATATCAGTCGAGGAGGAGACGAAGTCTTTGCCGGACTCGCCGGTCTGTCGATATCATTTGCCCTTTCAATCACTAGTACATTGACATGGACCGTTCGTATGGCCAGTGATCTAGAGGCAAACAGTAAGTATATGTATGCGGAAGTTGGTATCACACGTGCCAGTTTGCTCACATCTTGTGTCCTCTTTTCATACATACAACCTCAGTGGTGGCAGTAGAACGAGTTCAACAGTATCATGCTATTCCCGGCGAGGCACCCCGTCTATCCTCGGCAGATGATTCTCTTGCCTTGAACTGGCCCACCGAAGGCAAGATTGAGTTTATCAATGCCAAGTTAAAGTACCGTCCAGGCCTCCCATTGGTATTGAAAGGTCTCAATATATCGATTCCAGCTCATGCCAAAGTAGGCGTTGTTGGAAGGACAGGGGCGGGAAAATCTACACTCATGGTGGCCATATTGAGAATTGTCGAACTGTATTCTGGTGCCATAAAGATCGATAATGTAGATATCCGACTTGTTGGACTGAAGAAGCTTCGATCAATGATTGCTGTTATTCCTCAAGATCCCGTGCTATTCTCGGGTACTGTTCGGACAAACTTGGATCCGTTTGGAGACTATGATGACACGAGACTGTTTGAAGTGTTGGAGCATGTCGGCTTGTACGGTGAAAAGGTACCATCCCGATCAAGCTTTGCGTCTTTGGCTTCTGCTGATAGTGAGGCTAAGCGGCCAGGTGGACGAGCTCAACCAATCAAATCATTATCAGATGAAGTATCAGAAGGAGGTACCAACTTTAGTGTTGTTCAACGTCAATTGATTGTTATTGCTCGTGCCATGCTCACCGGAGCAAGTATTGTAATTATGGATGAGGCCACTGCTTCAGTTGACGCTGATACCGATGCTCGTATCCAACGAGTCTTTAGACAAGAGTTCAAGGATGCAACATGTATCACAGTTGCACATCGATTAAATACTATTATGGATAGTGATCTTGTATTGGTAATGGATGACGGAAGAGCAGCCGAGTTTGATAAACCATCCGCTTTATTATCTAAAGAAGATGGCTTGTTTAAAGGTCTTGTGGATGCATGGGAAGAAGAAAACTGATCAGTAGTTTGTGTATAAATGATAAAGAGATGAATTGCCACAGTCTGTATGTATAGTTCATATAGTATTGAACCACATCTAAAGCAGAGAAGGAAGAGGAGACACATGATGTGTTCATTTCAGTTTTCATGTAAATTAGGAACTCTGTTTTGGGTACCAATACACTCTCATAAAATTTTGATCAAGTATTCTGCCGCATTGGCAAATAAGAACAACCATAACATTGAGAAGATGACGACCACTACTATTGATATACTAACCCTACTACAGCAATATGAAGCACTACATTCTGCTGCTAATGATAATTTAAAATCATGTTTATTTAACATAACAAAGGCACGTAAAGTTGGTACGTCAAAAATTTGTTATGGTGATTTGCAATATTCAGTTGATAATGTGAGAGAAGAGTTGAGGGCTCAGGCATTGTTAGAGTGCAAAGAGTGTGGTAGTACTTATGACATAGATGAAGAATCGAGTTTGGTTAGTGAAGAGTCGTCTACGTCGGTCGATAATGACGGCAAAGATAGCGGAGATAGCAAGGTATCAAAAGGTAATAGATTTGTGTTACATTTAGATGGTATGAGAAATGCCAAGGAACAACATCAACTTGCGGCAAGAAGAGAAGAAGCTCAAGAGCAAATGAACAATATCAATACAACATCAATAGATGATAACACTGCAAGTGAGGGGGGGGGGGGGTTAAGAAGGCGGCACCAAAGCACTGCAACAATACAGATAATAATGCTGATGATAAAAAGTCGGCAGATGAAAGGACCACAGAATTAGATGCACCGACTTCTTCCAACAACAATACTGAAGAGAAACGATTACAGTATACAGATCCACTAAATCTATTTGGAATACCACCACCGGCATTACGAGTAGCACAAGCCAAGTCGCGTAGTGCTATAGCGTATTATGTAGAAGTTGCTAATTTGGCACGTGAGATTATTAGGATAACAAATGATGAGAAGTAGATGAGAGTACCATTTGGATCGGATTGGTATCATCTTGATCCAAGAGAAAGATCTTGCTAGGGGTATGACTGTTGATGGATACGGGGCTTATGGGACCGGGCATCGGGCAAATAGAACTATTACATGCACTAGACTTAAGACTTAAGCTGCTAAACTTACTCAGATTATGATCGTCGGGCAGGGGATTAGCATTACTTCCAAATAAGTATAGGAATTGATTCGATATAAAAGTACAAGTCTATTACTTTATGTATATGTATGATGAGCTACTTCTTATCCCGTTCGTTCATTTCTAATACTGCCGCACCTGCATGATGAATGAACCCCTTCCATCTCTTGCAGATATCTTTATGTATGCTCAAATGTTCTAATTGGCATGTCTTACTGCAATATTGCATACGCTCACAGCCCGTGCATATGAACATACTCTTTCTCTCTTTCGTTTGTTTGCAACATGGACAAGCTGCCATTTTTGATGTTGTAGATTTTACTTGGGTGTATAAATCATCAAGACAATTGCATGGGGTACGCTTAACAAAGAATTTAACCAATGAACGTTGACAACCATTCATGATATCTCCGTTTGTCAAAACCTGCTTAGCATCTCGTTCATCGAAGGTGCCGGCCGAAACAGGAGAAGTTGGATCATATGAATCGATAAGCATTAAAGCCACTGCACAAGCTAAAGACATATTTGAAGGACCCGGATTCTCTCCAAGAAGGTAACCAGTTCCATTGCAAATGATATTCTTCTTTATATATTGCCGATTATTCTCATTGTTCAAAGCCTCAGGGAATTTGTTGTATGTGGTTACCAATGTTGTAGCAACCGCATCCATCATTCCTGCCTTGGTATGGCTTAGCTTTGGAATTGTTGAAATGAAACATTCAAAGAAAGTGTTGACGAAGTCGATGCACACATCAGGTACTTCATCATTTGTTTGCGTGCCATGGCTGCAAGTTTCGATTGGATATGTACTAAGTATACCGTCATGCACGCTTGATTTTGTGCATTATCATTGTTCTTGGCAGCTGCGGCCTTGGCCTTTGCCTTCCTTGCCTGTCCCTTCATCTTCTTCCTCGACTTTGACGGCATTTCGTATACTACAATAAAAATATACGTATCGACATAATTGTTTTCGGTGGCGTGGTGTTCCTCAAAATTGCATTAGTTGATTTCAATAAATGACGCCGCCGCCTAAAGTAAACATCATTGAAAATTGATTTATCTGACTATTATCATTGTATACGAGAAGAAGAATTGATGCCATATCCGCCGTTATTGATAACATAATAACAGCACAAATAGGTGGGTGTCGCCAGGTGTCGCCGTTGTGTTAATCAATAACAAAAATTGTGGTAGCTAAAAGGGGGGCACATAATACGCCCTCTTTTGTTTAGTACTACGGCAGGCGGCTATGTGTCCTTATTGTGTTGTGTACAGCATCATAGATCGACGTTGTTTATTACCTTATGTATTGTTGTATACTGTGGTGTTTAATCGGGCGGCGGCACTTCATCAATCAATTTGCAATACAAATATCTCTATCAAAACAAACAAAAATAACAAACCAAGCATGCACCACTATTAACATAATATTATTATAAATAGCAAGATAACTCGCAGCGGAGTATACGCCTACATATACAGAATATTGCAATACAAATAGTATATATGCATACATACGCCGCCAACGATAACAATAATAACAACAAACACAAATAACAATATGAGCTCAAAAACAAAATCAAAAGACGGTTCACCCTCATGTTGGATTTGTCTATGTGATGAGCCCGATGATGATGGCAAGCTGCCCGTACGGGATTGTTCCTGTAGGGGCGATAGTGCCGGATATGCACATTTATCATGTCTCGTGAAGTACGCGCAGACAAAGAGCACGGAGATATCAAACAAGTCACCTGCAATTGGTAATGTTGAGGACTTTTTTAAGGCATGGAAGAAGTGTCCAAATTGTGAACAAGCGTATCAGCATCAACTTGCATTCGAATTAGCAAACAGTTTACTTTTGTTTGTAAAGAGTAAACATTCAAAATACACAAAGGAGAAATATCTTCTCGTGGCTGCAGCTCTTCAGGTAAAAATGGAAGCAGCAAAGGCAAACATGGGGATTCATGGTCAATTAGCACAGGGTATAGAAGCAGGAAATGAGCTCGTGGCATTATTCAAAGATATGGTAGTAAAGCTTCCAAACTCTAAATTCAACCAAAAAGAACGAGATCTTCTAGCAAATGCCTATGGCCAATTATCAACTTTGTATTTACTGGATTCGAGCAATGAAGGAAAGAAGAAAGCTATCGTTTGCTGTGAGAAGTCTCTTGACATCTATAAGTCTATAGGAAACAGAGAAGGTGTAAAAACGATGGAAGATTTGATTAAGTATATAAAAAGTAACTCTTTTGCGCAGGATGGTTTAGGAGATCAATTGAACACATTGCGTCAGATTTTGAACGATGAAATTAAAATGGGAAATAGCGGAGGAGCAGTTGGCACTGCCACAGCTCTAGCAAGATCACTTCTTTTGACTGATCATGGTATCGAGTCAGAGCGTTTGCTGACAAAGTATGTACCCATTAGTCGCCGAGTACATGGAGAAGATCATTCCCAGACCAAAGAGATTGAACTGGTTCTAACTAAATGCAAGGCAAGGCTCGTGGCATTGGAGAATGGAGAAGAGTTTCAAGCTTTGAGGTATGAAGGTGGTGGGGATAAGTGTGTTGTAAAGGGTCCAGTGAGGAAGGACTATCACATTAGACCAGTCGTCGAAGTCGAAGGAGCAACAGAATACACCGTCGACAATAGCAGTCTCCTCATCACTAATGGTACCCCAATTGTTTGTCAGGGATTGCAAAAGGGTGCTCATCTGAATGGCAAGCTTGCCGATGTCCGTTCATTCGATAAAGACAAGGAACGATACACAATTTACTTTGAGGATACGAAATTGAAACCTGTTGCAGTAAAGAAGGAGAATGTTCGTATTGTTTTTGATTTACCCGACGCTGAATAGAAATGAACATATCATATGTACTTTTCTGCATTGCAAGTGATTAGCTACGGGTTCAGGTGTATATGACGTACCCCATAAACATTTAGATTCATACTATTCATAGACTCTACTTTCGTATGGTTGCTATGTTTATACTATGTCTATGATGCAGTATTTAGATGTTATACTCCCCATAACGCCCGCTGCTCGTACACATATCGTTATGCCCGTGGCAGAGAACCACCGGCACATCTACGTCCGCTGCCACTTCCACATCTAATAAATCCCTCAATACTGTTCGTTAGTAAAATAGATGTCATCCTCTAACAAATGCTATACTAAAAAACTAACCAAACATCAGATATTATAAATAACCTAGCCCAAATTTCTTATCTTAGCGTGGGTACCGTACGTTAGGATAATCATGGACAGAGTCGTACTTCTGCCATACCTTGCACATATCTTTATGCTTGGGTACATTTGCAATCTGACAAGCCTTGCTACAATACATAGTCCTCTCACAGCCCGTGCATATGAACATATTGTTCCTTTCTTTCGTTTGTCTACAGCCCATACAATCACTCATCTTTGGTGTTGTGGATTTCATTTGAGCATATAACTCATCTAGACAATTACACAAAGAACGAGTAACGAAGAATTTCACTAAAGAATGTCGACATCCATTGAGAATATCCAAATTTCTCAACCAAACTTTAGCATCGCGATCATCAATATTCCCGGAAGGAATAGGGCAAGATGGAACATACGAATCAATAAACATCAAAGCAGCTGCACAACTGCGAGCCATGATCGCTGAAGTACCGGAACCAAGCATTCCAAGAGTCCCAAGAAGGTAGGACACCCCAGTACTAATGAAATTATTCTTTATAATCTCCCGATTAGATTCGATATTAATTGCCTCCGGAAATTTGTTGTATGCTTCTGATAATGCATCAACAGTTGATTTCATAGTTTCACCAGGATTTATCACTGTTGGTGTAATGTTTAAAAAGGTTTTAAAGAAGGTGCTGACGAAGCTGACAATAGATTTGTTGTCTGTTTTTATTAAACCGTGCAGGTTGCAAATGCATGTATTTGGTTGGGTTTGCATCGTTGTGCCATCTCTACCTATACTATTCATCACATGACGCCGCAGCTGCTGGACAGAATCAATGGTGTCAACACCACCAGCGGCTGCCTTGGCTTTTGCCTTCCTTGCCTGACCCTTAATCTTCTTCCTCGACTTTGACGGCATCTTTAGTTTGAAGAAGGTGCACAAGATGTGTATTTAACCCTTTAATAACCGTAGGGTACCACAAAAAAAATTCGAGCTCACAAATAAGGTGCACCTACAATAACTCTGCGGCATTTGTATATATCATCATAAATACGCCGCCGGCAGTAGTCATATTGTAATATAGTCGTCTCATATAGGTATAGTTCGATGCGATGTTGCTAGTTTGTGCATATCTATTGTATGTAGGCTGTAGTGTATCCTCTTGTGAAGCCTTTATTTTGTTGATAATTTAGCAAAAAGCAGT
>Ga0214481_100944_pt1 | contig 13186 bp, 7 predicted proteins | sample M1_20Mar14CPVII9_4_FD_165057 | JGI IMG/M metagenome (GOLD analysis project Ga0214481, IMG submission 165057) | Marine eukaryotic communities from Monterey Bay, California, United States - M1_20Mar14CPVII9sort6BwellG10 | ecosystem: Environmental > Aquatic > Marine > Unclassified | place: USA...
CTATCATAAAATATTGTAAAATAAGTTTCAGTTGACGTTCAATGGCTCTATAGAAAGCTGAGATTATGCTCTACACGACGATATGCGGTATCAGTTCAAACCGCTACTAGATCCTATGTTATAGATGTATCAGTTGTAGTTTGAGAACGGAAAAGATGAACATAAGATGTGATTGCAATATATAACACAAACATCATCCATACACAATAACATAGTACAAACCATATAAAACTATATAAACAGCAATCAATATATAATCAATAACTTACATCAACTGTATCAAACGGTAAGTACCAAGTATAATACAAACAATTTGTAAATCATCTCCCGCCAATGGCCGTGTGGTTAAGGTACCGAATAGTTTACCTTTGTATATTGTTAATGCTGGCATGATTGAACTAAGTATATATACTCTTATACTGTTGTTTATCTCCTTTATTGCGCTGACGATTTGAGAACTCTCTCTTTTATAATTTGCTTGCAACTTTTGAGAACGGGAATTCAATTGGGGTGTTCAAAAGATCTTTTCCATATCTTTGCAATTTCTTATTTGGTTGTTAGTATCACCCTCAAAAAAGTGTATACCCCATTTTATACCCAGCACCTCCTCAGTGAACTTTATTTTTGCAAAATATCTAGAGAGAAGAGATAACAAAGATGGCGACAGCTACTACTGCAAAGGAGGAGTCCCTACTTGAGGCAGTGGCATCGGCAGAAGATCCTGTAGATGATGCAGATAATAGTAACGATATCGAGAGCCAAACTAATACACCAGCAATAGAAGATCAGAAAGATAAAGAGGAAGGTTGGATACAAGTTGGAAGTGTTGCAACAAATCTTCAAACAACTCAAGACGATAATACAACAACTACTGATCCAACAAATAGTACAATATTAAAAGATAATCCATATAAAACATTAGCAAGTACCGCTAGTAGTACTAATAATGAACCACCAACAACATCCACAAAAACATCAAACAATATTGGTATACTATCCGAAGAAGATGATACAGCATCCGTATTCTCATTCGACTCCTACGAACAACGACCAAGTATACCATTACGTGTACAAAATATGATCCAACGTTCTATAAACAACAACGGTTCAACAAATATATTACCAAACAATAATAACAGTAGTACAGTACCATTCCCAAGTGTTATAGGATCAACAACGTATAATGATGGTGATGTTGTGAATGTATGTCCATGTCGATGTTTATTCTTTACGTTGAAGGAAACTATATGTTTAATTATGAGTGCATTGGGTTGTGCGGTTTTCTTGGCTGGGTTGGTATTACTTTGTATGTATCTGGAGGGTAGCATCTTTTAGATAGATTGGATATTTAATAGATGTGCATATGCTTTGTTTTGCACGTCATATTGAGTATTATTGAAATGGAGGTAGGGTGCATACTACGAATGTTAAGTTTTGCAGTCAGATAAGGTTTCATGTGGTATTAAAGACAGCCGTTTCTAGAAGGTAGGGATGCCAGTAGCCAGTATTAGTATCTTGATGGGATAGTAGTGTAAACTAGGTTATACGGTATGACTAAACTGCCAATAAGAGAACATAAACTATCTAGAGGCATTATTTACGTCCAAGCCGTTCTAAAATGCCTCTCTCACGCTCTTCCATTTGTAATCGTGCCGCCTTGATTTCCTCTAATTCCTGCCTGAGACGAGTCTCCACATACAAATCTGGCATGCCTCTGACAAATTGGTAGATTGATGAGAGCTTCCTTGGACCAATATTGGCTTCATAATCCTTTGGCATTTCAATAGTAGATGCTCTCTCAAACCAACCAATCATAAGAGGCAAGACTTTGAACTCCCACTCGAAGAATGGCATCATGTTGATATCATTATGATGCTGTATAATCTTAATCATTGCAACTTCTTTCTTGATGTATCTACGGTTCAGTGACAGTAAACATTGATGCACCGTTCCTAGGCTGTCCAACCTCCGGAACGCATCTTTAGGCTTTCCAACCACATTCTGGAGTGTGTGGTTAGATAGAAAAGTTGACTTGACACTCGACGTGTCACAAAGTAGTCCGGAGAGAGCTCCCCACCCTTTTTCAGTAATTAATTGAATGCCATATAGTTCCAGTCTACTCAAAGAGCTGTTGTTCACCAGAGAACTGGCAAATGCAGCAGCTGCCTCGTCATCGATACTAGAATTTGACATATGAAGTTCTTTCAATTTGGAGTTGGGAGATGCCAATATTGATGCAAGTTTCTGCCACCCTCTTGATGTGACGGATATGTGGTTGTCAAGCCACAATTTTTGCAAATTGTTGTAATTCTTGAAAACGGGGACCAAAGCATCTATTCCCTCGTCGTTGATTTCATTACTTCGGAGGTCAAGCTTTTCTACCTTGGTACATGAGCACTTCAGCAGAGTTGAGAGTGCCTTACATCCATTTGTCTGTAGCTGGTTGCCATCCAAGTCAAGAGACTTCATATTAGGATGCATGCTTAATGATGTAATAATATTAACTAACCCCTCATCGGCAATGTTGGCATGAATGAGTGACAGTTCTGTCAAGGAATTGAAACTCCCGATAGCCAAAGCGAGTAGACGTGCTCCCTCAACCCCTATGACACACTCCTCCATATAGATTACCCCAATACTATTGTTTTTGAAGAATTGACCCATCATTGTGAATATCTGGCCACCTGATAGATCAATATAATAAAAATTGAATTTGCATATTGATTTGTTGTTGTTTAATCCTCTGATGAATGGCTCAAGAACATCTATATCAATATTATTGAAAAGTTCTAATTCTTTTAAATGATTGTTTTTACCAACAAAATATCCCAACCATCCCATATCCTTAGCACCCTCTGGGACATAATCAATACAATGCTTGTCATAATCATCATGATGATTTTGGATGTGTAGCACATGATTATAGTCGTCATCCCCACTGTTTCTTTTTATACGATGAAGTATAACTCTATTAGTATCATCGGTAGTAATATCTTCTATTTTGATAGTGTCGGCCTGTGCATCGTACATCTGAATAGTATTCATATATGTTGTGTATATTTTTTCTTCCCGAATAATTTTTATATGTGATATAAATTAAATCTTGTATGTATATGACTGGTGGTATATAGAGAGGAGACAGTAGTTAGGCTAAATATATCAAGCAATTAGATGTACATCACAATCTCGGTATAAAAGCCAGTGTTATACGGGGGCCAATTGTACTATAGTTCATTTACTTATGGCAGTATAACTGCAGCACCTTGTCGTCTTGGAGAAAAAATGTAACTCAGACTTTCCACTCGCAACCACACACAGTGAAACCATTAGTCAGCCATCATCATCATCCATCACACATCACTCACCAATCTCTTTGTTCGCAGCAGCTGTATTAATGATCAACACTTTCAAAGCTAACATAAGTATCTACTCTTACTCCACCACTAACTGATGTACTAACTACTACGTTTTATCGCCAACTTTGGTCCCACTTCTCTAGCACATATCAGGTTGACTATTTGAGGATAGGTGAGGCTTTGGATGTGATGATTAATGTTCTTTTGATAGAGATGATGTTTCTGGTGATGTTGTGTATCTAAATTTGCTACATATTCTATTCCCCCTTTTCATCGGAATTCTCACATGATGTTCTTCTTCTCCTCTTTATTCTCCTCTTATCTTCTTGATTATTTAATTTATCTTCCCCGCAGAAACAGATAACAAGAACAAATTGATCGAGAACAAGAATCATCTCATTATTAAGACAGTTATTGGTATATATTACATAGTCGTCTCTCTTTGAAGACTGATCATATCGTGAACTTTTGAACTTTTATGCTTTATATCACATCTTGTTATCAATACAAGTTTGTATGCTGTAACTTTGGAAGAACACTGAGGAGAAACAATGAACATTGAAGATATTACTACCGATGATGATAATAGACGTATTCTAAGTAGTATAAAAACAAACAAAGAGGGGAATTATACTGAGTTGTATATCCAAAATGAACACGAAATTGAAATTGATGAGGAAGATGATGACGAAGTAAGTGTTGACGTCGGCTATGTTCCTGAAGGTACCAAGGATATGGGATGGTTGGGATATTTTGTTGGGAAGAACAATCATCTAAAACAATTGTACATTAGAGACTTTGAACCAACGTCAGGTGCAAGTGTTATAGAGGTTCTCGAGTCATTTCTAAGAGGGGTAAACAACAACAGATCAATCCGTGCGTTAGATTTTACTGATGTGGATTTAATGGGTGGCAGAGTATTTACGATATTGGAATCATTCTTCAGGGACAATAATAATCTCTTCCACTTCAGTATATGTGATTGTCACTTAGGAGATGATGGGTGGCGTCTACTTGCCTTGGCACTTGGAAGTAGTAAACACCAATCATTACGAAATGTTGCACTAATGAACAATAATATCTCCGATGAGGGTATGGTGGATATTATTACATCATTGAGTATGCATCCTCGATTAAAACATATTGATTTGTCTTGGAACCGACTCAACAAGAATGGATGTATAGCGCTCGCCACTTTATTGCAAAACTCTGCAACCGAGTTATGGCATCTTGATCTTGGTAATAATGAATTAGACGACGAGGGGATAGATGCGTTGGTCCCTGTACTGTCAAAATGCACCAAATTAGATGAACTCTACATTGATGACAATCCCTCGATTACACCGAGAGGATGGCAACATCTAGCAAATATATTAAAAGCTCCCGCTTCCAACTTGGAAACTCTCAGCATCAATAGAAATAATATTGATGACCAAGTATTGACCTTTATGATAGATGCTTTGGCAAATAACAATACATTGGTCAGTTTATTTTTTATGGATGGAAATCAAGTCACTGCCAAAGGATGGGAAGCTCTCTCCAAACTTCTTTGTGACGAATCAAGTGACAATTCAACCTTCCTATCAAACCATACCCTAAATGATATCGACTTTTCTAAGAAGAACATAAGCCAAGACCTTCGTCCATTAATCCGCACCCTTAGACTTAGATCAGTACTTGCATTGAACGTAGTAGAAGACAAGAAACAAGTGGCAATCATTAAGACCTATCGTAGAAACTTTAGAAACTTGGATATGTTGCCGTTCTTTGAATGGGAGTTCAAGATCTTGCCCCTCATGATTGATTGGCTTGAGAAGGCATTCATTGCTTGCAATAATGAAGCCCTTGGCGGCGAATATTCGGCATCAGAGATGGCCAGACATGAAGCAAGGCATAGATCAGTACAACTCTCATGCATCTACCAATTCGTCAGAGATATGCCTCTCCTGTGTGTTCTGTGTGTTGAGAATCAGTTAAGGAAGGAATTGGATGGTATTCAAGCCGAGTTACATTCCGGGCTCTATCCTTGGCAGTGGAGAGGCGAGGAAGAATTATTAAGATTGCGGAGGCAGGAGGTCGAAGAGAGGAAGAGGAGTATCCTGGAACAACTCGGGCGGTGGCGATAAAGTACATTATTTAAAACCCTAGATGAAAGTATGATCACATGTAGTATCTAATAAAGACTTAAATGTCCTTAACACTTTCTAATACACGACATATAAACCGCATAGAATATCCCATACCTCGCCCTATTTCCCTACACTCACAACAATCTAAATCAACTTCCTTCTCGAAGTTTTAAACAAGAATGCCGCACTCGATAACAAGTCCGATAAAGTACAATCATTTAAAGCTCCATATAATCACATGTCTAAAAGACTTAAATGTCCTTAACACTTTCTAATACACGACGTATAAACCACATAGAATCTCCCCATGCTTCGTCCTATTCCCTAACTTCATCTCTTTCCTCGTCACATCCACTTGTGGCTGTTATCAACATAACTTCCTTCTAGAAGTTTTAAACAAGAATGCAGCACTCGATAACAAGTCTAATGCTGCCTCCTTTCCCTCCTCTCTACCTTCCCCATTGTCCCTACTATCTCCCGTCTTGTTATCAGCGGTAGGATCACTCTTAGAACGTGTAATCATTCCCGGCGTGCCTAATACATTACCCAAGGTATCAAGATATGGTGATCTACCATCCGCTGCTACTTCTCCTCCCAACTCATTCAACTCCGCCTGTTTCTTTTGATGTGAATTTAATTCATTTGGTAATAATAACGGAAATGGTTGTTTAATTGTACAAGTGGCACCACTGCATGCTGAATCATGTACTACCTTCATATGTTTTCGTAGTGGTGATTGTATCAATGTATGACTTTGTGACGTATTATCTCGTTCATTGGAATTGAACTTTGTTGGTATTTGATTATCAAGGATGGGTGTTGTACATCGATGGTGTGTCTGTTTTTGAGATGTGGTGGTGAATAGTAAGCCTGCACTGCCCTCTGATGATTTGTTGGATGTTGATCGGTTCAATTGTGGTTTGTCTTCGTTGATACTGTCTAGTTGATAACTTTTACGTTTCATACCACTGGAACTTGAACTTGATGTACTACTTTCACTCTTTTCTCTAACTCCTAACATTGGCCTCTCGTCCCTACTTAACATATCATTAGGTTGTTGATCATATTCGATACTCGTATTAATTGCCTCGCCTAATAGTGAATCCTCTTCCTCTTCATCGTCTACTTCACCCAATTTGTATAAGTTTCTCTTGTGTGGTGATAACTTCTTCTTTGGACTATTCCTTTTACGTGGTGATTTACTAGTTGCAACATCCTCTGATGATTTACTGCCACTACGAGGAGGTGATTTAACCTTCTTCTTACGACGTAATACCGGACTTAACTTCTTAACACCATCCTTACTTGTGAATGCATATCCCTTACCCTCCTTTGATAATGTTGAGTTGGTATCGTTTTCTTTTTCAGGTATAGACCTACTAGCCGACGCTGCCGCCGTACGATGGGGTGAATAACCACCACCACCAATATTATCACTACTTTCAAACATATTAATCCTATCTCTAATACCTCTACTCCCTACATTATTTCGATTTGGACTCTTCCTTGATGGGCTCTTCTTAGTAGTTGAACTTTTAGATTGATGTCGTTTATTTGGTGATAATTTCTTAGAATTAGTATCGGCAGATGTACGTCTATGTAACTCATCTACCTTTGCAAAATCTTCAGCTATATTATTTGCTTTAGTTTTAACAGCGTTTGATAATTGTGTACCGTGTTGTACTGCAGTGGAGGCAGCGGTTACTAATTTGTTACCTGCTGTTGATATTTTTTGGATTGGACTTTTGATTGGGGATTTCGACAACATATTGGTCTATATAATACCACCGCCGATCAATCGGATATATTGCAATTTACTTGTATATACTAAATGTATATTCTTTGCCGCTGATTGAGGTTTACTACGCGGTCGTAAATTAATACGATATCAAGTTGCTATCGTACCACCGATCTGCAAATATCGTTGGTTTTTCCTAGAGTAGGTCAGGGGCAGTGAGAATAAGCCCAGGGGCAGTCATATTACAAAGACTCCCAATTCCCAATTGAAAACAACATGTCATATGAGTGAAGAGATCAAGTTGATGTGCACCGTCTGATTTTGTGTACTCTTTACGAAGAATTGGTAAGTAAACAATGTACGGGATAGTGACGGAATATATGGTTTTATATGTGTAGTTGTAAGTACAAAATTTAGTAGTCGGTAGGAGATATTGAGGAGGTTGGGGTACCGAGTTACTTTTTGAATGACCTTAGGGTTAGGACAATAATTATTGGCGTCAATATACATAACTCATTTGCCAATACCCTAACAAACTCATTATATTTGGCTTATACCGGTGGGATGTGCATCTAATAACCTTTATCTAATTATCTCCTACGCCTACCATACCACAACACATCTCTTCTACACCACTCACAACACACACATATTCTGGGAAGAAGATATATTAAAAGTATACAATCGATATGAATACTATTCAGATGTACGATGCACAAGCTGATAGTATTAATATAGAGGATATAGCAACTAATGATAACAATAGATTAGTGCTTAACCGTATGAAAAGAAACGACCCTGAGGATCATGACAAGTTGTTCATACACAACCAGCATGATGAAGATGGGGAAGCTTGTGAGGACTATGTTCCTGAGGGTACAAATGATATGGGATGGTTAGGATATTTCATTGGTAAAAACAACCATCTAAATGAATTGGGCTTTATATCTCCTATACCACCGTCTGGCATGAGCATTGCGGAGGTACTTGAGCCATTTTTAATGGGGGTCAGCCGCAATAAATCAATTCATACATTAAACTTCGAATGTATGAATCTATTGGGCGGTAGAATGTTCACAATGCTGAATCCTTTCTTTGAGAATGGTCCCCTTGTCAACCTCTATATATATGACTGTCACTTAGGAGATGATGGATGGCGTTTATTGGCATTTGCAATTGGATGTAGTAAAAACAAATCATTGAAAACTGTGTCATTAAGAAGCTGTAATACATCCGATGAAGGTTCGGTGGATATCATAACAGCATTAAGTATACATCCTCATCTAAAGACACTTGAGTTATCGGGGACTCGCATTAATATAAAAGGATGTATGGCATTGTCAACCTTGTTAAGACATTCAGCTACTCAGTTACGGGATCTTGATCTCGGCGATAATGAAATTGATGATGATGGAGTAGATGCGTTGATACCTACATTGAAGAGTAGTAGTCACTTGGAAACGCTGATCCTTAGTAGAAATGGATCCATTACTTCAGGTGGGTGGAAACATTTTGCAAGTATATTGGAAGCTCCAAACTGTAACTTGACAACTCTTGGACTTGTTGTAAATTGGAATAGCAATGTGGTCAATGATGAAGTAGTCACTGCTTTGGCTAGTGCACTGGTGAACAACTACACATTGACAACATTAGGTGTACAGAATTATTCTAATCCATCCATTACTGATGAAGGGTGGAAGGCAATTTCAGAATTACTTTGTGACACATCAAGTATCAACTCAACCTATCTATCCAACCACACCCTCCAGAGTTTGGGGATTACTTCAAGTACAAATCCACTGCAACACCTATTCAATTTAAATAAAAGAGAAGATACGAAAGAAATTGCAATGATCAAGATTATACAGCACCACGATTATTTTGATATGTTGCCGTTCTTTGAATGGGAGTTCAAGGTCTTGCCTCTCATGATAAAATGGTTTGAGAGGGCCTCATCTATTGGAATGCCGTCAAACTCTCAACTAAATATCGGTCCAAGAAAACTCTCATCAATCTATCAATTTGTTAGGAGTATGCCACTTTTATATGTCGAGACGGTCCTTAGGAAAGAACTAGAGGATATCAAAGTTGCACAGGCTCAGATGAAGGAGGCTATGCGGCTAAACGAGGAGCGGAAAAGGATTATCATGGATCAACTCGGGCGTTGAGTGATAGCGGAGGAGCGTATGAAGAGTATCATGGAGCGTATTGGTTGTAAATCTCTAGGTGGGTAACTAGCAAACAATTACTCAGTAAGCTTCTTTATATTAGAATCCTTAATCCCCGTGCACATCACAAACCCATATCTTGACATTCTAGTGGTTTATAAGTCGTGTATTAGAAAGTGTTAAGGGCATTTAAGTCTTTATTACGAGATACTACATGTGATTCTATAGGTATTGAGTCCCCGTCTCTTCCTTTGATGTACTTTATCACCTCAACGCCCGAGTATTTCCAAGATGCTACTCTTCCTAGCTTCTAGCTGCCTCTTCCGCTGACCTGGTGATTCTTCTTCCATTTGTGGTAAGATCGAGCAAGAAGGACAGAGCATGAAAGTTAACTCGGCGTTGATATCATCCAATTGCTTCCTTAACTGATTCTCAGCACATAGAAGAGGCATGCCCCTGACGAATTGGTAGATGCATGAGAGTTTATCCGGGTCATCCATTGCCCTTTCTTCTAAGATAGACTCTGACGCCCTAACTTCAAGAAAGTTTGCCGATGTAATAAAAGCTCTTTTAAGCCAATTGATCATGAGGGGCAAGATCTTGAACTCCCATTCAAAGAATGGCGTCATATCAAGATTTGGGTTATAGATCTTCATAATTGCAACTTGCTTCTTATCTTCTCTTCCATTTAGATCGAGTTCTGGTCCAAAGTCAGTGATTAGGTCAAGGCTCATATTCTGATTAGAACTTTCCGGTCCTCGAATGCCGATATCATTAAGGGTATGATTTGAACGGAAGGCTGAATTGGCACTTGATGTATCACAAAGAAGTTTGGATAGAGCTTCCCATCCTTTGGTAGTGACTTGATTTCCATCCAAAAGGGGTAAGCTGACCAATGTATTGTTATTTGCCAAAGCATCTACCATAAAGGTCAATACTTGGTCATCGATATTGTTCCTATTGATACTGAGTTTGTAAAGACTTTTCAAGTTGGAGTCAGGAGCTAATATAGTGGCTAGATTTTGCCATCCTCTCGGTGTAATTGAGGTGTTGTTCTCAATATAGATTTCTTCTAATCCAGTGAAATTCAACAGTACAGGCACCAACGCATGTATTCCCTCATCATCAATTTCATTATTGCTAAGATCGAGAAGCTTTAGCTCGGTAGCTGAGTTTTGCAGCAAAGTTGCTAATGCCATACATCCGATTTTGTTGAGCTGGTTCCCAGACAAATCAATCTCTTGTAAATGAGGATGCATACTCAATGCTGTAATGATATATACCAACCCCTCATCAGGGATATTATTGTTCATTAGTGTGACATTTTGTAATGATTGATGTTTACTACTTCCAATTGCCAATGCAAGTAGACGTGCTCCTTCACCCTCCAAATTACATTCATCTACATTGAAGGTGATAAGATTATGATTGTTCTTGAAGAATGGTTCCAATAATGTAAATACCCTGCCCCCAAACGTATCCATACCATCAAAGTCTAATTTGTTAATTGATTTGTTGTTGTTTACTCCTCTTAGAAATTTCTCAAAGACTTCCATAACGCTTTCCCCAGAGGTAGGTTCAAAGTCTCTAATATATAACTTTTGTAAACAGGTGTTCCTTCCAATGAAATATCCCAACCATCCCATATCATATACTCCTTCAGGAACATAGTCGGGAAGTATGTGTTCAAATGTTCCTTCTTCTTCATTAATTTCAATTTCATGTTCATTCTGGATGTACAAATCTTTAGTATCCTCTTTGTTACTTCTTATACGATATAGAATAAGTCTATTATCATCATCGGTAGTAATATCTTCAATGTTCATATTTCCGGCCAGTGCTTTTTTGTGTACTTCCAATTGTAAAGTAGTTAACAGATGTGTAAAATCGATAAAGTTCACAAGATAGATCAGTCTGTAATAGTGAGGAGACGACTGTATGTATATCACTAATGTTATATACCAATAACTGTCTAATAGTAGATATACAAATCTTCAATGTCCCCCTCCTTGTTTCTTTTCAGACGACTTAGAACATGTCTATTATCATCATCGGTAGTAATATCTTCGATGTTCATATTTCCGGCCAGTGCTTTGACGTGTTCACAAGATGTGTATATCAAATAGTTATGATCAGCCTTCACAGAAAGGAGACGACTGTACTATATCACTAATTATATATACCAATAACTGTCTTAAAGGGATGATTCTGGTTCTCAATTGATTTGTTCTGTTATCTGTTTCTGCGGGAAAGACAAATCAATCAATCAAGAAGAGGAGAAGAGAAGAACATCTGCATGATGAGATATGTCAATCATCGGTAAAGGGGGATATAGAATATCTAACACAAATTTAGATACACAATATCATCACCAGAAACATCATCTCTATCAAAAGAACATTAATAACATCAAATCACCTCTCACCTAATATAACCTCAAGTCTGCTATTCTAATTCTAAAGGACGAGATCAATGCTAGCAAAGTCAAAGTAAGTAGTGGGAATAAACATCCGCAATTCGCAATAGGTAGAGTGGAGTCATTAGTAGCGGGCAATAGGTCAATACTACACGGTGAGTGAGGCAATTAGTACCTATGAGAAGTGATACTTGAATGTATGGTTTTGTATGTGTGTGAATATGAGCGCAAAATTTAGAAGAAGAAAGGAAATATGAGGTCGATTATGTAGAGTTACTTTTTCAGTTTCAGATTGATGCAGTTTGTATGTCCAAGAGGATTGCCTCAAACATAATACTCACTAAGTGCATTTGTTTGTGTGCACTTAATTTATCCATAGTTGGATAGCCCTAACCACTGTTCTTTATTTATATACTGTATACATATTCACATATTAGCGTGCACATTATCATATGACAATAATTTTGCGGACGATAGTTGGGAAGAAATTTATTATATATACATAAACACAATCAATACGAATACTACACAGTTTAAAGCATTGGAAGATAGTATCAATATAGAAGATATTACATCCAATGATAATAACAGAATTGTACTTCGGCGTATCAAAAGAAACAGCGCTAATAGTGATCGTCAAAGTTTGTATATCCAAAATCATTACCATCAAGAAGGGGAAGGTTGTATCGACTATGTTCCCGAGGGTGCACATGATATGGGATGGTTAGGTTATTTTGTTGGTAAAAACAATCATTTGAAAACGCTTGATATTGGACCTTTTACACCCACTTCGGGAGCAAGCGTTATGGAAGTGCTCGAGCCGTTTCTTAAAGGATTAAACAACAACAAATCCATCACAAAGTTATTTCTATCTGGTATTAATCTATCGGACTTCAAAATAATATGCCCATTCTTCAAAAACAACTACAACTTGACAAGCCTTAAGGTTAATGAATCTACTTTGGGATATGATGCATGGTGTTCGTTGGCCTTGGCAATTGGAAGTAGTCGTAATAAATCCTTCAGTTTACCCTACCAGGTAACTCCTATCAGTTTTAATTGTGCTTCGTCCGTGGCCATTTAAGAATAAACTTTGGCGATACACTGAGAATAAATTTTCGGCGAACTTGAAAGGATACCAAAAAGGATACCAAAAAACTGCACAAGAGCCTTATCCGGTACTCCGATTCATGCTCACTCACGAGATTTGTTGCTATCCAGCCCCTTACTTGTTGTTAGTGATATACTCTTTGGCTCCGCCCTAATAGTGGCCATATATCGTCCAGCCCTATCGTTCATCAGGTCTCCTCCTTGTTTCTAACGCACGGGGCTGGATGTGTTTATTGATCTTTGGGCTGGATCAATCATTATAACAATGC
>Ga0214481_100945_pt1 | contig 13171 bp, 17 predicted proteins | sample M1_20Mar14CPVII9_4_FD_165057 | JGI IMG/M metagenome (GOLD analysis project Ga0214481, IMG submission 165057) | Marine eukaryotic communities from Monterey Bay, California, United States - M1_20Mar14CPVII9sort6BwellG10 | ecosystem: Environmental > Aquatic > Marine > Unclassified | place: USA...
ATAGATCAATATGGGGTATATATATTGATCAACAGACAGTACTATGAAAGAATATCAAGTAGATTAAAACCATTTTAGAGAAAATCCTGTATTGAACTTTGCCTTCTTAGACTTATCCGCCTGATGTAGTGCTATTGAGAGTCAGCCTAGATGTTATGCCTTATAGATATTATCTTTCTTGTGTTAACACTCGACTTACTTGCCATATCTATCCTCCTAGATGGCCGATTAATACCTTCACAAGCATACCACCCTCCCCTATATCATCTCAGCGGCGTGTATACCCGCTTTCATGGTCGAATTCCTAGTAGCGGCGGCTTTATTTCATCTTCCCTTCCACCCACGCAAAGAGCAGGTGTTGGAAAAAGAAATTTGACTCGAGGCATGCATACCTCGATTTCAAATATTAGGTTAATGACCAAAACATATCTAATGGTCATTTTTACTTTGTACGTAAATTACACCTAATTGGTTGGATCTTGACTTTCTTAGTATGGGGTATCACCTACAATTATATAATGTAGAACTCTAATCCAAGGCAATTTAGGCTAGCTCTTAGCAAAGCTACGTATAGACCTCAACATTCTGAGATTAGACAGCGATCAAACGGTTGTCAGTCGACCAAAATTTTAAAATGAGGATAAGGCGGCCATGAGGCGGCATAGCGGTCTCGTTGCATTTGTGATCTCAATATCTCATATCATGCTACCACAACAATCATCTACATCTCGTCGGCTTACCTGCAGATGGCGTAATAATAGCAGTCTCCGCCGACAAATACTACAACTCATCATATTGAGCATATCATGTGCATCAATTTTTGCAAACACACAACACAACCACAATCAAAAGCAGAATAGACAGAGGAGAATGCAAGTGGCACCATTAAACACATATCTACTAGTTAAAGATGAATTTGATAAACATCGTTCGGATATTGAAAGTTTTGTTTTTCAAACTTTAGGTATGTTCTATTTAATCTGTTGTTATACTATTATTTTGCTTTTACTTTGGTCCGATTGACTCTCTTTTATTGCAACTGTCTTTGCAATACCCTACACCTTACTGACCAGCTATTCTCTCTCTTAAGATGCATTTGCAACACCAATAAAAGAAGACGATGATCCAACAACTTTCATCGATCAATCTTCCAACGGTATAGGCACTAAACCATCACGTCTATACACGTACAATGCCTTCTTTGAATCATTACGATCATTATGTGTCGATGGTATATTAGGTAATTCCTATCACAATGTCAAGAATCCATATTATAATGTAGACACTGGTAGTCAATCTGGTAATAGTGGTAGTAATGAATTTGTGAATGATAATGAGAATATGGCTTTTTATATTTCACAGAATAATGACCAACAACAGGGTGGCTCTGCCGACTCTAGTGGTACGAATCAGAGTAGAGAGAATAGTCTAAAGTATGCAATTGTTAATATATGCGCCTTCTTAGCCAACGCCATGGTTGAATCTATACAATATGATGCATGTGAAGAGTTTAATGGTATGGTTAGTGGATTAGATTATGATAAGCTTATCAAGAATACTCAATCTGCCGCTGCCTCCTCAAATGGCAGTGGTGAAGGAGATAATGGAGGACTAAACGGTATACTAAGTGAATTAAACGGTGTGAATGGACGATACTTCCCGATAAGTAATGCATGTGGACAGTTTGGTAGGTCATATCAAGAAGAACAATGTTATGATCCTAGATCGGGTAATAGCGATATTGATATGTCATTTGCATGTCCAGCCAATCCAAATTTGTCAATGACTGCGGCTACACATTCAAAGTATAATTATCAACAAAGTAATAGTGCTACTAAAACATCAGATCAACCACCACCACCATTCTATTGTGGTAAGAAACAAGTGGAGGATGGTTATTCAGGAATGTGGGATGGATATTCTATAGAATTTATACAAAAAGTAGCTTATCCATCAACAGCTGGACGTATTGACACAGAGGCATGTTGCTTCTGGGGTAGAGGTATTTTATGACTAAATCAACATGTGGATTAGGACGTATCAACCATTACATGGGTAAGGCAGCCTACAATGATAATCGACCAAGTCGGTATCCCAATCTAAACTTTTGCCAATTCCCTTCTATTATTTGTGGTGTGACGAATGCTCAGTTGAATGGTGCTACATATCCCGAATTACGATATGTAGTGGCATTATTTCATTGGATTGATCGAGTACAATCCTATTCATCAAGTAGTTGGACATATATGGATGAGTTGAAATCATTTGTCGATGGTGGTATGAAAGATACTGACGAGTCATTTATTGATACGGTTAGTAGTGTCTTAACAAGAGGGTGTGATGGATATTACTGTTCCATGCAAAGTATACACTTTCTAGAAGAACGGAGACGGAATTTCAATATACTTATACATGATATATTCAACTTGGATGGTAACTTTGCAATGCCAGAACAACCTCAACTAAAGTTTGATTTTGATTATGCCATGAGATGGCTACATAAGATGCGTAGTCGTATTGAGGGGAACATCTTTGTTTCAAAGAATGCTGCATTAGATGGTGTATCATACTTTAGTCAAGCGTATAGATATGAACCCTTCCTTTCGGCATTACGAACAACCGGATACTTTGGTGTGGGCGAGCAGCGCTTCTTTTTCATTAGTGACGAGAAGAAAGGACTTCGTGGATTCAATGCAGGTCTTGCAAACTTGGCCTTCTTCTTTGCCAATGTAATGGCTGAATCGATTGCTAATGATTCATGCAACGAGGCTCATTGGGATATAGGAACTGATGGTCAATCATACGCCATTGCCAACTCCTGCGGACAAAATGGAAGAGACTACGGAAGTGAGATTTGTCCTCCATGGCAATCATTCATGACTTGTGCCGTCGATACCAATGCAGAGATGCAGGCCGAACTACCACGGACATTAGAACCCCCATTTGTAGTAGATGCACAACCACCTCCCTTCCAATGCAAGCCAGGGACAACTCCGGCAGGATCATGGGATACTACCACACAAACACTAAACAATGGGTCATTCTCCAATTCATATGGTCGTACGGATATACAAGGCTGCTGCTTTTACGGCAGAGGAGCAATGCTCACTCGAGGCTCTTGTAATTATGGAAAGGTAAGTAAGCATTAGTCTCTATGGTGCACATGTGATGGGTAGTTGTACCCTGTATTCTCACGGCATCTCTCTATTCTCACCAGCTCAACTTTCATTTAGGTGCTCAGGCAGCAGATGATGACCGGCCTGCAATATATCCAAAGGTCAACTTCTGTACCGAGCCAGATGCTATATGTACGTCTGACGAGTCAATGGAAATGAGATGGGTAGTGGGTATGTTTGAATGGGTAAGTTGCAATCTAAAGGATTCCTTTCTGTTTGTTTGGCAAGTCTCTCTAATACTTTACTTCTCTTCCATTCATAGATTGATCGTGTACAAGACTACTACGATAGTACAGATGAATGGTCATATCAAGATGAGTTATACAAGTTTGTCGATGGTGGATAAGTCTAAGAAGGCAAAGTTCAATACAGGATTTTCTCTAAAATGGTTTTAATCTACTTGATATTCTTTCATAGTACTGTCTGTTGATCAATATATATACCCCATATTGATCTATAATTAAAAACCAAAACATTCTCTATAATAACGACTCAGTCCCCAGAGACGTTATTTTCTCTAAACAACAATCAATAACTTATACTAATAGGCGGTCAATCGTTTCCGCAGGAGTGCCGGCGGCGGTAGGTGATGATGAGCCTGACGAAGCATCATCTCCCGATAGCTTGGTTGCGATGACGGTAAACTTGTGGAACTCTTTATACTCTTTCCAAACACGGAATCCCAACTTGAGTGGTCCAATGGATGTTGTAGTAGTAGGTGTTCCAAACTCGACCCAGTCATCAGACACTTTGTAGAAAGTATGAATCTGATTGTTCAGCCTTTGGACACGTAATGACATCTCGAGGTATCTTGGACTGGTGGAGGAACCTCCATTGGTACCATAGAGATATGTGACATCCATTCCACCTAATGGGTCTGAATCCCACACCTTACTCTTCAACCACCCAACAGTCAAATCTTCGAACGTTCCCATGTTGGTCAGTGCAAAGTCCACCGCGTTTGCATCTTCCTCGGCAAGGAAGGCAATAAGTTGGCTCTGATAGCCAGTTTGGGTGAAGTTAGGGTCTTGTACGTACGTGATTTCAAAGTCAACATCACCAGAATAGGCAGACGTTGTAAGGGCTACTCCAAATTGATCAGGTGCTGATGTAGAACTTTCAAGTACAATCTGATAGTCACTCTCGGACAATAATCGACCAGCTCCTGATACCGCATTGCCTGCAAAGTCAAACTCTGCTTTGGTGATCACCCCTTCAGGGACTTCAGGTTCTAAACCGTCTGCTGTGCCAGAGGTTGTTGGTGAATTCGTTGTCGTTGATTCAACAGGCTCTGCGGTGATAGGTGCAGCAGTTACGGGTGCTGAAGTGATGGGTGCTAAAGTGATAGGTGCAGCCGTTACGGGTGCTAAAGTAGTAGGCGATGCAGACGGTCCTTTGCTAGGGCTCTTCGAGGGCGTATTACTTGGGCTCTTCGAAGGCGATGCGGTTACGGGTGCTAAAGTGGTCGGGCTTGACGATGGACTCAAAGTAGGTGAGCCAGTGGGTACCCTGTGATAGAAGTTAAAGATATAATGATACAGTGTTAGAGAGGACGGAGTAAAAGAAGGAAGTCAAAGAGCAGTGTAACAAACTTACGGGTCAAACAGTTCATCTGTTTCGAACAAGTTTTCCTCACGGTCGAAGTTGTCAATGTTAGGCAGAATGTATTTCCTATCAACATCATCTACAATACCCAACCAACCAGCAATGGGGGCGAATGCACCCTCCCAAGGTGTGGTGGGAATCATACGACCTCTTCCAATTTCCAGTGGTGCACCAGCCTTGAGATGAGGATAATCTCCAACAATCTGTCCTCCCTTGACACTACCACCCATCACGATATAGTTTCCACCCCAGGCGTGATCGGTACCAGCGTTTGCATTCGGGCCGTTGGTACGAGCAAAGTCGGAGACTTGGATTAGCACCGTGTTATCCCATACGCCCTTATGCTCTAACTCCTTTTGGAAGAGACTGAAGCAAGTATTAACGTCGCTGTACAAATTCTCTTGATTGGAAATCACAGCAGTGTGAGTATCCCCTGGAGTTGTGAGTAGAACAAAATGTCATGTGGTGTGGAGTGGTTAGATATAAAGCCGAAAACAGAATTGCAACACTATAGAAGAGCACAAGCACTACTCACATCCTCCCTTATTAAGATAGAACACGTCCACGTCAGCTCCTCGTTCATGACGAGAATCAATGATTTGGGTAACCAAGCTCATTTGATTACATAGCCCTGTGTTGGGGAATGTCTCAATAGTTTCCCTACCCGACAAAGTCTCGTGTAAACGTTCGTTATTTCCGAGAGATTTGTGAAGTGTCTCTGCACAAAAGATGGTAGGAGACACATGATATGAGCAAGATTGATATAGTGGACTACTCTACGAGTATGACATTGTCACGATTGCAAATACAACACTCACCAGAGTACCAATCAGCCATAGCACCCGAGTCAGAAGTAGTCTTTCCGTTGATCATGTCAATCGCCTCTGACATATTAGCGTAGGTAGAACTTGGATCGAACTTGGTAATACCGCTACCACTGATAACCATTGGTGTCTCCACTTCACCTCTTGGACCCAGCATGACAATTTGAGCTCCAGCAACTGAAAATGCACCGACGGATTTGCCTTGCTTATTTTCTAGTACATCTCTGATACGACCAATCCACCCAGTACCCCATTGTTCCTTCCCGGGGTCAGCCCTCTGTGCCTCTTCTTGCATTCGATTATGTGCAAAGAGCTGTGTGTCAGTGTCTCTCCAGTAGTTTTCCCTATTTGTCATCTTGGTCAAAACACTGAGAGTATAATAGCATAAAGTCAAAGATAAGTCACGGTTAGTTGTAATCGAAGAATGTGTTGGCAAAGCATGTGTTCTTGCAGGACAACTTACCCAGTGTTTGCAAAGAATAGCAAGTCATCGGCATTGAACAAGTCTGCCAATGCAGGTAGATTAGGATGTAACCCAAACTTATCACATTTTTGGTTGGTAACAGGATTTAGCTCATTCAACTCTTCCACATTGAGTGCAACAGTGTCACGCATACTAACATATTCATCCCACAGAGTCTCATTGGCTTCATTCTCGATAGAGCAAGTATGGGGCACGAGCATGTTGTAACTATCAGCACCTCCACTAAACATGACAAAGGCCAATGCCTGGTAGGGAGCTCCTGTTGATTCTGGAGCTGCAGCCTCATCCCTCACCTCCCCGGTCTTGCGGACGATGCTGGTTGTTTGAAACTCTGGAGTACTAACAACCAATTTCTGTGCAAGACGGAAGGCATCCTCGTGACCTGATTCATCACGCTTGGCAAGATATGCGTCCTTGATGATTGCCTTGGTATCATTAGCAAGTCGTCCACTAGTTAAGATGGTGGAGAGTTCGTCAAGAATATCATCAATATCGTACACGAGAAGAGGCACTTGTAATTGACGACCATCCTTGCTTTCTACCACCGCATTGGAGGCTGGTGGTTCATACGAAAGATAAGCTGGGGCATTATCATACACTCCTTTGTGGCAGTGTGTCCAATGGTGCCCGAATCCCGAAGCGCAAGTGGACACTCCGTAATCAATTAAGGAGTAAAAGGCATTGAATAGATTAACTTGCATGGGCATGTCAGTAATCATCGCCTCAGGTGATACCATCGTTGCTGCTCCCGGGGAACCATCAGGGGCATACTCGGCAAGGTAGAAATTGAATACCGACGGATGAGTGTGTGGAGCCTCCCCAATCCTGGTGTACAAGTCACCAAGCTTGACAAGTGGGTAGCCATCATTCTTTTGGATTTCCATACCTCGCATGAAAGCCATAACCTTGATAGCTGGTTCACGAATAACTCCAATGAATGGATTAGCCTGAAGGTTGACTGATCGTGCTTCGGGGTGCAAGTAGATGGCAGCAACCGTTGCCTTTAGGTCACCATAATCGCTGAGATGTATATCAAGACAAGATATAGTTTAGATCTGACAGGGAAGCCTCTAACTAAATACACCCGGGTCACACTAAAAATCACTTACCCATTTCCAATTCCATCAAACGAACCATCAGTAAAAGCGGTAGCGACTGCTTCTACATAGCCTGGGCTAGGGTTTGAAGTAGTCATCCTTTGAATCAACCTATGGGATATGAATGGGGCAGTATTTGAATGGTGGAAGTAATGATCTAGTGCTGCCTCTGTTTCGTAATAAGCATCCCTTGCATCAGCCTCAGAGTTTAGAACAGACATGAAACTTGGTGCCTATAAGGTAAGGGGATCAATGAGTGTGGATGTGTGAGTTTGATCTTTTGAATATGAACAAGGTAGCAGACGAGAGGAAGATACTTATTCCTACTTACATTACGGAAAGCATAACTTTCATCTTCTCCAACGCGGACTACCTCCTTGGTATTCTTAAAGCGAAGAAGACGACCGTGTGCATCTTCAACCTCGAAGACAGTTTCCATATCGTAGGGCTTTCCAGAAGCGGCAAAGTAGACGGTGATACCAGGGACTAATGGATCTTGCTTTACGTAAGACTCTGCTTCGTATGCCAATGTATCAAACGCACCCATAGTGAGTTTTGACAAGGCGTCATCTACACTCTTAGGCATATCCTTGAATACGGCATATCGTTTAATACTCGTTTTACACAAACATCCACCACCTCCATCGGCAGGAAGGGGTTCACAAGTGTTGTTTCCACAGGAGTTGCCTACTTCAACATCAGCATCGTTCTTGGGATAGTCAGCCTGATAACCACCATCCCCACCCTCCCAGTATACCTTGAAGAAGTTCCTGTTATCAAGTCGTACATGTGGGTGCAAGAAAGCATATGACTGCAGGCAAGGAAAGACAAAGAAAAGCCGTTTATTAGACACACACTAGGTCCAGTCAACAAAGTAAAGATCCAAATAACTTACCGAAGGCTCATAGACAATGGCAACCTTGCCGGCATAATCAACCTTCACTTTAATGGAACAGCTGTCTGGGGTCCAGTGATACCCTTTCTTGTACCAATCGATACCATCGATATGGTTAAAGTCACACATCTCTTTTCCAGCAGCTTCACATCGACTTTTTGCACTTGAAAATAGGACTCGTTCTTGGTCGTAAAGATACCCTACTCTCTCAGCACTAGTATCTTGTTGTCCATCTGTTTATTTCGATCATTTACAAAGCACAAGAAATAAGGAGTAGGTGAGAAATAAGCTACAACCATGAACGTTCTTAACAAGTTTGAGTAGACTAGGAGCGGTACTTACCACAACAAGCCTCGGATGCGTATGGCAAGAGTGGATTAGCACAAGACGAATCTTGGCCTCGGTCTTGCCAAATCACCTTTGTGGGGTTGGCATAGAAAGCTTGCTCGACACAGGCTGGCCTGACATATTCATAATGAACAGAACCACCCGAACTATCAAGGACTTCTACCACCCGTAGTGTATCAACGGAGCACACTTCTTCCCCTTCACATCCTACTGCATTCTCTATGGTCACAGTATTCTGCCACTGACAATCACCAGTCACAGTATCAGCGTTACAAAGTTTTGCCCCAAGAGCAGATGTACTACTGTCAAGTACCACCTTCTTCAATCCACTGCCATAAGGATCCGTCCTAAAGTATGAATGATCTTGCATCAACTGAGGCATATGGGAACGTCCAAGAAGACGGTACGAAGCCCCCTTCTTGAGGAACATTTTGTCGGGTAGATCTACGCAAAGCGGATATCCATCTCCGATGTAACCGCCGGTCATATCAGTCTTGGGGAACTTATCTCTCCATTGAGATTGAACTTGCATTGGATCATGACGATTGCCTGACCAGCTCGTCTGTTGGTTAGGCAAAGCGGTAAATAGGGGGTGAGAATTCAATCAATACAAACATACTTGAAACGAAGGACTTAGCAAATAAGACTTCTGAACAAAGAAGACTCCTTACCTCTTCTACATTTCCTCTCTTTTGCTGATAGTCAAATGCAGTCCAGAGTTTTGCTAAGGATTCAATTTCGTCACTATGAAACGAGAAGAAAGATGTGGGTTAGTTTGTGATGTTCGATACAATGAAAGAAAGGGACAAATAGTTCAGAAGTTTACTCACTTTGTATATGCCAATACATCCTTGCCGTTAATATCACGTACGGGGGTACCATCTCGATTCAACTTAAGAGTTCCAGTGCTGAAGAGCTGCATAATTTCTCTTGCAAAGTTCTCATCAGCAGATGCAATCTTTCCGTCATTCTCCCACATGTAAGCAGCACTTCTACTTTGGAGGAAGGATAGATTCTCAGCCATGATGGGACTGTATGAAATCTTTTGAAGTACATCCCGATAGTTGCCAAAAGCATTCTCGGCAAAGATATCATAGTAACCTAAGAAGGCTTCGGTGTGTGACTTAAGAGGAGTCAAGGGGGAGAAACGACATGAGTTAGTGACATACTTGATAGCAAAAGAGGAGATGACAAATAAAAGAAGTAGCTACTTACACCTTGAATTGCAATTGCGTCCTTAGCAACAACAAGAATTTGTGACAATGCCCAAGCCATACGTTGACGAAGCTGATCTTCTTTTTCAATGGCTATATTGTACCAAACCCACTCTCTTTGTCGATGGAGATTCCATGCAGTATCACGTCCATGGGCGATCTCGAATACTTGGCCAAGCTCAGGGTCGTTTTCAACCTCACGAGGTGAACCACAAACCAAGATATCACCGCCACTAACTCCAGTTTCTGCTCCAAAGTGTGTTGCCACCTCATCTAGACGCAACTCATTGGGTAAGTCGACAAACTTCTCTGGATCACCGAATCGACCAATCTTGGAAAACTTGGTGGAGTGCGTATTCCATCGCTGGATGGGGTGAGGGGCTAAAGTATCGTTTTCATCCACGGGTTCATAAAACGCTGGGTACTTGAGGATGACACTTGTATCATCCCATCCATCATCATCCCATTCATCAATATCGATCCATTTCTTGATTGGATGCATGTGGTTGTTCATCATAGCCACCATGTTACCTGGGTGAGTATCAGGCAGGGTCCAGTAAGTCATGTCAAAAACAGAGTATTCATCGGGGTGAACTCTTTTAAAGCATTGACTTTCAATGACGATTTCAACCTCAACCAAATCCTCCGCATTACATACGTTTCCATCTTGAGTCACTCCTGTAATGGGAATGTCAATATCCCGAAGCATAGTATTCATATCATTGCTATCTGTTAAAAGCTCTGCAAGAGCGGCACGAGTCTGATCAACCATGGCCGTTTCAGTACATTCAGAAGCGTCTAAGATTTCCCAACGGGATCTCAGGCCAAGCTCACATACAGAAGGCTGTTTGACACCATCTATATCAATCAGAGGCAAACCAACAACAGCATATACATACTGACCAGTAAGGTCATGTAAGGTCATGAGGTTGTTGAAATTCAACTCAATCATCAAGTCGGGAGTGCCTGAGGTGTTGATAAAACAACAATGGAGGGTTAGACACACAAGTTGTTCATGTCTGATGAAAACATTCACAAGACGTGAACTATCTTCTTACCTACGGAACCACAGGCCAAAACAGATGACGAAAGCTCACAGTGTTCCTCATTCAAAAATGTGCGAGGGGCATTGGCACACATCGTTCCTGGAGTTTAAGTAGAAGACAATAGAAAGATATGAATGTTAGAGGACAAGAGAGGGAATATTTCTATATCCAGACTATACACAAAAGTACACACAACACTTACGGTCGCCAGTAATAGAATGAACCATGCCACCACCATCGGGAATGGGAGATTCAACTGTGTTGCTTTCCAATTTAGCCTGCCGGACGAAGTAAAGATTGGAGAAGAAGAAGATGATGAATATTGAACTGCTGCTGAGCAATGATTACACATACTTATCAACAACGAAAAGGTTGACTCACCCTGGGATCAAAAATGAGCCACGAACCATCAAGAAGTTTACCAAATGTTTGCTGATCTGCTTCCTCCATGATTTCACTATTGGAATAGAGAAAGACAGCAAAGACAGTTAGCCGCCGTATGGCATGAGATGGAAAGACTAAAACTTGTTTTAGAAGAGTACTTACTTAAGGTTGCCACAAAGTTCATCGGTCAATGGAGCCTTGTGAATGTACTCTCCTCCATGACTAATCACTTCATCGATAGGTTCAAGATCTCCCTCCCCTACACTGGGAAGCATCAAGACATTAGCAGGTTGGACTGTAGAGTGAGACACGAAAAGAAGAATGAGTGAGAGTTGGCTTGTATGTGGAATAGAAGAGAAAGTCAGCACGGCATGGCCACAGGAGGTCTTACCAGTGTCAGGGTCATCTGGATGGAAGGCAACAACAGGGTTACGAAGTCTGCGGCATGTTCTGGTTCCCTCGACTACTCGGAGTTCAAACCAGCCGTCGACATAATTCGAAGGACGGCCACACATTTCATACTCCTTGTTGAACTCGAAGGTATAATCTAAACCATTTGCAGCATCGGAGGCCATCTGAGCAGGATCGAAGGCCATGGCCTCAGGCTTGACAAGAGTACGGACATATCCATTCAGCATAACCGTGGCGTAGGTATCCGTTTCGTTATCATACTTGGCTTCGAACATTTGATCGGACCAAACACCATCATCACCCTCCTTGTTTGAGAATGCAAACTTCCTCCATCTTGAATTCTCGTCACACGGATGATCGTTACGGTAACTCGAAACAGGATTCGTAAGACGGAAGTTGGTACGTTCCCTGAAGTACTGACGATGATATGTAGCGGGGATTGCCATTTGGTCTTCGAGCCAATCATGGACAGCCGCATCAAACGTGGCATTGGCATTTTCCTGAAGACGACGGCGGCGGGATGCAAACGCGGCAAGATCATTCTTCGTTGTTCCGAATGTACTGTATGTAAAAGAGGTCAGAAGAGTAACACGGGTTAGAAAAGGATACAGAAATGAGATTCACAAGGATATGTAATGAACACACAAGATATGGTATAAACCACTTACGCCGTTTCAAGTAAGCCTGCAACCTGGTCAGTTTCAGAGACACTATGCTCATAAGACGTAAGGTAATACTTGCTGCCAGCTTCCAATTCCGGGAGGGTGATGTGTGATCCATCACCATAATCTCCGAATGATTGGCCATACAATAAGTCCAATGAAAAGTCACCGGCTGACTTCTCCCAATCCCTGTCATCATATGACATGGCGACGGGAGCAACGTTTGATAAGTTACCATCCGCATCGGGAACTGCCTTGGTAAGAAGACACAATGTACTACTACGAGCAAGCATAATAGGACCACTTGGAACTTCCACGGGGGTAAGAAGCTCTTCGGGGCAGACAGTGGCGTCTGAAACGGTTGGCCTTGTTGTGGGTGATTCCGAAGGACTTGCGGTGGGGAAGAATTCTTCGGCAAGCGTTGGGTTGTATGTAGGAGAAATCGTGGGAGCTTCGGATTCCCATACAGCCATCTCCATATCATCCATAACAATCGTGAGGGGTGTGTCTACCTCATGTACATAGATGTATACATACTTGCACGATGCCAGTTGATCATTGACGGTGAACGAAGTGCTATGGATTAGAGGAAAGATAGAATAGAATATGGATTGTGAGAAGTTTGTCTTCACGGACAAGAGAAGACGGAACATCGTCTTGGTACACACATACACATACTCACCTAAAGTCATTGAATTCATCCTTATTCCATTGGCTTGAATCACCTGTTGCTGATGGGTTTGTCCAACTGCTTGACCAGAAACGCCAGTAGACGTCTCCACCCTCACAGTGTCTTCCTTTAATCATTACATTTGGACAGTTCTCAGCGTGTCCATGCTTCCTGTTCACATCACAATCTTGGCCTATCGTATTGTATGAAAGAATAGAAACAGAATGAGTGGATATGTCCGTACTCTTGTCAAGCCTGAGGCCATGGCCTTCGATCCTGCTCAGATGGCCTCCGATGCTGCAAATGGTTTAGATTATACCTTCGAGTTCAACAAGGAGTATGAAATGTGTGGCCG
>Ga0214481_100950_pt1 | contig 13116 bp, 10 predicted proteins | sample M1_20Mar14CPVII9_4_FD_165057 | JGI IMG/M metagenome (GOLD analysis project Ga0214481, IMG submission 165057) | Marine eukaryotic communities from Monterey Bay, California, United States - M1_20Mar14CPVII9sort6BwellG10 | ecosystem: Environmental > Aquatic > Marine > Unclassified | place: USA...
CCTTAGCCTTTACCTCGTTAAATTCAGGCAATGCGTCGTCATGTATATAATGTTCATTGACTTCTTGTAGAACTGCAAGCCATTGATGGATGACCCAAGCTCGTCCCTCTACATTCGCTGAGCCCATCACCTTGGCGGCAAGGGCATCGTATTCTCCCTCGGGGCCAACAAACTGGAGACTTACATCTCCATTCAAACTCTCTTGAGAAAGCAAGTCTGAAACAACATGGGGGCTATCGTGATTAAAGTAGATTCCACAGCCTTTGACTGCTGACTGCCCTCGCTCCCTAACTCTACCGTCAGCTGTGTTGCTTTCAATTTTGATAACCAGTAAATAGTGTCGATTCTTGGATATCATTTGACGTTCACGTTCAGTCAACGGCTCAAGTCCAATTCGGTTGGCATCTCCAAAGTCAACACCAGCAGCAATTGATCTCCTCGGGTATGGTAGTTCTGGAGTTCCTCCGGACTCAATAACTTTCTCACAATCTGAGCAGATCGTTGCATAATACCTATTCTTCTCTCCAGGAACTACTTTCTCGTCGACTAACTCTGGGTGGAGGTGGTAGTATACTGGAATACCTTCCTCGTCGAACATATAGTCTGGTAGCTTGTCTTTGTCGGCGACGAGCTCCTCAGGCTTCTTTGCTGGCCAGACAGAGTTCAATCTCCAAGTCTCTACTTCTTTAGTATCACCATGTTCATTGCATGGTATTGATAAAGGCTTCATCTTCATAGCTAGTCTGTGACGTTGTATAGTCCAACCAAACCCGAGCTGTACTTCATCGTCATTACCTTCGCCGTCGACCTCACCATCAGTGCCGGTCTCGATATTATCATCACCATCTTTCAGTTTCAACATACGCTGTACATTAGCATTAGACAGATCAACTTCTTTATATGATCGTCTGGACTCTGTAGTATCCATGTTTCTAATCCCACAACATGCACAGCCTTTAAGAGGTGCATCGATGCTTTCTGCGGTGAAACATTGCTTCTCTCCCCAAGGCAGACCAATCCCTTGTGCCTCGTAAAACTTTGACATAAGCTCACTCTTTCGTTCGGCTGTCAACTTCTGTGATCTAATAGTAACTTTCACCTCTTGGATTGCATAGTTGTAAAGAATCTCAGTTCTCTTTATTTCATCGGCTGAACTAGAGCTTTGGTTTATAAGGAAGAGAAGGATTATGTGAGATGAGGGATAGATTTGATATAATCTAAATTAGTGTCCTTTCCGACATCTTGTCACGTACCTTAAACCTGGTGTTTGATATAGCATATATGCAGAGATATGTCATTAGAAGTGCAGAATACAAGCGAGATTAATAGTGGAAAGATCTTACCTTCGTCTAACTTTCTCAACTCCTGCAATGTCGACTCACATCTAGCATTGAATTCCAAGTCAACACAACCCTCATCCAAAGTCTTTGGGAGATAGAAATCCGAGAACTCAGGATGTTTACGATCGGCATACTTTTGGACGTCTACATATGCCATCTCATATCGTTGTTCTTGATGTGGATCGCTAGGATCATGATCGAGACACTTGATGTTGAAATACCTCCCTTTTTTTTCTTCGAGATTGATAGACTCGATCACACATGTCCATTTCTTTTCACCATTCCAACCCGGCCACCAATACGCAGATACATTCAGATGCAGACCTACAAGAGACTGTATCAACTTATTCTTCTTCTCAATCTCAATGTCCTCGGGTGCACGTAGCTTGGCTTTGCGATCCTCGAGTGATATGGAATCATTAGTTGCAAACCAAACGAGTACTGCTTCTTCCCAAGTAAAAGTAAGTCTCTCTTCATCCTGTTCGATCCAATCCTGTGCTTGCTTCAAATCATTGTCATCCAAGATAGCTTGATAAAGTGTCTTCAGTAAAGTCGAGCGTCTCTCTAGGCATAATTCTAACAAACTATTAAGCTTGCTCATAACACCCAATCTTTGCAACACATGTATATATGCAATCATCCACTCCGACTCCCAGAACATCCACTCGCCACTTTTTAGATGGAATAGAAAGAATGATGTTGTAACATCGTCTGTGTGGTTATCGAGCTTGTAGTCCTTACCAACCGTATCACCAAGCAAAGTATCCAAAGTTGGCCAGTTATGTGCAATTGCATTCTTTTTATCTGCTCTGACCTGAGCATGCCGCTGAGCATCATCTTCTTGTCTTGTCAATGTCTCCTCTTCCGTCTCGTTGGCTCTGACTTTAGCATTATGCTTTGAAACTTTCTCTCGCCTTGTCAATGTCTCCTCTTCAGTCTCGTTGGCTCTGACTTGAGCATGTCGCTTTGCAACTTTAGCATTATCATCTTGCTTCTTCTTCTTGGATCTCTTACCTCTAGACTCAGATCTCCTCTCTCTATCAGTCTTCGGTTTCTTCTTTGGCTTCTTTGGTGGGAATCCAGCCGCCTGAGCAGCCAAATAGCGGTCAATGACTTCTATCTTTTTGCCATCTGTTGATACACCCTTCGACTTACATTGATTTCGAAAGGCTGGCCTTTTCATGCCTTCCAATTCCTCTCTTGTATAAACTCCTTCAGCAGTACTTGCTGGCTCTACTCCTACTTCTTCCTCTACAGACAACATATCCGAGCTGCCGAGATCATCTTCAACTCCAATAATGATATTATCATTATTAGCACCACCAGGTAAACGACAATTGACTCTAGGTACGATATCAAGTGTTTGATTTGATTGGATATTACAGTCTAAGAGTGAGCATCTGTTGTTAGCCAATGCCTTATACCCAGCCTTTAGGATGTACTGAGAAGGAACTAGTCCAAACTGAGATTGTATCTCGGTCCTTACATCATCAATTGTTTGAGATAGAGAGAATGTGACATCAATTATCTTGACGGAGAGTAGCCGTATCATGAAGGATACCTTCGGATATTCTTCTACACTTGATGAGCTTGTGCTTGATGTATCACTAACTTCTTCTTCTTCACTGGATGAACTACCAAAACACGAGAGAGTATCAACATCAAGAGCTGAAGTTGAAGTCTGTGGTTGTACAAAATAAGATTGAGGCTGAGATGAAGATAGAGTATTGATAAACATAAGATAAATAAACGAACATCTTACCCCACATGCACCACTACTGTCAACTCTATCCAAGCCATATCTTCTGGGATTTAAGTTTGTATTCTCTTCTTCATAGTAGAGACGCGATGGGTATGGCCCATATGGAATGCCGTCACTCGATTCTCCTTTACTGGATGGAATTCTCCTACTGGTACAGGAGAGAGTATCGAGGACATCGAGAGTATCATGAGCATGAGTTTGTCGTATGGTGTGCTTTGACTTCTTGCGACTGCTAGCTTTACCACCTCTATTCCAAAGACCAAATGCGGCAAGGACGTTACACACCTTCCTGTATGTGCGTGCACAGTTCAATTCCATATCTTGCAATTGCAATGAACACAAGATATGCACAATTTTTATATTGATGATCGTCGACGCCTGATATAGTTATAGCCGTGTCAAGATGGCGCACCTCGGTGTTTATTGCAAAGTTGATATAGTTGATGGATTATCGATGATATGCGATAACTCAGCGGCGGTGGTGTATCTCCTGCGGTATATGTGCTGCACTATATGGTAATATGCTGCACTGTATTAAGTATAATGTTGGTATTGTATTTGTATCAAGTTGGACTTTAATAGGTGACGGATAATAACAATGGTGCAGAGTGGTGCAGGCATATAAAAATAAATTGTGCTTGCTCTTGACACTGTCCAAGTTGAATTCACTTCTTGGTATCTCGTAACGGGAACTAAATTTTAATCTTGATCGAAAGGTGCGAAGGCCGTACCTTCCCAGTATCCTTATGTTCCCCGATCCTAGGTATTCATGTTATGACAGTCAGCTGAACCATCGAATTCATGATATCCTTCCTTCCCGCTCTTGGTATCCTTAGTTCCCAGCAAATGCTGCCTTCATGATACCTGATACCTTTTCCAGTCAGTCATTCATACCTTCTTGTGCCCGGGCGGCGATTCTCTATCCCATCACAACATCTTATTAACTACAATCGGTTGCTATGTGGTTGTTAACGAAGTAAACTGTCTGCCGTATAAGAAGTTGAATTATTGTTGTTTTTGATAATAATGAAGATTGTAGTACTTACTAAATACAAATGCACTTCCTTGGTATATAATTGATTAAAATAGTAATGTGTTGATACAGATTTTGTCGCCATCATTGATTGTTGAATCTGATTGCTGTTGATGTTTATTTGTATCGATAATATCTCCTCTCCACCTAATCTAAATATTGTAATAAACGAAAATGATAATAAACTAATTCTCCGTCCAATGATTTGATTGGTAATAATGCTTGTAGTCCATATATACACAAGACTACACACCAAACAATATACCACTAAATATACCAAACTCAATCTTCTACTACTGTAGCATATTGATAATTTGCAGTAAGACGCATCTTAGTACTACCAATACATTAATAATAATGTATGCCATATTTGCAACCTGTGCACTCCGTGTCAACGCCAATCTTCATCAAACACCTCTTTCAACATCCTGCGCCTGTTAAATCTCGTATTTGGGGAAGGGGGAAGCGAATAAATCTATCGTACTCATTTTCAAACTTCTGCTGCCTCTCCTGCTCCAAAGCAGCTGCCCTATTTGTATCTTTAGACGCTTTAGACTTATTGTTGGTATTGGTGGGTTCGACGGTCGCCCCAACTTCATTTTTATGTAGAGGAGCTCTCGCATCATCATTGCATATTGACGGTGCTGGTGTTTGCAACTGATCCTGCTTTGGCATGATGACAACAAGTTTATTTTTATGCAGAGGAGCTCTTGAATTAACATCATCACATAATGATGTTGGTGTTTGCAACTTATTGTGATGCAACTTATTGTGATTTGGCGTTGTTGACATATGAAACTCTTCTTCTTCTTTTTCGTTTACTACTCTGCTATAGCTTAAAAGACTACTCTGCCTAATTATTTATTACTTGATGTGTTGTAGGTGTAATATAAATAGAGACATTCTACAGTCTACAACATTGCTTGTCGATCTGATATGTATCGACTACCTATCATTTATCATCATACTATTATGCTAGCTACAATTTTGACTTTACCTACAACTTTTAGTTAAGAACCTGTGCATTTTTTTTGTGACAGACATACAGACAATTATTACAACCCAGACCCAGGAGTTTCCCTATTACTTAGTGAAAACTGATATGTTATTATCTTTTGTTGGCAAAAAAGTGGCTCTCTCCCTGAAAAAAGGCTTCTCTTTAGTGAAAAATATAAGGTATCCTTACAAAGCACTCTTTGACTCTACTCACATCAATGGCAGTTGAATGTTAAGTACTATGCAGCTTTCAGCAGCCGCTCGAGTTTAGCGTTGGTGTGTGTTGCCACAGTTGTATATTAACAACTATTCACCAGCTTAGACTAGTCTATATAATCATGGGTTTCAATCTGCCATCAAAATTAAGGACGTCGACGAAGTCATTGCAATCTTTATCAATAAGTAAGAAGAAACATCATGCAACTAACAATGACAACAACAAGACAAGTAGCTCTCTTTTACACAGCGTCTCATTAGGATGTGGTAATTTCCCTACTATGTCATCTGCTGCTTCGGGCAATATAACACCGCCGCTTACACCAATTGATGATGAGGACGATGAAGAAGAAGAATCTCAACGCCAACGAGCAGAAGATGTACAAACTTTCAACAATAAACAAAAGGCTGCATCTCTAAATGCTAATGATGTACCAAAGCCGCTGTCAAAGAATAGGTCAGACGTGCTACTACGTATCTGTGATAAAACTACTCAAGATGATCGTATGCCTCTTAACTTTAGTAACTCGGCGGAATATCCAATAGGCATACCATTCGAAATTGAAACAGATCTGTTCGTAGGTAAAATGTTGCTAAGAGTTAAAGGACTACCTAATAGTAATGATCCAAATGGTGATGACTACTTCAAGGGACGGTGTAGAACGTATCAGCATGTTATACAAGGACGGTTTAAAGAGGAGATTTCATTTTCTGATTTGTAAGTTATTGTTGTTGTTTCTTAACCATTACTTGATTTCTATTACTACATGTTTATTAAGCCTTTGCATCCTCTTTGTTGAGAGTAGTCAGTCTGGATATGAAATGCACTATCCACTGAAAAAGCTACCTCCTCAACCTATACTTAAGCTATGCATATCACTTGCAAAGAAACTTGCACCGGGAATAACAATATCTGTACATACTGATAAACAATCATTCTTCTTGGGTAATATGTCAGCATCTAAAATAGTAAGAGCAGATAAGCCGGGAGAGGAAGTCGACATTACAAGTCATAACATTAAAGAAGACTGTACATTATTCGGTGGAGAATTTGCAAAGGGTAACATCTCCTCACGCCGTCGACGGAAGATATTATCCGATCCTGCCAAACTCAAAGAATACAAATTTGATACACAAATGATATATACATTTGACTTTTATGAATTCATAGCAGATATTACTTCATGGTCATTACCTCTAGGGTTTGTACATTTAGATTTGGAAACAATATTAGGAAAGCAGCCTATTGTTTGGGTTGGTAAGACAGGCGAGCGGTATATATGGCAAGGGAGTCTGATTCATAAGAAGGTATTGTCCTATCAACAAACCCCAGAAGAAGAAGAAGAAGAAGATGATGATGATGATGATGACTTGATTGAGGACTGATGAAACTTTCATTAAATTCATAGTTGTATTAACAAGATACCGATTGTCTGTTTAATGATACCTCGGGTACTTACAATCCACATACATCTATTGGTTATGAATATCTACTATATCTAATTCTAGGGTTAGCACCCTATACATATCAACTCTTACAAACCAGCCTCCCGCATCGCAACACGGGCATCATCTCTATCCTTACTCTTCATCTCATTACTTGACGTCTGGTATGAACGGAGCGTTTGATCCATTTCCTCTTTTGATTGTAATTCGTTTTTATAGGTTTTATAGGCATTCATCAAATTATTCATCGCGTCATCATATCCTGCACTTGCAGCTACTTTCAAATGTTTGATACACTCATTATTATTGTGATGTTCACTATGAAATGCTGCAAGATTTTGATGGGCTTCTATGGATCTTTTTTTTGCACCTACTTCATAAAATGTCACTGCTTTTGACGTGTTTTCTTCTACTGTTATACCATCCTTGTACTTTATACCAATCTGTCTATATGCCTCGGCATGGCCAAGCTCAGCTGCACGTACTAACATTTCAATTGACCTTGTATCACTTTGCAACACAGATGAACCTAATCTATATCTTTCAGACATTTGCATAAATGCTTCAGGATTGTTTTTCTTCATTAGTTTTTTCAGTGCTTTGATAGTATTCTTTGGTTCTAGCTGACAACAGAATGCACATTTCATCTCACCCTTGGGTACACCTTTCTTTATATCAGTCAACGTTTGTTTGTATACGCATCCACAACATATACGCTTACCACAACAATTCATAAATCTAATTTCATCCTCTTGTATAGAATGGGGAATCATGCATATCGGGCACTCCTCTCTTTCCTCGATGGGAGCAAAGAGGTCAATGTCTGCCGTCTCAGCTTGGGCGGTGGAGAGTAAGTTATCAAGCCGTGCCTCAAGTTCTAATGATACCATTTTTATACTAATATTATGCTGCTACAATCGCCGCCGTATAATTTTATATAAACTAAATCTTTCTATCTAATAACAACTGTTTGTAATCTGATGTAGAGGGAGGTAATATTGATATATCTTTATCTTCAATTCTCTTCAATTATTGCAATGTGGGAAATATGATGTGTGCAAAATTTTATTTTCTATTTTGTTGAGGTTCTTCGGTGACTTACGACGACGCCAGTAGCCTATAAACTTATTGAATCAGTACACGACAGTATATCATCCACTCCTGTTGCTGGTTGAGATAGCAATAAGCAATAGCACTCAGCATAGCCAAGACATATAAATCTATGAATAAAATCCTTAATTTAGCGATAGACTGGTCGTATTGGAGAGCAACTCCAATTGTTTGGGTTGATAAGACTGGGGAGAAGTATGTATGGCAAGGAAGTCATATTCCTTATTCATAAAGAAGATATTATCGGATCAACAATCCACAGAAGCAGAAGAGGATGGTTTGATAGAGAATGAGGATGACTTGATTGAGGACTAAAACTAAAATTCATAGTTGTATTAACAAGATACCGATTGTCTTTTTATAGTTAGAATATATACTATCTATATGCCCTACGATCAGAGGGGCTTGATATATCTGCTTGATCAATACTACTCTTCCATAATGCCAATTCAAATATGATTGTAGCCTCTTTCACTTCGTAGAAGGCAATCAATCCTTTTACCTTGACCAGTTTTTCTTCATATAAATGTGCCCACCGCATAGGGATGATAATTTCGCCACCTCTCCATTGTACTGCTGGAATATCATTTATCGTTGCTTCTATATTTGGATGCCCAACCTGGATAATATTATTTATCCGAGTTGAAAGGCTAGGGAACTTGAATCTCGCCAATGATGAGCATCCGTTGAATGCTTTGTCGTCAATCTGTATTTCATCATTATGTATAACTATCTCCCGTAAACTAATGCAGCATCCAAATGCGTTTTTACCAATCTTGCTAATGGTTGAAGGAAGTTCTACACTTCTTAACGATGTGCATTCTCCAAATGTAGTTGATTTAATCCGCTTAATCCCCTCTGTTAACACAACCGTCCGTAAATTTGTACATCCCAAAAATGCACTCGAATTAATATCAACAACTGTAGATGGAATTTTAATGCCTTCCAACCGTTTGCACCCGTGAAATGCATAACTACATATCTTCTGTAATCCGTCATTAAGCACTACCTCTCTTAAACTACAGCATCCCATAAATGCAGACAGACTAATCTCCACAACAGAAGAAGGTATTGTGATACTTTGCAATGAGAAGCAGTTGAAAAAGACTCTGTGCCCTAAATCCGTTAGACTCTCATTTAACACTGCCGTCTTCAGCCGAATACAACCACTAAACGCGAATCTCCTAATCCTAACAACAGTAGAAGGGATCGTGATCTCTTGCAATCCAGCACAATCTGCAAAGGCGTGTTCTCCTATCTCTCTAAGGCCCTCGTTTAATGTAACTTCTCTCAATTGTGCAAAACCTGCAAATGCATCATTATCAACACCAATAACATTCGGATGAAACCGGACATGTGTCACGTTCTTGGGAATGATAACATCTGACCCAGTATACTCAATCATAACTTGTGACGCTGGTGCATCATCATTCAGCTTTGTCCTTTTTGACGAAGTAATATCTTCTTCACTGGAACTCATGGTTTATACACCCAATTAACAATCTAATATTGCAGTCTATTACAGTTACCTGACGACTACCAATGAGAGTATTATACGATTGGGTATTAATAATCTGTTGTTGAGTGTATTGCAATATAAGGCGCTAATTTTTGTGCATATGTGTGCTAAAAATTGAGATTCTGAGTTTTGGTTCTTGAGTAAGCGCAGGTCACGCCGCCGCATCTGTAAACTTATCAAATCAGTACACGATAGTATAACATCCACCATGTGCTCTGATAGACAATGCAGCTGCCAATTTACATCACCAATACAATATTCGAATCAACCTTACTTTAGCGATAGAACGATTTATCGTATCTTTTTGGTATCTAGCAAATCTTATCTGAACTACATATTACCCTATTACCTCCCCCTCCCTTCACACGATATTATCAGCAATATAACAGCAGAATTAAACATCAAACGCTCAATATATACATCAAGGTGTATCAGTAGTCAACGCCCTAATACAAATCCGAGGCTTCCAAGCCATACATAAGAAATTCTAGGATTATCACTATCTACAATGTACTCTATCCTAAATAATACCAATCTTCCGCATTGCATCACGGGGAGATGTACCAGTCTTTACCAATCTTGAGAATTCACGGAAATCATCTCGATCCTTGCTCTTCATTTCATCATACGAGGCTTGGAATTGACGGAGCGTTCGTGTCAGGTCTTCCTTTGGTATTAACTTTTGCTTGTATTTATCCATCAACACATCCATTGCAGGTTTATACCCTGCATTTGCAGCCACTACCGTGTGTTGAATACACTCCCGAGTATTCCCACTTATCTCGTGAAACTCAGCAAGCTTAATGTGAGCTAATATGTCGCCTTTCTTTGCAGCAACTTCCATAAGTTCAATCGATTTAAATGACAATGAATCTAATGAATCATCTGTAGCATCCATATCAGATTTGCGGAAATAATGTCCAATCACCGAATATGCTCCAATATAGCCAAGTTCAGCTGCACATACTAACATTTCAAGGGATTTTGTATCACTTTGCAACACACCATCTCCTTTTTTATATCTTTCAGCCATGTGTGTGTATGCGACAGGACTATTTTTCTTCATTAATCTTTTCAGTGCTTTGATTTCATTCTTGGGGTTTGGCTGACAACAGAATGCACATTTCATCTCATGCTTTACACCTTTCTTTTTATTTTTATCAGTGATCATTTGTTTGAGGGTACTACATCCACAACATATAAGCTTACCACAACAGTACATAAATCTAGTATCCCTGGTTAGAATAGGAAGTGGAGTCATACATATTGTACACTCTTCTCTTTCCAGAATGGGTGCAAAGAGGTCAATATCTGCCGTCTCAGCTTGGGCCGTGGCAAGTAAATTGTCAACCCGTGCCTCAAGTTCTAATGTCGGCATGTTTTGATACTATATTATGCTACAATCGCCGCCGTATAATTCGATATAAACTAAATTTTTCTATCTAATAATATCTGTTTGTGATCTAATACGAGGGAGGTATTATTGATATATAACTATCAATTGCAATACAGAGGTCGAAATTTTTTGTGCATATGATGTGTGCAAAATTTTATTTTCTATTTTGTTGGGTATTGAGTACTGTTTTTTTTGTAATACCGATGCCGGTAGCCAATAAACATATCAAATGAGTACACGGCAGTATATTATCCACTCCATATATGCTGCGGTTAGATAGCAAAGCAATAGATTGGGCAAATTAGGTACTTTTCGCTTACCCTATGAGTGAATAAAATATGAATTTAGCGATAGACCGGTTGTGGTATCCTTATCCACCCACCACGATTCATAATATCTCTCCTACTCACCATATTTATCGGCATATAACCAGCAGAATTAAGCACCAAACGCACGGTATATACATCGAGGTATATCAGTAGTCAGCGCCCTATCGATTGGTATCAAATTCAGGACAACAAAGCACATAATATTGAGCGAATACGAGTGCATTTAAAACTCACCGTCGAAATATCCAAAGATATCTTCTCTCCCCATCACACATCAAAAAGATATGAATATGCTATACTTGCAAACTAGCCGTCGTTTGGCTAGGGCCATAATGATGCGGAGATATACTACTGTATCATTATCACCCGTCATTACTCATACTCTTCCCTCAGCGGTATCCTATCCATCTCCTACCATACTCAATTGCAACGACGATGGAGGTATCAAAGAAAGGCAAAGGAAAGAAGGGAAGTGGTGGCAACAATAACAGCAACAAAGGTGGTAAGAAGAAAGGTCCTACCAAATTTGAACCAATATTTTACAACTCAGACATCGAACTTGCAAATGATGACGATTATGGAATGGCAGAAAGTTTTAAAGATTTAACTGTTTTACAAAAACAATTGTATGAATATGGAATGGAGAAGAAGAATTTAGAAATGATGGATAATAATGGCAATTGGAAGAAGTTAACTAATGATGAATTAAAGAAGTTTAATGGTAAGATTGTGAAGGTACGTGATAAGGAAATCTATTCGGAAGAGGAGGAAGAAGATTATGGTAGTGATGATGATTATAGTGATGATGATTATTCGGGATATAATGACGATGATGAGTATCCAACAGGGTACAATCCAGATAATGATGACATAGACTATGATATGCCAAAGAAGAAAGAGGTAGCAGTCCTCCTCCTATGAGAGAATGTATTGGTAAACTTATTGCCGATATTCATATGAAGTATAATGGATATGAACGATTGGAATCGAATACATTGCAGAAGGCAAGTACTGGCGAAACTATATCAACAAAGGAATATATACTAAATAAGGCATCTGATGATGAGGAATTATTGTCATTACTTGTGGATAATATTGGTGCATTGGATCATATCATAATGTGGCTACATATCGATGAGGTGTGGAATAATGTCGAGATCGATGACGATAAGGACGATGATGATGGAGAGAAACCTTTTAAGGATTTGTAGTAGTTACATATTGAGACTACTAAACACTAACTTTATTCTATACTTCTATACATGTACCCGTTTTACTCTATACTGTCTCTTCTACATCTGCCTTCTTCTGAAAACTTTCTTGAAGAGTTGCAATCATTGCCTCTCGTGAACCATCTACATCCAATCCCTTCTCATCTAGCTTGGTACGAAGTTCGCTCACACGCATAGTATTGAATTGATACTCATAGATACTATCCATATTTGCACCTTTATTCTTCTCCCGAGTTATGGCTGTCAAGATATCTGTCACGATTCCTCCCGGCACATTGTCAAATGAAACTTTCCCAAGTATGTTGTTTCCGTTCTCCACAACAAAGTCAATAACCGCCTCCTTGAGTAGAGCACAGTTTTTGGAGTCGGCATAAAGTAAATTGTCCATCATGTTATCGATACCAATGGGAGTTGTTTTTACATAACTTGCTTCAGCCTCTAACTTCAAACCGACCACTCCGTACTTATCACAGGCATTAATAATCTCCTTGGCATTTTCCTTTAGTTCAATTTCCGATATCTTCCCTCCGTATGTATAATACAGCATATGCTCGAACACTTGAGGTTTAACATCTGTAATTGGAACTACCAATGCGGCAGTAGTATTATGTGGTGGATTGCTTGATTGTTTACATAACTCTGCTAAGGTAATGGCACCATCTTTTAATATCAATTGATGAGCATAAAACGGTGCAATAATACCTTCTTGACCACAAATCACTTCAAATATAACATCC
>Ga0214481_100954_pt1 | contig 13075 bp, 8 predicted proteins | sample M1_20Mar14CPVII9_4_FD_165057 | JGI IMG/M metagenome (GOLD analysis project Ga0214481, IMG submission 165057) | Marine eukaryotic communities from Monterey Bay, California, United States - M1_20Mar14CPVII9sort6BwellG10 | ecosystem: Environmental > Aquatic > Marine > Unclassified | place: USA...
ATATGTCAGTCAGCCGAAATCCTACTACCGATATTTGACTAAACTTATTGTACGTCTATTATACCTATGTATGCTATGATTAAGACAAGCAGAACAATAGCATTGCACTCTCATAATGAAACTTATTATGAGAGTTTATAAGTTTCAAATTAAGTTTCAATTAGTACAAATCCCAAATCAATAATACGAGATTGGAAAGATAAAGATAAAGAGATGGCAGCATCAAATAATAAACGTGTAAAGGTATTAATCTCCGGACCAATCAATGGTCAACTAACTTTACTATCGAATAAATTATCAACATTAAATAATAGTAAGGCGGGTCCATTTGATATATGTGTCTGTTGTGGCCCCTTCTTCTATTCGTCTACTGCTGCTACTAGTTCTAGAGCTACTAGTTCTAGAGCTGCTGTAGCCAATAAGGTAGAAGGAGATGAAGAGGCAGCAAATAAAGTAGACGATGAACAAACGTCACAAATAGAAGCAGCGAATAATGATGCAACCAAACTCAAAGAAGGTCAAATAAAATTTGATATACCAGTATTATTTGTAGATGTTGGTGATTCATTACCAAACGGGTTGGAGGTGCAATATCCAAAGGTTATAGATGATGCTGAGATTGATTTAGATGATGATGATGAAGAAGATGATGTTAAAAAGGATGATAATGAAGAGAAGGAGAAGGAAGAGAAGAATAAAGTACCAGATGGATTACTACGAATTGCACCCAATTTATATCAATTAATCGGTTCATCACCAAATAATAATGCTGATATTATTAGTGTACCATTACCCTTAGTTGATCCCACCCTCACTTCAACCAAAAGAGAACATCCAACAGCATTAACAATAGGATATCTACCAAAGAATACAAGATTATCAACAATACAAACACAATCAAATAACAACTTTACAACCAAGTCACAACATACATCATTCTTAGGATGTGATATATTAATATCAACTGAATGGGGACAGGGTATGTGTGATATGAAAGTTGGTGCTTTAAGTTTAGATGATCGTACCTTGTTAAATGGTAGTGGTAGTGGTGGTAGTGGAGAGGGAGGAGGTGGTCAAGGGATAGAGATTGGTTCCTATGATGTTGCTGAATTGGTTGCTATGAGTAGACCACGGTATCATATTGCTCCTGGACCAATTGTTCCTGTCCAGCAACAGAAACAACAAGATGATAAGGATGATACAGCAACACCTCCACAAATTAAATTACATCAACGATTCATGGCAAGTCTACCCTATCGGTATCCCACATCATCCACATCAGGTAGTAGTGGCACCAGCAGTAATAGTCACGCAGGACGATTCCTAGCAATGGGATCAATCCAACCACCAACCATCTCAAAATCATTAGGTAAATCATTTAAATATATACATGCCGTGGGTATAGTACCATTGGCCTACATGGACTCCAATGATCGTGAGAATGCAAAGGAGTCAGATAAGGTTGTTGATTGTCCTTATACTGATGCTTCGTATGGTGTTGATTTGAATGGAGGTGGTGGAAGAGGAGGTGGTAATATGATGAACTATGGTGGTATGAATGGAGGTGGAATAGTTGGTGGCTTGTCAGAAGCAAGGGCAAGACGATTGGCACAGGAGGATGCCGCATCCAATATGAACATTGGCAGTGGACAAGGACCAGGAGGTGCGTTTAGATGGCAACAGAGAGGTCGTAAACGTCCATTAAATGGTGAGGATGGACCTGGTGGTGGTATGATGAACGAGGAGGAAGCAAAACGTCAAGCAATCGAGGCATCCAATCCAGATAATACTTCACTCTTTTTACATGGATTACATCGTGATCCATCTGGCATGACTTTGACTAATGATGCAATTATGAATTCCTTCAAACCATTTGGTTGTATTGGGATACGTTTTCCGAAACCCAAGATGAATCATCGACAGAGTCATTATCAAAATTCTGAACAACAGAGGCCAAGTTATGCATTCTTGGACTTTAATACACATGAGGAGGCTTATCAATGTCTGGCAGACTTAAATGGTGAGGTTGCCGTTTGTAATGTCATGTTGACGTTGAAGTGGAGTTCAAGTGGTAAAAGTCGTCAACAACCACAAATACATCACCAAGGACAGCAGCAAGGAAACAATATGGGTATGATGCCACAACGACGTCAACGTAATCGGTTAACCGAGCAAGAGGCTGGTGATTCAACTACATTATTCTTACGTTTACCAACATCAATTAACTCTTCTGACTATCCTGCCGAGTTGGAAACTATGCGTTCATTAGGTCAAGTAACCATGGAAGATGAATTAAATGTCGGTGTACCACTTGATTCTCCTGATCGTATAACAGCCAAGGATGAACCTGCATTGAGAGTAACTGTTCGTCAACCAACTGCTGAAACCAACTATGGTTTCTTGGATTTTACAAGTCATACCGCGGCACTGACTACGATTGTAGCCTTGACTGGTAATGATGATGGAGGACGTGTTAGTGAAGACAAGTTGACGGCCAGTTGTTTAATTACTGATGATATGAAGAAGAAGGATATATCACATTTGTCGGGCGTTACATTGTATTGGGCCAAGGGTAGTAGTCAGCCAAAGTCTGGCAATGGTGGTGGAAATAACTACGGTTTGAAGTTCAACAAGCAACACTTTCCTCCCGATTCGAGGACTGATTGTTGGTTTTGTCTTGCTTCACCCGCCTGCGAGAAGCATTTGATTGTTGCAGTGTATGAAGAATGTTATGTGGCTCTACCCAAGGGTGGAGTGAATGATCATCATGCACTCATTGTGCCCGTCGAGCACGGTGGGGATGGAGCACTTGTAAATCGTAAACTGTCACCCGAGATTGAGTCAGTCAAGTCCAAGTTACGTCTACATGCCCGTACAGTATTAAACAAGGATTTGTTCGTCTTTGAACGATGTATTGCAACCAAGGGAGGGTATCATACTCACGTCCAGTGTATACCAGTGGATGCCAACTCTGGACCAACGATCCAATCGAAAATGCTTGATATGGCAAGTAGGGTAGGATTTCAACTCAAGGAGATTACTTCCGACTTGGGTTTGAATGCATTGGAAGATGATTGGTCGGATGGATACTTTTATGCTGAGATACCACTGCCCGGAGGCGGTGATGAGTTTAGAAGATTCATCTATCGCGCGGGTGGTGAAGATTCTGGTGTTGGTAATGATAATAATGGAAGCCGTCGTGGCCCAACCGTGCCTCTACAATTTGGAAGGGAGGTTTTGGCTGAAGTGTTGGACAATCCTGAAATTGGTCAGTGGAAGGCATGTGTTGTTAGTAAGGAGAAGGAAGAAGAGTTGACGATTGCATTCCGAAAGTCTCTATCTAGTGTACCATCGTAAGATAATAATGATATTAAGATTACATCTACTCGAGGGAGTTATAGTCTAATAAAAACAAGCACATTTCCGTTAAGTGTTGGGGTTAATTCCCCCCTATACAACATTTTTCTTGGCTTAGTCCTAACTTTCTTCATCGTACCCTTGAGGCAAAGTAATACTCAACCGTGAGAAATCTCCACTGTGTTCTTCTGTGTATATCTTTTTCAAGACTTTCTTTAACTTCCTCTCCCCATACTCACAAATCTTTTCAGATTTATCATGACCTTCACTTCCCATAGCTCTACCACAAGGCAACTCTCTGGAAATCCTATCTGGGCATTCCTTCAGTATTTTGTTAATAATGCTTCTTGCGGCCTTTCTATCCTTCTTATTCTTCAGGTTGACGGAAGATACCTTATTCTCCCCTATTTTCGTAGCATGCATACTTTGTTTAAAAGACCAAACAAGTGCAGGGAATGCTTCTTGGTGATCAACAAGTCCTTGAGAGAGACATGCAGTGTAAGGTTCTATAATCTCTTTGAATATATCCAACAGTGCCTTGCATGCACAGCCTTCTTCATTAATAAACTGAAGACCACCCTCCACGTTATAACTGAATGGGCCAACTCCATCGAGAAGTACCTTTATTACTTGCTTATCAAACAAATCACTGGTGCTTAGCGGCACATTCTTCATTAATGATGCCATTCCATCTCCCATAATCTTTAGCGTATCTTTCAGCTTGTACCTATCAGCGTATTGGAATATGGCGAATGCCTCATCAAACAGAGTCTCTCTCTCTTTTTTACGAGTTTCGTATGCCTCGACACCTTCTTCTTTATTCGGGGAAGGCACCCAAAAATTACCAGCCCTCACCCAACTGTTCCATGATCTACTAATCACCTTGTCACACTGTTTAAGATGTTCATGCATTTCAAATTTGTCAAACCAATGAATTAATTTCTCCACATTATCCTTATTGATCTTGGAACGATGGTTGTGCTCAATCTTGCCAAGAACGTCTGGTGAAGCGAATTCCTCACAGAAGATTTTCCAGCCTTCAGGATCGCCATCCGGGAAGTTAACCTCATTATTAATGGATTCCTCCATACCAGATTTGATCATACCACTAAAGTATTTATTTGTAAATGATAGAATAGTTCTACTACACTGAAAATTCTGCATTCTCATCTTTTCCAACAGACACAATGATAATGTCAGATGGTGTAACTGCCTCGTGAATAATTTGAATTGATGGCTGGGGCTGGATCTTAGCTCTCTTCTTAGCAGGTTCCTCGGAAGTGGGTTTCTTTTGTTGTGCAGCCTCAGGAGGCGATTTATATAAACTTTTCAATCGATTAGTTAATTCTGATGTAGTTGATGAGTACTGCCAGAAACAACTGGTGGTTTATTCTTATTATTAGTATCTTTATTATTATCTTTTGCTGTATCCTCCAGTGCCACCGCCGAGCGTTTACTGTTATTATCTTCAGTATCAATATGATCAGGGGATGATTTCCCAATTAGTATACTTTCCATAGTATTTGGCATATCACTATATATCCTTCTTTGAACTTGAATTCTCGCTTATTGCAGTGATAGATATCTGAAAAATATTCCCACCCCTTAGTTTATGTGTTTCGACCTGTTACACTGTAAACATAAACTGATACTGAACACAGTGTTAATAAGGATAAATTTATCTCAATATATATCAAATATATAGACTCTAATGATTATATCGAGAGATAAGAGTTTGAGTGAATCGTTTCAATGTCATCACCTCGCGCGCCTCATCATTCACAAGTTAATACCTCGCTAAACCGCCCACTACCGTCGGTCACAGACCACCATGTACTTGACGAGAGATGTATAGTAACGCGACGCTAGTTAGTACTAAACTGTATAATATGAAACTCTATAGTATGGGTGGTATTAGGAAGAGGAAGTAGTCTCTCATACGACATATCAAAGTTCTCTGTTGTGAGCATTATTGCTGTTGAGGGTTTGTAAAAGTCACTGCCTTAATTTTATGATGAAGATTTGATGACTGATGACGCTATTACTCATCTGCCACTCAACACTAGATGACAGGGCATATGCAATAGCGGAGAAGAACGAGGATGGTAAGGATATCTATGTTTTGTTTTTTCCATCTTTTGTGTCTTTGATTATGATATGTGTGCACAACTAACGGTGGTTCGGAATCAGATTCTAATGATCAGGAGCATGTTGAAGTTGATAATGCAGCTCAACAAACTCCTGCAAATGTAAAGAGTGGGGATAGTGAGGAGGAGGCATTGCATTCAAGTAATTCCAGTGCAATCAATGAATTAGCAGAGCAAAAGCTGTCATCGATGAATACCTCTATACCTCCCGTTGATGATATGTCAACTATGGCAAAAACTCCAGCAACCATAACAACAGAGCAGCAGACAATAAATAATTCAGAAGATATAAGCAATATTCCTGGTGCACATCACATAGGGGGGTCTCCTTCTACAAACAATGAGAATGACGATGCTGGCCGCGCTGGATCAGTACTGTATTTCGCTGGAGATAATATTATTTCACCTACATATGAAAGCGAGCTAAATCGTCTGGGTATACATAGCGTTACTGATGCAGTTGCTGTTCCTATAGAAGATGAATGTGGACACAACTCAACAGCTAATAGCCCAGTGGCTGATTGTGAGAATGTAGCTACTGAAACTACAAGCACTACAAATAACCAAAACGAAGAAACTCCTCCTCCTATTCAAACATATCATGCTGAACCTATCCCATCCATCAGGATATTCGGTAAAGAATATGAATCATCTAATGTTAAGGGTATCGTACTTGTCACATTGATTGTTCTATGTGCCATTATCATACCCACGGCTATCATCACATCACAATCAAAGGATGAAACTACCCCTGCTCCGATTTCACCTCCCACAAATGAGGAGATTGACATTCCTTCGGAAAAGGATTTAAACGGAGTTGATAATAGTGCTTTATCATATGATCAACAGTATGAACACTTGAAGGAATTCCTTATTCGTCCAACTTTAGAACCCAAGAGAGATGATTGGCAAGCACTAAGTGCAATTCAAGATGCAGCTATAGAATGGGTTCTTCTATATCCCAAGGCAGACAGTCAAGACCCACAACAACAACAGTGGAACATTCCCAAGTTTATTTCCTCAGGTAATAACTACATGCCGGAGTTGTTACCAGAAGATTTCATCCGCGAAAACTGGCTCAGAGGAAACTTAGATGTGTCTATAGATTGGTTCATGGAGCGGTATGTCTCGGGATTGTTGTATTACACTGTATTATATGAGTATTGGTTTGTCGAATCAGAAAGTATAGTCAGTGGCGAGACGGAGGAAGAGTTATTCTTAATTGATCATTGTAGTTGGGATACAGATGTAGTTGTTTGTAATGAGGAGAATCGTATCAGCAAGTTGTTGCTAGGTAAGTTGAGGAAGAGGAAACAAATGCTTTTTTCTGTGTGTATCTTCTTCATAGATAGCTCAACAGCCTTTTGATATCATTCTCCATATCCTTAGGGAACTTGAGATTAACAGGAACCCTGCCCAAGGAGATCAAGCATTTACAAGACTTAGAGACACTGCACCTGAATGATAACATTCAATTAGAAGGTGAAGTTCCAAGTGATGCACTTGCAAACCTCACCTCATTGATAGAGTTGTGGATCCAGAATACTTCTCTCACTGGAGACATCAACTTCTTATGTAGTAACTGTGAGGATGAGGAATGTGACTTTAGGGCTGATGAGATCATCAATTGTGACTGCTGTGCTTAGGTAACCTCTCATCGACCACCATATCAATCCGTCATGTACAGAGAAAGAGAACAAATAGGAATTAGGTAGGAATTAGTAACAATAATAATCAGCATTTACTTTAAACCCATTAATCCAACTCTTACACAAACAACACGGATATAAATTATATATTGACGCCACTACTTGACCGAACTCTTTAGAAACTTCACGCCAACTCAAGTATTCACCCATTTCATTAAGCTACGCCGCCTAAACTCCTACGGCTGCCGCTAACACTGAATCGGAGAGAACGTCTGGCATTACGCTTGGGTGTCTTGACGACGGCCTTGTCAGAAGGCTTATCACTGGAAGATTTTGTGTCTTCCACAGCCTTTGATACTTTCTTAGCAATAGAACCCTTCTTTTTGGGTGTCACGCTTGCCTTTGATTTGAACAGGTTACACAAGTCGTCAACATCAGCAACAGAAGGAGATGGGGCCGTCTTCTTGGGTGTGATCGATCCACAGATGACCAACTCTTTGCTAGGATCTATGAACGGAGGGAGGTGAGGTATGATATCGTGAGATGGTATTTAAAAAAGTGCACACATATGTACAAAAACAAAGAGAATATCTCACCTTCAAGGGCAAGGAGACGCAGGGAGCGGATTACTGGCTGAGGTTTACCTGTAGGTAGTATTAGAGGTTATTGATGTTAGATTTGTACTATCAACTTATTGCAATGGACACGCAAGTGCACCGCCGAAACAAATCACCAACTTACCATTGGCGTCGACAGTTGTTTCCACATAGCGGCCACTAAGCTTACTAGCATCAACTGGGCTGCAGATAGAGGCGATGAGAGGATGGGGGGACGACATATTGATAGACGATGATATAGATTAATGATAAGCGTGGAGGGAGGTTGTTGAAAATTATGGCACATAAATCAAGCGTGGAAGATGGCATGCAAAAAAGTTGCCGTGGCACGAAGTTGATTCGCACATTCAGTTTTCAGGGGAACTGCTTTCTCATTATGGAGAAAGAAGGAGACTCAAGGCTGCAGGTACACTACACCAAACAAGACAATCAGTATAGTACAGGTTATAACCTGGTATAGTACAGGACAGTCATTATAGGTTAACATCCACAAGACAGACATACTCTATATAACATTCATTCTTCTTCACTAACAACAGTACCTCCTCCATCATCATCAGTATCATCATCATCCACAGTAGTATTGGTATCTTCTTTAGTTGCAGTCAGTACACAACACTCATCTTCTTCCTCATCAACAACACACGACGAGCTACTGCTAGAAGCATCTAGTAAGTCAAGTGCAGGTCTAACAGTAACATCATCGAACCACAAATTGTCAAGCCAGACATACAAATTGGGATAAGCGGTAGATGGAGGATTATTCAACTCCGTGTAGAGACTAGTCTGGAAACTCTGAGATGAAAGATCAATCTCGCTATCTCCCGTGTGATTCTCATCCGCTCGAAGAGAACCAAAGAGTCTGACACGATTCTCAAACACAATTGCAAAGGTATGATCCGCGTAATGGAAGGACTTGACACTCAACTCAACGCCAGATACCCATAATCTCAAGGATGGAATATCATTTACACAAATCTTATGATATGTATCCTCCTTTAGACTAAGATTCCACTGAGCACCATGGTCGTTCTGGCATTCCCTTCCCTTGCCATTGGTTAAGTGAAAGTTAAGTCCAACATTCATACCATCATTGTACTTGAGGTAAACTTCATTCACTCGTTCATGGATAGAAGTTAACATCTTATTCTCCATTCTGAGGACGTTATTCTCCTTGTGGCGACAGATCATATCTTTATCTCCGATGGCGGACATGGTTAGTTGCCGTAATTCTTCCGAAGGTTCATTTGTTCCAAGCTTAGGTTGAGTGAGGCATTTTAAACTATCCTCCATTGCCATTGAGAAATCACATGTTACAGTATAAATGTGGAACGAGCATCCCGGACTTAGGGAACGATCAGCAGGTAGAAGAAACTCCTAGGTATTGTAAAAGTAAAATGAACATATGATGTAAGCAAATTGTAACAAATGAAGGGATACATAGTTGTATAGTAAGAAAAATACACTGTCACATACCTCTTTTGGGCATCTTGCTGTATCCGTCAGTAAATCAATATCCTTTAAAGAAGAAAGAAATAGACATATCATATTATGCATTGATCAGAAATAATGACAAACACAACACATACAGCAAAATATAATCACATAACCTTCTCACCTCTTCAGTAAAGCCTCGCAGCCTTCCATATACACTGTGACCAGATCCTTGACTCATTAGGTGGCAGATACAGACAAAAGGTCGAAGAGACGGCACCATGAATAGAGGATGGTATGACGAGAAGTCCCCTACTTTTTGACCAGCAACTGCTATCTTCAATCCCAACTCCGATCGAACAGCACTAGAAATAAGCGTAGGCTTCTCTGCTGATACATCCCAATTTGCAACTTTCTGTCCACATGCACAATGTGGACATTCATCTACTTTTGCTGTATCAAAGTTGCACGATGCAATTAGTTCATTACCAACATGTACTTCGAACTTATTTAGATATTGTTTTAGCGGTCGAAGACGATCATTCTCGGCCGAGTAACTACTTGATTCACTCGTAATCTCATTAATAATCTGATCACTAAATATAGCAAATGCCCGTGTTGCTAGACTTGTCGAATCTGCCATTGTATTTGTCATTGTTTGTTATATTAATTGAAGGCCGATCAACGTCATGTGTGTAAGAAATAATTGGCAAAAAAATGTTGATCTCAGCGGTATCCTTTTGGGTATCCTAATATGAGTACATCATAATGCTGATGATCAGTAAGTATATGCTTGAGATGATGATGATAGACTGGTTGCGGCAACTATTGAATACAAACGTGGATCTATGCTAAGCAGAGTTTACGTCTTGGACTGCTTGATTGGGCGGTCATATTGACGACTATGAAAGAATGACTATCCTGTCTCTATTGACTATCCGCTAATATTTTCTTCCTCATTGAGTCAAATTCTTCTTGTGTTATTACCCCAAGTTGTAAGTTGCCCTCTATTTCTCTCAAATTCATACGTTGGTGAAATGTCAACTCAGAAGGCTTGTTCTCAGCAGTGTTGTTGTTTTCCAAAGGTGGTGGTGCACTTGCTTCTTTAATACCTGCTGATGAATCCAATGGTAAAATAGAGTCTGCAACAACTATCGGAATTGAAGAATCTACCTGCATGGAAGTAGATGAATGCAAAGTTGATACATCTTCTACTACTACTCCAGATTGTTCTTGTTTCGTTGTTGTTGCTGCAACAACATGTTCTGTGATAGGCTGCTCCTCCACTATCAGTTTTTGATTTCGTTTTGATCGAATGACTAATAATCCAAAACAAATAAGACCAGCCAATACTATGCATCCCACAATACTACCAATGATGATGGCAGTATTGTTAGGGCCATCATCGCATGTATACTCTGCATAAGACGGATCATACTGATCAATAAATTGTTGTGTTGTCGGAGATTGATCAAAGAAGCCAAGACAATATGCATCCCCTTCTTCTCCATTATCGGGTACTACTTCGACTTTATATATACCACTCTTGCAGGCAAAGCCATCTGGGCGAGAACTGCAAGGCCCTCCTTCCTCCATGCCATCTATAGAGCTTGAAAATCCGCCCCATGATTGTTCACATAAGGAGATAGCATTTGTATATGATGCCCAAGAAGGAAAGTTTGCTCCTGGTAATCCACAATAATCAAACAGTAATTGGCAAGAAGATTCGCATATCTTCAAAGTGTTATCTGTGACATACTTGCCTTGATTGGGATCACAAACCAGCCCTGCCATTTCTTGTGCGTAAAAGGTACACCATGGATTATTATCAGCATTTTCGTAACCAAAATCAAAGCCACCTGATTGACCAGTCTCTACGAAATATATCCCATCATCAGAACAGCAACTCGACTTTTTATAGACAGCATGGGTCCGCCAAACTCCGAATTCACTATCACAACTCAATGGTTTGGGATATTCACTTTTAGTTGATACAGAATCATATTCATAACCAGTAATGTAGGCATGACACATATTGTTATTATTGTTACTAACACTTTTATCTTCAATCGGTTGTGGTGATGGCATATCAGTACTAATTTGTACATCACATGGATTATATCCCTCTGTGCAATACGTCCTTCCCACATCACAATCACATCGATAAGAAGTACTATCGATATCGCAGTATCTGCAATACTGCCAACATTCATATTTATCAGTGCAATTCGTCGGCCCATAGTATTGTGGACAAACTGGATATTTTCTGCCTGTAAAATGTTCAAAACATGCAAATGACTGATTTGTTGTGTTGTTAGCATGTACAACAGATGACTGAATAACAGCCATAATTAATAACAACATGCACCGACATGTACAAAATGTGTTCATTTTTTTAGTAAGAAGTATATGAATATATGCCCTATTATCCCAGCGGACAAAATGATAAAACGTATTGTAGTATCTATGATATATTAATAGGCCTACGTTAGAGAAGTTGGCTAGCTTTTTATACAATAGTAGGCAAGCCGCTGCAACAAATAAATAACTGAAACTTATCGAAACTTATCGAAACTCTCATAAAGTTTCATTAGAGAGTTGGATGAACAATTCGACGAGGAGCAATCAAAAATCACATGAGCAACTGAAAGTTGTTCATGGTAAATCGGCTACCCAGGTATAAAGAGTGTGGAGGATATAGGTATAATAGACGTCTAATATCGGTAGGGTTTTGGTAGACTGATTATTATAACACAGATGCAAATACTCTCATAAAAATATCGTATCTTTTACTAAAATGAGTGGTTATCGAACACTACATCGAATCCAACCTGAAGATTCATCTACAGCAGCGCCTTCACCATTATGGAGGGTAAAATTCTCACCCTGCCGAACATCACCCACTACTACTCAATCATCACCACTGCGTTTACTGGCAGCAGGCGCATCAAACAGAATACAATGTTATCAACTTACTGATCGCACAATGAAAGATGCCAATAGTGATGATGTGTTAGACGCTTCTGCAATGAGTGTTGAGAATACTGATTGTTTAGTATCAAATGATGATTACAAAACTATTGTTGCAAGTAGTAGTGATGAGAATGTAAAAACAAAGAATGCTTTGGGATATGCATCATTAGAAATCATACGTAATTATTGTGGTTCGGATAAGTTAGCTGGTAATGAGATTGTGGTTTCAAGTCAATTAGGCGGTAAAGTTTGTATATGGGTACGATTGGATCCACTATTGATTGACAAATGTGTGGTTGTTTCTGACGATACCCAGCCTTCAACAACAACCATTGGCGAGGATAAAATGAAATGGATATCACCTCATACAGAGTTTACAGTCAAGGGAGCAACTGGAACTACATTGGCTATACGACCAACAACATTATCAAATTATTATTCAAATAAGGATACAGATATTTTAGTGGCACTGGGATGTGCTAATGGTTCAGTTATTATCTGCAAATCGGGTATATTAGCTGCTCGTCCCGGTGCAGAGAATGCCACAGGGACAAGTAATGCCGTGGTTGGTGATTCGTCAGCAACAGAGGAAGAAACAATCAGTATCCTGTCAAACTCTACTCCTGGTGACGTTGTTGCAACAATCGGAGGCGGACATGCATGTGTCATGTCATTAGCATTTCATCCGACAATACCAAACTGCTTTGTCGTCGGAAGAAAAGATGGTATTGTTGACATCTATTCCTCGGCAATAACTGATGATTATTATCATTCGGGAGAATTGTCATTCCGAAGAATGCATAGATTGGTACAATCAGCTTATCCTATTCGAGCATTATCATTCTCACAACCAGATGGTGCATTACTCTTTGCCGGCGATGATAATGGTACTTTATAT
>Ga0214481_100956_pt1 | contig 13056 bp, 9 predicted proteins | sample M1_20Mar14CPVII9_4_FD_165057 | JGI IMG/M metagenome (GOLD analysis project Ga0214481, IMG submission 165057) | Marine eukaryotic communities from Monterey Bay, California, United States - M1_20Mar14CPVII9sort6BwellG10 | ecosystem: Environmental > Aquatic > Marine > Unclassified | place: USA...
TGATGAACAGCTGTCATTTTTATCATCGTCGCAACTATCAGTAATATCGTCGCCTACGCATAATAATAATTGCAAACATTCATCATTTGATAAATTTGGTAGTATTTCCTTCTTCCATTGATTTAATATCCGTGTACATGTTCGTCGTCCACTGACTTGATTGGCTGTATTAGACATGGCTTGTTGCAACTCAAGAATGAGTGATGTTGTTGTATGTTTCGTCATTTTTCTTTGTTGTATTGTATTGCAGCTACAATGCCGCGCCGCCGATGGATAATACTACGTAAATATACAACTCCTACACCTATGAAAGCCTGCAAATCACCTCCCTATATAGAATAGTATGCCGAAGCCAATGAACTAGGATTGCCTAACATCAAAGTACTAGAAAATTAAGATCGTTTTATCGCCATTTCATTTCATATCCCAAACTCTGATTTCTAACTTCTGACTACTGATGACGATGTGAGAGAGAAGTTCTATGTTATCGAATAAGCACGTCTCATAGGAAGCAGCAGCATAGAGCAGCATCATATCACCATAGCATAAGACTTATCGGTGGTGTTTGTGTCTTATCAGAGTAATTTAGAGAGTAGATAGTAAATACATAGGAAGCAGCAGCATCATATTATCATAGCACAGAAGAATCGGCCGCGTTTGTGTCTTATCAGAGTAATTCAGAGAGTGGATATAGCAAATACAAAGTACTTGATTATATTATCATGTGTAGTACTGTTACGTCGCCTTCTTCCACTCATGTTGCAATTGATATAGAAGAGAATAATAACCAAGAAGATAATGATGACAGAGTTAAATTAGGAATTGGTAATACTACAAAGGCCTTACCATCATTAAGAGAAGTACCATTGGTTGAATTGTCATTAAACTCAATAACATATGCACCTTCAACGCGATCGAGTGGAGGTACAAACTCTAAACTCAAACAAAAACGAACAACTGTTCTATCTAATGTCACCACAAGTATATCTCCGAACACACTCTCTGCGTGGATGGGTCCAAGCGGATGCGGAAAGACCTCGTTAGTTAGTGTAGCCGCTGGTTTAATTGATACAAATAATGATTTAATAGAATCTTCTAGTATACTAATCAACGGAGAGAAAGGAAACTTACCGAAGAGATTGGTCGGAGTTGTTTGGCAGGATGATTTACTATTATCAAATCTTACCGTGAAGGAAACTGTTAGATTTGCAGCAAGGTTAAAAACTCCAAAGCATATCACAAACAATGAGGTTGAAATGTTAGTAGACACCACGTTATTGAAGTTAGGATTAACTCATGTTCAAGACAGTTTGATCGGTATGCCTGGTGGTAGCGGTAAAAGTCGTGGTATATCTGGAGGAGAGCGTAAAAGAGTGGCAGTAGCTGTTGAATTAGTTGCTCGTCCTTCCATCTTGATATTAGATGAACCAACTTCTGGACTGGATGCCTCAACGGCTCATCAGCTTATGGTTACATTAAAGTCATTAGCGGAGTTAGGACATTCAATTGCAGTAGTTATACATCAACCGAGAACAAGCATCTTCAACATGTTTGATAATCTTCTCTTATTGAGCAAGGGTAAGGTAGTCTATGAAGGAGAGCCATCTGGTGCGAGACAGTTTTTAGAATCGTGCCCTGAAGTAGGAACTCTTCCAGCCGAGACTGGTTTGGCAGATTGGATTATGGATGTAATCAATGATGATGAAAAGAAAGATGGTACTCTACCTTCAACATGGAAAGAGCACTGTTTAAAACAACAACAAGATATACCACAATGTAGGTCTGGAAATCAACTAACACAAAGACACATTGCAAATAGTAGAAGATCTTCAAAGTTCAGCCAAATGAAACGTCGACTGTCTAGTCTGAAAGAGTTGGAAGAGAGTGAGCCAAAGTTTCAGGCATCATTCTTCGTACAATTGAAGCTACTCATAAAACGAGCATTGAAACAACAAAGAGGTCAAAGATTAACAAGTGTTGCGGCCATTGTAACGTTTGCTTGGACACTATTCACATGTTTGGCCTGGGGAAGACTACCAGATAATACGACTTACGTTTATAGTCGAGCTTCCTTATTGTTCTTTGTATTAATCGCTCAAGCAAACGGAGTCGTTAATAGTAGTGTCATGATCTTCTCCTCTGAGAGGCATCTGTTATCCAGAGAACGAGCAAAGAAGCTCTATGGAGTGCTACCTTACTTTACTGCCATGACGTTGTCAGACATGATCAATAGTGTCATATTGCCAACAGTCTATGGTTGTGTTGTATACTGGGTATGCAATCTAAGGCCTACGGCATCAGCTTTTTTCTCTTATTTGCTGGTGTTTTATCTTACCATCAGTGCAGCTCAGTCAATGGGCTTATTCCTTAGCGTATTGATACCCAACTCAAAGATTGCCTTGCTACTTGCACCAATGCTCTGTCTATCTCTTTTTATCCTGGGAGGTTTTTATATGCCTTTAAACTTGATACCGCCATCGTTAGAATGGTACTCTTGGATATCCATGGCTAGGTGAGTGTAAATATGATATATATCTTACCTGCTCTTGTCTTCTGCTGCTGTTGCTCGATTCTCACATCACATGTATCTTTTGGTAAATCATAGGTATGGTTTCCCTGCTCTTGTTATCATTGAGTTTGGAGGACGAGACATTCCATGTAGTGAATCAGATGCTAATGATAGCAGCATTCAATGTCCACAATCAGGTTCGGATGTATTGGCTTCATTCGGCATTCAAGGCATCTGGGCGAATCTATGGCTTAATGTGCTCATGTTGGTTGTACTACAAGTTGTTCTAAGGGTGTTGACGTATGCATTGCTTCGTCGATCTAAATGATATACTAGTTGTAACTTAAAGACAACTGTACATTTACTTCATTTCTATACTTTCATTTCTATACTCTAAACATATAATACAGACACTGAACACTATATCCAATCTAAATCTCAAAGCGTGCTGAAGAGATCATCCTATCTCTTTCGCTGGTAACTCTTTCTATCTTTCTCTTCACCTTCTGAAGCTTGGATTGTGTCGTTGCCAAACTCTCGGCAAGCTCATGGTTTTCATCCATTAGCTTTGCTACAATAAATGATTGACCCCGCTTTAGCTCTCCACGAACTGGTAGTTTGGATACAATATCGCCCTCGTGTGATTTCTCCTCTGAAGAAAAGGTATCAATAGAAAGGCTACTCTGAGCAGTAGAGTTATCAGATCCCTTTGACTTCATTGACTTGATTGATTCATTCAGTTCGGCTTCAAGTAACTCAATATCTTCTTTGTTCTTCTTCATAGTGCTCTCGTACGAAACAAAACACTTGTCCTTGTATTCTTCTGGAGTAACAGACTCGACTGATGATTCTTCATCTACAGTTGGAGTGACACTATTGAGGTCGTTAACGCCAGCAGAGATGATAGAATATGAACTGATAGATGACTCATCATTCTGATGGTCCTCTACATCCTTTTCTCGAGATGAGAGGACGCCTAGAGCCTTGGATACCATTTCATCCAACGAAGAGTTTGCCAATAACGAAGACTGATAATCTTGAGAGTCAACTCTGACTATTTCAATATTGTCCGTCTTGTTCCTATTGGATACCTTGTTCTCATGATGATGAGACCCCATTTCAAGATAAGCAAGATCATACTTTGTCTTTTGCATTGCATTCGCCTTCTTGATAATCGCACGTTTCTTGATATGAACATGTCTCTTCTTTGGTGAGCGTACACTTCGAATTTCAACATTAGACTGTTTAGATAATGACATATCCTCCTCTTCCTCAGAAGGTGGTGGTGTTGACAGCTGTAGTTGCTCATCGTTGATTTCATCCACAATCTCCTCGGTAAGAGATTCAGGTATCACCTCGCTATATTGATCAAATAAACTATGAAGATCCTCAAGCGATACGATAGACTTCTCTGATTTGTGGCGAGAATCAAGCTCAAGCGTCTCCTCCATTGCACGAGCAACATTGTCAATTACTTCAAGTTCCCTTTTGGCCTGACTCTGTTCGATTACTTCTTCCTTTGCTAACACCGCATCTTCATCGTCATCAGCCTCCTCCTCTTCTTCAGTTCTGCACTCTTCGACAGTTTCAAGTGAGTGTCGCTGATCAATTACTTCATAGATATCCTCTCCGCTATCTAAATCATAAACCTTCAAGTACTGATTGCCATCGCAATCCGTGTGAATGTTATCATCGATACTCTTCCTTCTGGCTTGCGACTCCTCGGCATCATCTTCTTCCACAGAATGACTAAGTTCCTTCTCCAACTCATGAGCCCAAAAGGTGTTCAGGCTGGTGTTATTATTGTTACTTTCACTTTCCTCAAGAGATTCATCTGACACTTTACCGGATAGAATGTGAGGCACTGATTGTGGAGAACCTTGATCTCCTTCTTCCATACTAGCAGAGGGCGTCGAGATCAAATCAGATTCGTATTCTCCAGAATCATAACTGTCCATTGCTTTTGCCCATGGTCTTGTAGTTGTACGCTGATCAATGTAATCAGATGTTTCGCCACTATCTGCAGACAAGTAGTAGTCTGATTCAGGTGCCTCGCTCTCCGAATCTGACTCTTCATTCTCCTCCTTGTCAAAGCTTCGGTTGTAGATTTGACTAAATGATCCAGGCTCGTTAACAGTAGGAGATTCGGTGGCGTCTTTACTGTCATCTGAACTCAATTCCTCAGAATCAACAGCCATGTCTAACAAATTTGGTGACATGTCTTCATCCTCTTCTTCAACCACCTCAAGCTGTTCATCGGTGGTATCAGAGGCTTGAGCAACAGAACTCGATACAACTGAGCTTGATACACAAGAGCTCGATTGACCACAATCACTTTCCAACGAAGGGCGCAACTCAATCATTTCTGCCTTTGCCCTACCCTTCAGTATATCAGATAGAGCATCCTCGTATTTGACAAACGGCCCAAATCCAGAGGAGGTCTGGCTAGCTGCATCGTCGACACTTTCAGACTCGTCGGCTCCTTCCTCGTCGTCATCCCAGCCTTTGCTTGCGATGAAAGCGGACTCTAATGCAACAGCAGGAATTGGGGAGAGAGAACGCTCATCAGGCGTAGCTGGCGTCGCAAAATCAACCTCGGTAAACTGTTCATCTTCGTCCGATACGAATGCTTCTTCGTCCTCCAACTCATCCACACCTGTTGGGGATGCTTCATTAGATGGCGGTGTACTTTTACTGACAGCGCTCTCCATTTTGTTAGGAGTTTCATGTACATCCTCTGTACTTGGAGATAAAATCTGTTTGTTTAGCTCAACTTCTTGGGCAACAAGCTGCTCGCATTCCAAAGAAGCTTCGTCTTCTTCTTCTTCGTGCTTGCCAAGGGATGGGATTAGAAGTGCTGGGCTTGGTCTAACATCCGCTAGAATTGTCTTTGCACGGGGTACAGGTGGAGGAGCGACGGCAGGTTCTTCTTGATCTGCAAACTTGATACCTGGAGGTTGTAATCCAATATCCATAACATCATCCATGGGAGTTACTAGTATGACATCTCCATTCTCAGAAGGAGTGACAGTAACTGGTGGAGATTCTCTCTTGGCAATATTCATATAACTTGCATAGGCATGACTTTGGTGTGGGTCAGAGTCGCCACTATCGGATGATTCGACGTCTGGAGTTTCAGCTTCAGTGGCAGGTGTCGCATGTTCTTTAACTGGACTCAACTTGGACACACCTAGCAACAACGACTTGTCGTCAAGAGGTAAATGGCTGTCCAGATCACAAGTGGAACTGCTACCTGAACTTCCAACTGATGCGATGTCACTCTCTTCTTCTTCTGTGCATGTACTGTATCCAAAGAAGGAGCTATTCTGGTTCCGATAGTCAGTACTGCTGTTGACAATCATAGGCTGCTGTTGCTGCTGCTCAGCAACTACACCACCACTTGACGAAGTAGATACACAGAGATCAGAAGAATCCTCATCAATACTCTTGGCCGCTTCCTTGTTGGGTCTTGAGTTCTCTGATAAATTAAGACCAACTAATGAATCATCAGTGCTCATACGCATAGGTTTCATTATATTCCTTGGAGACTCGACAATCACATCTGTGGCATCATTCTCCTTATCACTCAATGCCATAACAACAACCTCTTCATCGCCAAGATGTTCATTATATTCATCTCTTTCCTCCTCTACATCCAATACGACATCCGAACAATCTTCTTCTGTTGAATCATCAAACCCACCAAAGTCAACAACCTCAAGATATTTCCTTCCAACTCTTTCATCTTCACCACTTCCTGATCCGCCACGTTCAAATACCTCCCTTAATTGTTTGAAACTCTTCATACCACCCAATTCTCCTACTTCCTCCTCGTCATCGACTAAACTACTGGAACTGGGAAATTCACGCTGTCCACCAGACAAATTATCATACATACCACCCAATAAATATTCCGAATCATCATCACGACAGTCAGTCTCCTCTTCATAATAATCGGAACTACTGCTATTGATACTCTTGAGATATGCAGCTGCACATCCCGATCCACTACCACCGCGAGGACTACGTAGTGAAGATAGGTTTGGTAATGCACTTAATACTTTTTTTACTGGACGTTTGGCAATACCCAATCGTTTACTGCTACTTTGGGATAAAGATGATATTGACTTGGTACTGCGCAACATGCGTTGAGAGTATTGCAATGTACCCCATTCTGGTAAATCACTAACATCATCCCTACCCTCTTTTTTATCGTTTAATCCAACTCCTTCAATACTGTCTGTATCATCCTCGTCATCATCATCACTTTGCCAACCGGGTGATAATAATGGTGATCGGTATGATCGTGAATAATCGGTGGGTGGTGTACCTTCAGCATTGGATAAACGTGCCTTGTATGATTTATGAGTTGTTGATAATTTGGATTTAAAACGTTGAGCGGTGGGTGTGGATGATACTGTATGTAGTGGTGTATGTTGTGGTTGATAAATTCTCATGATTTTGTTGGTAGGTGCAGTGATTTTTTTTGTGCACAAGATGTGTTCGTCGGTCGGATTAGTGTACGGTATCAATTGATCAGCGGTCAATAGATCATATATATAATCAATTAAATCCTTTAACCTATTGATTGAATTATGCTATGGGTGTTAGCGTTAGATAAATAGACAAAGATTTGCATCATGAGTTGAGTTGAGTTGACCATGGTGAGCGTTGAAACTCAACTACACGAAATTAGCGATTTGCTTTTTCCTTCCGAGCCAAGTTATGTGCATTCTTATAACCTGATGTGCATGATATCTCCAATCTCCTCTTATGAAGTCTACAGCAAATGGTTACCCGGATATTAGTAGAGGAAGGTATTGAAAGCTCTGTTGTGGCCGAGGTACCTTTGGCGGCGGCGGCGGCTAGTATAAAGAAGGAGGATATAAAAAATGAAGAAGATACGACCGATGATGAGGAGAGGAGGAACTCTCGTCCATCCACTATAACAACCCCCCTAATAACTCCTCCAAAGGATGGTAATAATGATCGTAAACGGAAGGCAGATACGCTTGATATGTATATTAGTAAAAGGTGAACCCGTCGCCGCCGAGATAGTACAAGATACCTGATAATGATATCGATGACCCATTAATACAATTCAAGAAGATATCTGATTCTATGCCATCAAGCATAGGCGATGTAATCCGCTTGATGGATAAGCTTCAACCTAACCGTCAATACTACAAACGACAACAGGATAGTAGAGGAGAATGTTCCAAGATTCGCGGTAAGCTACGAAAGTATGCAAATACCCATAAAGATAAGATGGGTGTATCTCATTGGATACAGAGAAATAAATGGAAATTAGTGCTTTAATGGTAATCATTAGAGATATGATTGATAAATCTTGGATAAGGTTTTTGCTGCAATGGGGGAAAAGGATGGGTATCTTATCAGTCTCCCCCCCGAAAATCAAAGCAAATCTCTCCATCAGATATTAGAGACACAGAGTTGATACCTTTATAATTATAAGAGCTAACAAAAGTAGAAGTAAATCAGATATTAGACACACGGCTTAACCAGATAAATACTACCATGAGTAACGATAACAACGAAGAGGTAAATGATTTGGCCGAAGTATTGGAGGCTGTGGATATCAATAACAACGACAACAATGAAGTAGTTGTACCTCAATCCAATAATGAAGTAGATGATAACGATGAATCAGAAACACATGAATCTTATGTATTCAATGTGCTTCATATTCTTGCTATGATGACTGAAGATGAACAGGCAGCAGCTACTATGACAGCGATTGCTATGTTGAGGCGGGGTGCATCACAAGTAAAAAAATACACTCCGAGTGAAGGCCCATTAAGAGTCGACATTGCCGCTTTCTGTCAAAACCCCACTACTGCACAATGACTTGCTGTTGCCATTTTGGAAGCGATTCTGTGAGGCATTATCATCTATCCCATCAAGTGGATGCATTGACTTGGTTCTATCGGCAGTGCAATTAAATGAAGATGTGTCGGATTTGCTCATTGAATCTTTTCAGAAGTCCCCTCTGAAACAGTTGATCCTTAACCAGAATGGTCTCGGAGCTCAAGGCTTGAGGTTCGCGGTTAAAGCCATTAATTTAAACACTTCTCTTGAATGTTTGGATATCCGGAGCAATATTATTGATTCAGAAGATGATGCAGTCCTTCTTGTCGATGAAGTTATTAAGCACCCGAAGATTGATACTCTCATTCTCGATAAGTGTGAGCTTGGAGAAAGTGATACTATATTGAAAGCTATTATTCCTGCACTGGGCAATATGGTAGCAGTTAGTCTTGATAAGAACAGTATTGGTGGCAAAGTAGGTGTTGAGTTGATAGCCGAGTGTTTGGCTAGCAACCCTGTACTTAGGAGATTGTCTCTTCAGGGCAACTTGTTAACTGATCAAGATGCACAAGTACTTGCAAACGCTTTGAAGACGAATGAAAACCTTCGTACCTTATACTTGAAGGACAATAGCTTTACTACTGTTGGAATCGGTCGCATGTTTGAGTTGGTATACAATGCGATCGATCTTAATGCAATTCATGAGTCTAATCATACTTGCTCACTAGTTGAGAACGAGCTTTCTGGATTCAATATTTTAATGGACCCCAAGCGTAATAGGCACGCAAAGTTGATGATGGCGCTTTCTTCTAGGTTCAACATGCTTTATCTTGATGATACCCCAATCGAGATCATGCCTAGGGTAGTATCGTTTGTTCAAGGGAGAGGACAACTTAAGGAAGGTTCTAATTTGGGTTTGAATTCAGTGTATGGTATATTGAGCGAATGGAACATGCCTTTACTTTACAAGTTTGAATTGTAAGAAGCTAGAGTGAATCAGGCATAGGGAGTGAGTTAAATATGTTTGTGGTGTAGATTGGGTGAACTGTGAGTCGGCTATACCACTGTAGGCACTCACTTAGTACAGAGACTCTTATTAAATGGCTTGTGAAATATGTTTGTGATCAAAAGGGTAGATTGGTTCAAGTTTTAGTTTTAATATCTAGACATTTGATTTGTACAGTACACACAATCTCTTAACACTCGTCATACAACTCTCTAACAGCATCCGCCGTCTCCGCCTCCTTTGGTACTTACACCTCCATTCACCGCAGCACTTGAGTATGGAATAGATGTACCGCACCCATCAAAGATACCATAATGTGTACTCCAATCACCTACAAAGTCAAAATGCTTTTCAAACCGTGTCTGTTTCAACATGTTGTAAGTATTACCACACACTGGGAATACTTTGCCTTTTTCCATGTAATGATGATCATCCAAACTCCAGCCACTTTCGAATCGAGGAATTGTACCCTTGTAGATGACAGCCTGACCATAATCTTCACAATGCGGCTCGAGCTCATCCAATTGGAACAAACGATATGTAGCGGAATAGAATTCAAGATTGGAATGTCCCTGTTCATTCATCTTGTCTTGAACAGCTTTATTTTCAATAGTAATTGGTGAATCCTCAACTAAACGTGGGTCCTTGAATCCACACTTCTTTGCCATATTCTGAAAGTCATTCCAATACAAGGCACCACTTAAACATTCACCCCATAATACTTCATCTTTTTGTAACTCCTCTGGTACACGACGATTGGCATATACGTCACTAAAGTAAAGCTCTCCGCCTGGCTTAAGTAAACGATGACATGACTTTAATACCGACTCCTTATCAGGACAAAGGTTAATGACACAATTACTAATGATGATATCAACGGATCCATCCTTAAGTGATTCAATATCATCCAACTTTTCAATTAATCCCAAATGAAACTCTACATTATCATAGCCAAACTTTTCAGCATGATAAGCCTGTGTTTCTTTTGCAACGTTGAGTTGTTCTTCTGTCATATCTACACCGATGACACGGCCATTTTTACCCACTAATTGTGAAGCAATGTACACATCTCTTCCTGCTCCACATCCCAAATCCAATATTGTCATACCCTCTCTATAATTAAATGATTTGGTATTAGAGAAAGTATATGAGAAATTATGAGATTTGAACTAAATATGTCAATATTATATAAATATATATCTCATAGATTCTTACACTTCATCGGGTACACAAAATCCACAACCATAATACTTGGCAATAACATCAGGATGGATATTACTAATTGCCTCTTTAATATGATCTAATGGTGACCCGGCAGTACAACAGGCATTTGTCTTTAAATCCTCAGACTTTTGCAAAGTTTTGCCATAGTATTCTTGTGTTGCTGAATGTGTTGCTGTCTTATCGACGAACATATCGGTGGCTACTGAAAGTGATGATGGAGAAAGAGATGAAGCTGTTGGTCTATAGACTGGCGTAAATGCCGCTGTTATTGGTAGCAGTAAGAGGCACGCTATCTTCATGTTACGATAGCTCTAGCAAAGATTTATATGGTCAATCAAAGATTCATTTTGCAAATGGTTGAGTCAGTAAGCCAGTACGATCTTTGAGATTACATGATACCCTTATGCATTGATATCATGCAGCAGTCAGCAGGCAGCAAGAAGGACAATGTTATCAGCCGCTAGACATCTTTTACGACGACTCCCATCGGCTTCGGCCTTGGGACAAACCCGTTCTATGGGTGGTTCTCAATCATTTGTAAGTACAATACTGTTTTGATATGATTTGAGTATTAAGGATACTATGATGTAAGAGAGTTGGCTTTTTGGTGTGGCTTGATGATTGCCGGTATGATGTGTTATATTATATCATATGATTATATGAGTTTGTTGCAGTGATATTTTATAGGTTTTGCAATGGTATGGTTCTGCAAGTGTTTGGTATTAGCATAAGTTTTGGCTGGCATGCTTTGTTACACATGATGTGCATCAAAATATACAATTATGCTGACTATTAACTGACTCTGTAATCTCTCACACATCACATACAAATACCTACTAATTTATATCAATTATTGCATAATAATAATAATAATAATACAGCACATTAATACACCCGATAATACCCCAGAGACATACTTTGATTTTACCGAAGAGAATTATAAACGTGTTAATAAAATCTTATCAAAGTATCCAGCAAATTACAAACAGTCGGGTATTATCCCCTTACTTGATTTAGCTCAACGTCAACATGGCGGGTGGTTACCAGTAGCTGCCATGGACAAAGTCGCTAGTATTGTAGAGGCAGCACCCTCACGTGTATATGAGGTAGCATCATTCTATACAATGTTTAACCGTACCAAGGTTGGTAAATACTTTATTCAGTTATGTGGTACTACACCCTGTATGATATGCGGTAGTGAAGATATTAAGAAAACAATTGAAAAGCATTTGGGTATTAAGAATGGACAAACTACCAAGGATGGATTATTTACATTGTTGGAAGTTGAGTGTTTAGGTGCTTGTGCTAATGCACCCATGGTACAATTAAACGATGACTATTATGAGTGTTTAACACCCAAGACTACTATTGAATTGTTGGAGGCATGTAAGGCAGGTAATCCACCAGCCATGGGTAAATGGGGTAGTTTGCCAATGAATGGACAAGTCAGTTGTGAGGGTCCCTTGGGTAAGACTAGTTTGTGGGAGGCGCCAGTACCTGCCAAGGTTGATGTCGAGAGATTCAAGGGTGGTGAAGTGGATCCTGCAAGTGTCAAGGCATACATGAGTTATTAAGAAACTTATGAATGGTGTTGAAGTTGGATATTGTTGGGGTAGATTAGTTTATTGTACACTGTAAGATCTAAAAAGCACGTTAACATATACTAGGGAGGGTTGCTTCCTATCCCTCCTTCCTTCACATGGTTAGCTTTTCAAGTGATGCCGTCAACTCATGAGTGCAGTTTGCACCTGCCAAAGTATCAGGACTCTCAACTAGGAGTTTGAAGATGACATACAATGAATAATTGCGACAACAAGCAATGTGGAATGGCAGCATACCAATTAATGGCAAGAATTCAGTTGGAATAGTTTCAGATGAGGGAAGAAATGGAAACTCCAAAGCTGGCTGATGTGCTTCAATCAATAACTTCATTACATCATAATCTGCACCGTGAATAAGAGCAATTTGCATCGGTAGTAATTTATGTTCATTAACAAGCTTGATTGCATCTGGATACGAATTGAGAAACACCTTGATTCGATCGACGTGATCATCGCTACCCACGGCGGCAGCTGCTAAGTGTAGAGGCAGAGATCCATTCGGGCTATCTTCAGGATGTTTATGCTGAACCAGTTCTGGGTAGTCTTTGATTAATTGTTCGGAATTGAGAGGAGATACCTTCAGCTTGGCAGCTGTATGAAGGATGTAATCTTGACCCCCGGTCGTCTCTTCAATATCACTAAAGGCTGAGAGCAAATTGGACCTGGCATCCCTTCTACATTTATCGATAAACATTCTAAGATCAGTCCTTGAATAAAAGACATCATTATCCTTCAGCATCGATTGGAAACGCCGCTGAGAATCCAGTATATTGTTCACCTCATCAATAAGAGATAGAGAAGTGCCTTGCCAGTTAAACCAAGTCTCCCATAATAAGGAGTTGCTCATCTTTAAATGTGGAGGAGAAGTATGAAGAATATTGGAAGCA
>Ga0214481_100959_pt1 | contig 12974 bp, 9 predicted proteins | sample M1_20Mar14CPVII9_4_FD_165057 | JGI IMG/M metagenome (GOLD analysis project Ga0214481, IMG submission 165057) | Marine eukaryotic communities from Monterey Bay, California, United States - M1_20Mar14CPVII9sort6BwellG10 | ecosystem: Environmental > Aquatic > Marine > Unclassified | place: USA...
CTTTTTTCATATTATAAAAGTCGGAGTCGGAGTAGAAGAAGACACTGATCACTGAATGTGTAGAGTAGAGAATAAAAGAAAAGAATGAAGATTATGTTTGATTGTAACTCTTTACTGTATCAAATATCTTTTAGTATGAATTATCATAAAGTAGACATATATCAGAGTAGGTCTAACATTTGAGTGGAGGTTTCGAGGTAGTCAATCCAATTGAAAACCTAGACTGTAAATCCACTAGACCTCATCTTCTTCCGATTAGAGAGCACCAATCGTCTTTGCAGCAGTCCTTGCCAGTTTCACATTGTTCTCAATTTGGACCTTGTTGGTAGTCTCCGGTAGATTCTGGAGAAAAGCACTTGCACGGCTGAAAGACAAAGCGGCCGCTTGCTCTGTGTCATATACGCCTAGGTATCTTGACTTACCAGCGTAGAATATCTGAGCTTGCCACTTACCAGAAGGTCTCTGAGTGATACCACGATTGGTTGACGTCTTTTTCTCCTTCTTCTTCTTTGTCTTCTTCTTCTTCTTTGCCTTGGATGTTGCTGCATTTTGGAGTGCTGCCTGGTGTTTCAAGTGTTTCTCGTTCTTCGTCAACTCCTCGGGGCGTTTGGTTGTAGTTAGTTCTACATTTGTAGAAGAAGTTACGGCAAGTGCGGCAGTCGAAGACTGAGGATTTTGTGAGGTTGGTTCTTCTAAAGAAGCATCATCATTCTTTATATCCCCATCCTCCAAGGGATCCGCTACTGCCTCCAACTGCTTACACTCTTCATCACTCAAGTTGTTCACTCTTTCCTCAGCGGCAGTACGGCTCATACGAACATAGGCCAACAACTTACGACGATGATTTAGGATCTGCTTCTTCTCCTCCAATAGACTCTTCGCATCGGATACTGTAGCATTCTTGAGCTGCATCCTATTTGCTCTTGCCGATGGTGCTGCTGCCTGTTCCTTCTTTTGGGGCTGTTTGGGTTTGGCAGGCTGCTGTTTCTTCTTCTTTGCCTTTGCAGTAGTGGATGATTTCTTCTTTACTACCTTCGTCTTCTGCTTGGAAGGTAAAGTAACACGGTGTGTCTTTCTCATATGGTTGCTCATACAGGCACTAGCACACTGCTGACTCTGCCACGTAAATTGTTTTGAACATAATGGACACTGCCAAGGGAATCAGAAGTTAATCGAAGGTAGGGAGATTAGTATTTGTTAGTGGAATTGCAAAACCATAATCATATGCACAATTGTTGTAGAGTATACTTCATCACTGATTTCACAATCAGACCCAATGTCCAAATCAAAGGGTGGTCTGTGACCATTGTGCACAATTAACTTCTACTTACCTGCCAATCAGTCACACCATTTCTCCCGACTTTTGTATTAGCTACAACTTGTCCAACCAGTTTTTCAGATGCGGTAGTGCACCCCGTATTACTGGATGGTTTAGAAGCTAGGTCTAAATCTTTCATTTGGATGAAACTACCAGAACTTGCGGTGATACCTGTACCGTTGTCAAGTGTCATCATCCCCTTGTCTGCTGCTGCAGATGATACGTAGCTAAATTCATCTGTCTTTCGTTTGAAACGTTTCTTCAAAGGCCCCTTTCCTGACGACGTCGCAACCACTACTTGTTCAAGAGGATAATCATTATCCTGGGGAAGCATTCCACTGCTGCTATTTGATTGCTGATATGATGATGTAGGTAAATACCCCCCGCTTTGGTTAGCTGATACTAATAATGGACTAATATTAATCATCTGATTCAAACTTTGGTTCGTTGGTTGATATGAAGATGATGGTTTTAGATGACCACTCCTTTTCAATGGAGATAACATGTCATTCTCCTTCATGTACATATTCAATGGTTGATAGTACCGATTATTTTCGAGACTAGTAGGTGTAGCCATTGTTAACGGATGTTGAGTATTTTGTGTAGTATAATTTTGTAGATTATCAAACTGTCCATAATTTGTATCATCAAACTTGAGGCTCATGGGCTGGAAATCCATGGGCATAATATCTGTTGATAATAATGATGCAGATGAGGCCCCTGCCGCCGCTGCCCTTTCCTCTCGTTGTCTCTTCCCTTTTGCAGTGTAGTATTCCATATTGCTCTGCTTTATTTAGGAGGTAGGAGTAGGATTATTGCAATATTGATGTGAGGGTTAATCCGGAGTGATATGCGCATCTTCAAACACCCACTCATATAAAACCAAAAATGTACCATACTATGTTTCAGTTAAGGAAATACAGATCCGCCACGGTAATCTTTCTATCCAGTATCACAATGCAGAAACAAAATGTCATTTTTTTCTTTGCAATAATTAATCAAAATACTATAACCCCACCGCCGCCGCCGCCAAACAATAAATAGTAAATAAAACTCACCCGTATGCTAGAATATATAAAGGTCTACTGTGATGAGGGAATATTGAAGAGTAAACTGATAGTGATAGTACTCCTCTTTTGTTGATTGAGGAAAATAACTGAAAACTGAAAACTGAAAACTGAAAACAAAGTTTCAAGTTACCAATCAATTGATGTGCCACTGCTGCTAGATATATATCGATCATCTTCATCTCCTGAAGAAGAATGAAGTCCATCACAATCATAGCAGTATTATTCTTCGATATACTTATGAACATTTGCTTCCTTCAGACTGCTAGGGCTTTCATCACAACACCAACAACTAAATACAGAATAACACAAACACAACAATTATCAAAGATGACAAGCACATCAACTTCTCCTGTCGACTCTACATCATCTTCACCTCCACTCTATCTCGCGGAAGGTTTGGTAGCAATACATAAACCATTAACATGGACATCAAATGATGTAGTCTCGTATATTAGAGGGATACTCGAGCGTGATGCCAAAGACCGTGGATATAGTAAAGATCAAGATAACTCTAATAATAATAACAATAAGAAACGTAACCGAAGGAAGAAACAAATGATGAAAGTAGGTCACGGCGGGACGTTGGATCCATTAGCAAGTGGTGTATTAGTTTTAGGTATAGGCAAGGGTACTACTTTATTACAAGATTATTTACAGGGTGATAAACATTATAGTGCAAGTTGTCATTTGGGATATCAAACTGATACTCTGGATGCCGAGGGAAAGATAGTCAAGGAAGCACCATGTGATCATATTAAAGATATAACAACTGTTGAAAAGATTATACCCAAGTTTATGGGAAAGATTGAACAAATACCGCCAATGTTCAGTGCTATACGTGTTGATGGGAAGAGGTTGTATGAAATCGCACGAAACGATTCTGAAACTAATAATGCAGAAGAGGTCGAAATACCAAAGAGGGAGGTTGAGATATATGGATTACAAGTAAAAAGTACTTTAGAGAAGGATGTGATCATCTCGGGTGTAGTCGATGGGCCCGTGTACCGTGAGAAAGTTCAAGCAATTGAGGAAGCTGCCAAAGCCAAGGAGGCCGCTGCAGCATCTACTACCGAGGCAATTAAAGACGAAGGAAATGATAGTGGAGGAGCGGAAGTAGAAGAATCGAATAGGAAGAAAAAGAGACGAAGAGGTGGACGCAACAACAAACAGAAGAAAGCAAACAAGAAGAGTCCATTCAATGAAATAACTGTCCCTTCAATCCAACCTGATAACAACACTCTTGTTATGCCACAATTTGCTCTAAATATACAATGTGGAGGAGGTACTTATATTCGTTCATTGGTAAGAGATATAGGGTATGAATTAGATACAGTCGCAACCATGACTGGGTTGGTCAGAACAAAGCAAGGTCCATTTCTTTTGGAGAACGCTCTGACAAAGGACAATTGGACTGCCGAGAAGATATACGATGCCGTTCAGAAGATAAGCTAAAGTTGAAGATCGATACAGAGATCTTTAGTTTACATTTCGGCTGCCAATGATGCGGCCTTCCGTGCTACACCAATCTCTTCCTTTATCTTCTCCACGTCATCATCAGCATGATGAGCTCCTAAGTCCATACCACACCGATCCTGTGTTTTGAGTATCTCCCGGGCTACTTCATATGCCAAGGCGGCCTTTTCTCTATTGTCAAACACGCCAATGTAGCGTGACTTTCGGGCATAATATAATTGAGCCTGCCACTTTTTAGATGGACGACAGGTGATTCCCCGAGCAGTCACATCTGCTAACTTCTTATTCCGCTCCGGGCCAGGCGGTCCATAGCGGTTATTGATAGCTTGGACTGCTCTACTAATACGAAGTTGAACTGCTGTTGAATTCGTGACACTATCTACTATCTTGGACTTTCTCATGACTGCCAATCCACGAGGAGCCGATACCTCTACTTTTTGCGGTTGCCCTTGGAGAGGTGGCAAATCATTGACTGTAGCAGTTTTGTATGACAATGAACCTGGCTGTGAAGCAGGTAGCGGTGCTGGGGCTGATAATTGTATGTTCCGTCTTCCCATAACGAGTAGTGATACAGCTTCTTGCTGTGCAGTAGAAATGCCTTTGAATACTTTTGTTGTATTGGTATCAATAACCACACCACCACCTTTATCACTACCTTTATTATCACTCTTCTTCCCATGTCGACTCCCTTGCCGGGTAGTCATGTTAGCACCACTAGCAACATCTTTAACGCCGCCAACATTGATGACTTTTCTGTACTTTCTTGGCTGATCAACTGATGAATTGGGACCTTGCTTGTATAACATTAATAACATCTCGGCAGCCTTACGTTGTACTGGTGGTTTACCATCCTTACGAGGTCGACCCCTAGGTCTCTTAACCTTTGGTGCATTTATCGGATTCATCCTTGGTCTTCCTCTCTTGCCGGGTTGTGGTTGAGTAGATTCATCTTCCTTTGCAACTTGCATACCAGCTAGAATTTCAGCACATGAAAATTGCTCCTTCTCTGCTGTTGGTGGTGGTACTGTTGGAGGGGGTAACGATGGATTGGTGGTTCTTTGTCCAGATTGAACAGTTGTTGGCTGATTATTTACATGTTTGTTGGGATATGTATTTGGTATTTTTGGTAGGGATGGTTGTTCATTAATGGCATCACTAGCATCCAGTGATATTTGCGGTAGACTTGGCTCTCCATTAATGGTGTCGCTGCCGACATCCAAAGAGGTACTGTTCATGATTTTAATGCCTCTATCAATATTGAAGTGGAGAAAAGGGAAGCAGTAAGGTGCATTCTTATGTGTTAGTACATTCATTAGAAGTAATAGGTATAAAAATGACGATAACAACTCTTATAGTTGCAAATATATTACACAAAAATACCCCCGTCATACAATATGAACACCCGTGTATTGATATATTAAATAATAGATATGTAAGTTCAACATATAATTTTGTGTGGAAGGGCACATCTGTGCAATTGCCCGAATTTGCAACAGAAGACGACAAATCAAACTCACCGATTGATATTATTTTACCAATGATGATATTAATTAACAAGATCTTGGCTTATTGGGTTCGGTACCAAATAGGATGGCGCTGTTATTAGTGGCTGTTAGTAGATAGTGGGTATAATATGCTGGATTTAAATGTCATTATGAGAAGATATAACCGTCCGACATTGGAGCTGCATGTCTTTTATTTAGTTTTTCATGAATGTAATGACATTGATGTTTACTATTACAAACAAAGCAAAGTTATATCAAAGTATCACAATTCTAGTTTTAAGTTCAGTTATTATATAGCCCCGTAAGATTAGGGCAGAACTTCGTTGTTGTGGAGAACTCTTTCCCAGGCTTCAAACCATGAGATTCTTCCGTCCATAAGAGCAGCACTAAAAGATGTGCTTCTTGTCATTGTCAGACGTTGATGAGGTGCAGCTAAGATGTGCATCTCATAAACAGTTGCAATTGCAAACTCTTCATTTGGTAATACCGGCACGAGAAAAAGCCGATCCTTTCTTCCTCAAATACAATCCTCGGCAATGATAAACATTGCCGCTTTCCTCGCAATACCAATCTCCTCATTCGTCTTCTTAGCATCGTTAACATTATGTGCACACAAGTCAGTGCCCCATGACTCATCAGTCCGAAGCACCTCTCGTGCAACCTCATATGCCAAAGCGGCACTCTCTTTCGAGTCATACACTCCAAGGTACCGAGATTTACGATTGTAATAAACCTGTGCCTGCCACTTGCCAGACGGACGGCAGGTAATACCACGAACAATCAAGGCTCGTAACTTCTTCTGACGTGCAGGACCAGGTTCACCATACCTTGCGTTAACAATCTGTGATGCCTTGTTGATACGATCCTTGGCTGCCTTGGACTCCTTGCCGGCATTGATACGTTTCTTAACTCGAGAGTTGATGTTTGAGGCAGAGAGTTTTACATTCACGGGAGCCTTTCTTTTGTTATTAGGTCGAGTGGCAACCATTCTGGATTTCTTCTTCTCGGGAAGTGGCGATCCAGCACCTTGCTGGTTGTCTTTACCAAAGAGCTTCTTTCCATGACGACTGCCTTGACGGGTAGTCATATTGGCATTACTAGCAACGGCCTTGATACCACCAACATTGACGACTTTTTTACTATAGTTAGCATACTTGGTAGGGTGTTCAGGGTGTTCATCATCCGATGAATCCTCCTCCTCCTCCTTAGAACCTTGCAAGTGTAACATTAACAACATCTCGGCAGCCTTATCCTTATCCTTCCGCTGTACTGGAGGTGTACCATCCTTACGTGGACGTCCTCTGGGTCTCTTAACCTTGGGTGGTGCATCTGGATTCTTCCTTGGACGGCCTCTCTTACGGGGTTGTGGTTTAAGAGATGCATTAATATCGGTGGTAACCTCTTCGGCTACCTCCCACGTTGCTTGCATACCAGCTAGAATTTCTGCACACGAAAATTTCTCTTTCTCCGATGGAGGTGGTGATGGTTTATAAACCTTGGTTGGAGCAGGTGTATTAGATGATGACATATTAAGTGATAGTTCGGTGGCTTTTGGTTCGGTGCCCTCGGTACTGGGCTGTTGACTCAACATTAATAGGGCATTAACTTCTTCGGTTGATGATGATGATTGAGACGATGTAAATGATTCGTCGTTATCAGTAGTAAACGATGGAGGGGATTGTGAAACCATGGTGGTATTCATTAATGTATCTTCATTAATGCCATTATCGGATACCCCGGTGTTGATGAGAGCATCCATTATTGATTTAATTTTATTATTAAATGAAGAACTGTGATTTTGATATTTTAAGGTGCACTGAGTTGGTTAGATTATTTACATCATGTAATATTAATAAATGACAATACCATTGGCACAAAATTCATATTTAATCTCCGATCATATAAAACATACATAATATAATCCAGCATAAATATAATAAAAGGTCGGGTGTACCGATATAATTCAGCTGTTGCACATCAGATGTGCACTGACCAAAAAAATATTTATAGGACAACGCCGACGGCAAAATAAACTCACCGAAAATTTATATATGGTAAATACACTCCGTAGGACGATATTGAGGTGTAAATGCTCTGGTTTAATTAATTAAATAGGGTATATATCTGATGATAATAGAGTTCAACTTGCCAAGCTGAAAAATGAAACGACAAAAAAATGATATTTGATCTGCCGGGCGCCGGGCAGTATTGTATGCCCTTAATTTCAAGGATACCACTTTGAAAAGATGGAGTCTAGCGTAGCTATAGCATCACTACATAATCACTAGAGCATACCACCTACGTATACTTACGTTTGATTATATAGTAAATGAATTAAGTTAATAATACCTATAAATATTTGATGGTAGCTCAAGCCACAGTTGTATATAAGTGCCACACATGATATGCACTTTCTTCTCTTGTATATTCCAGCCGTCTAACGATACCATTAAATTATCATTGGCTTGATGATCCATAATCTCAACATATCCATTGGAAGAGCATTTCAACATAATACCAAGTATTGAAGGATCAATGTGTTCAAGTGAGACATGTACATAGGATTCTTCTCCGGGTAGTAAAGTTATGTAGTTGTCTGAGAATAATGCTGGTTGTATACGATCGTCCTTCGAGTTGACAGGACTATCAGATATGTCTCGGACAAGTTGTAGCCTTGTCATGACTGCTACCACATCGCACTTGTTTTCTATAGTACAGTTGATCCCTGAATTCATTGTACAACTCACATCTAGACTGACTGGTGGCATCTTCTTCCTCAAGGCGCCAAGCAATGCATAACGAGATTGAGTAGCTTTAATGGATGGATCGGTCAAGTAATAACTATTTGTTGCCTTGCCGACAGTGCCCAAATCATCGACGTATGACATTTCCAATCTGTAAATGACAACATCTTGTACTTCGTGCTTGGTCAGGGAAGACTTGTCTAAGCCGACCCAAGGCAACGAATCTTCTAAGTGTACAGCAGTATCACCATGAATGATACTATCGTCTGGTATTGGCATCTCCCCACCATTCAGTAAGATACAATTGAGTGAAAAGGCACTCCATTTGACCGACACCGAGGAGATTGCAATTGGAAGAGTATTGATCACATGAATCGTCCAATCTTGTAAGTTTAACACCACCCTGACTTGATCTCCTCCTGCTAGCCCCGCACGGGCACCCCAGTATCCTCCATTGGTTGATAAGTATGTATCATAAAGTGCACCCCTGAACGTAGGTGACGGGCTGGATACCTTCCAAAGGAATACAGCAGAGTACCATTCCCACATTTTATATGTGTAACCTTCAAACAAAGATTTGTACTGAAGATATTGGGCAAATTGAGCAGCCCAGGTGTAATCATCAATCGATTCCATTCGATGTTTAGATGTTGTATTGGATGAGTCATAGTCATGAGGTGGATAGACAAACTGACAAATATGATCAAGGCCGGCACTCATTTCTGTGAAAGAGATGTATTTAAAGTAACTCCACTCTTCATGGACAGATTCTCCAAGGTAATGTTTCTCACCACAGTTTGGATATGATATCAACGCATCGGGAGATAAGAATCTTACGAGACTTTCAAGCTCGGGATGTGAAACGGAGCCCACTTCTGTTTGGAAACCTATATTCCTGTACGACGAGTCTTTGTCCTGTATATCTGATGGCTGTATGTTCTGTTTGATTTCATCTTCGGTCAGTAATGGTGAGCCGTATGCGCCATTTCGATTGAAGAATACTGCCTCTGGCTGTATTGTATAGGGACCATCTTTGGGACCTAGAGTTCTTGTAGGATCAAAATCCTTGCCGACTCTACTGACTGAGCTTGTGACATATGGTCGGCTGCCGTCCAAGTCTGCAATGAACTTCTCCAAACTTGATTCAATATCTCGTGGTGGATTTGTACCAACAAACGGAGATGATGTGGATGAAGGTATTGGATATAGTTCGTTGCCGGCCGCATACAAGCATAAGCTCGGATGATTTCTAAGTCTCTTGATAGTATCTTCGACATTGACCAAATAAGCACTGTGATCGAGCGGCCAATCATAGCTACCTGCCATTCTGCCATTATTATCTCCAGTCATCCAGAACTCTTGATATACTAACAAGCCTAATGAATCAGCTGTATTGTAAAAGTGATCCGATTCGTCTATACCGCCACCCCAAATACGGATACTGTTCATACCCAAGTGACGAATCAGACTAAGTTCTTGAAGATATCGTTGAGGTGAGTTGTGATATCGAAGGAACTGATCAGAAGTGATCCAATTACCTCCAGTTAAAAAGGTTTTATGGCCATTGACTTTCAAGGCAAATGATTTGGTATTGGCATGAGTGTAGGATGAGACTGTACGCACACCAAAGGTTGCTTGAGTTTGAGCTTGATGACCTGCAGTACTATCATTGCCTTTGTTTGAAGTAAACTTGACATGGACTGTATAAAGTGGTTGACGATATCTAGTCGAGTGTGAGTGAGGCCACCATAGCTTGGCATTCGGTAGAAGGACTTGACCGAGCTGATAATCTGTTACTGATTGTTGAATTGAAATGTTGTCAATTGTACCACTTGCCAAGATATTTGACGATGATGTTGACGGAGTTATCCAATATTGAATATGCCCATTGATGAGATTGTCACTTTGTTGGTGATTGGTTACAGTCAGAGACAAGTCTAGCCATGCTGACACTGTAACATCATCTCCCAATGGTAGCTTCTTCTCGTCATTCTCAGCATGGTCTTGAGCAGTTATATTCACTATTCGGACATACAAATCATGCAATCTAACATCACCATCAATCCACTCAATGTCAACTCGATCATATATGCCAACATTACGATCAGGTGTAGATTGAACCCAGTCCCAGCCGGCTGTGAATTGCATGATAGCTCCAGACTTGGCAATGTTATGATCTCCACCTTGACCTTCTTCCAATCCATACTTTGGGTTAAAATGATGATGTGCAGCCGTAGAGTTGAGTTTGATTGGTTTACCAACGTACGGTGGCGGCAGTACTAATATCTCAAGTGGTATAGAAGAAGATGAAGAAGGATACGACGAATAATCAGTTCCCAAGTCATAATGCCTCCGTAAGAACATTCCACCAACATCAACTCTATCGTTTGATGTTGTTGTAGTTGAATATGGTTGTAATAACTTGCCATTAAAGTATACTATCGGATGATAATTCACGCCATGTAATGTCAAATGTCCCCTCTTATGTTGTAACTTGTCACAGCATTGATTCCAATGACTATAGTGGCAACACATCGAGTAGATTCTGTCAATCAAACCAGAATCAGAAGAAGATAATTGTATATCTGACATATCAACTTGAGTAGTATACCACAAAGTGTAATACTCTCTACCAGCCTCGTCAATACCAATATCTGGGTAATGTTGTATTACATCCCACGTTGGAAAATCTACATATGGATTAAATCTATCATTAGTTATTTTACTACTATTCTCTTCTTGTAGTTGGATACCATCTTGATAATAATAATTATGTAACAAATATTGAAATAGTGCAGTGCCCGGAGTTGATGTTGAATCATTACGATGTAGGAAACATTGTTCTGTATATGTTGTTGTATTCCATTTTGATGGTGGAAAATTTTGTTGTGATGTATTGGTAGAGTTGGGAGTGGAAGAACAGATTGTCCATGATTGTTTGATATCTGTTGCAAAAGAGGTGGTTGATAATGTCGCTGCTGCTAACAATATTCTTAACCAGCCAGCAAACATTATCATGTGGACTTTTCTATTAGGTATATATCTAGTCTAGACTGCATAGGTATGCTGCACGCTATCGTATGCCAACAAACATTACAATATTGTATCTAGACTCAAGATAGACCTTTTCTCTTGGTATCCACCACTAATGCTACCAACAACAAACAGCGAGAGACGATTATATGCAATACAGCATTTCATATATATAAGTTGATGAATTCATTACAATATGAGTAGTCTCGTGAGCTTTTGTCTCTTTCTATTGGTAGAGGTTCGGTGATTTGCCATTGAGGATCCGGTTCGTTCATCCTTGATTTTATTTCACGTCGCCAATTCCTACCATATCTCTATGCAGATAGATCAAAGCTCTGCTATCTGCATATAGAGTCTGTTATGAGCAGAATAGGCGACCTCATATCGTTGTTTTATCGGTAAAGTCTAGGTACAAATCGTCGGAAGTCTATCTATTACAGAATCACACATTAAAAAAATGACAATCTCCTCTTGCAATGAGGAGGCAGGCGAGGTGATAATACGACAATTCCAACCACAAGATCAACAACGATGTATAGAATTATTTACAAAAGGGCTATGTTCATACAAAACACCGCCACATAATATAATAAACCCCTGGTTTGTTGAAGAAAAGCTGAAGACGGATATGGGTAACATACAACAATATTATATAGACAAACATCAACATAACTTTTGGGTAGCAGAATTAAATGGTTTAGTAGTGGGATGTGTCGGTGCTTGGCCAGATATTAATAATGCAATTGAATCTTTAGAATTAATTAGAATGAGTGTTGATGTATCAGTTAGACGGAAAGGAGTTGCAACATTGTTGATAGCACAAGTTGAACGCTTTGCACTAGCAGAGGGATTTTCTAAAGTAGTGTTGGCAAGTCCGTGTTAGTATTGTTTTATCATGTGCATGTAGGTGTTCAGTATATAGGTTTGACGACTTAACTACTTTATTTGACTTGCCCTTGCATATCATATGTACTAACACATATTACAATCTCCTCATAAATGTAGGATACAGGAGCGATGATGGCGGCGGCCTGTGCATTCTATGAACGATGTGGATATACAAGGAAGGAGACGTCTATTTGGGAACCTGGAAAAGTTAAGTTTGGCATTGATATTTATGTTCAACCCTTTGTGAAAGAGTTGAAGTGAAACCTCTTAGATGGATGGCATGTCTATGTAGTATGGTAGGATAGAAGGAGGTATGTGAAAGGAATGGCGGCAGCAAGGATTCTCTTCATATCAAGTTGACTGACTGAAGTAAAGTACATCAAAATAAAGAAGTTCCGAGGTTGCCGTAGACGATCTCGAATAGCAGCTCCAACTTTTCGAGGTTGCCGTAGATGATCACTCACAAGGCAGTGGAAGAGAAGATACGCGGCCGGGGATGATCGACATCAAGTTTAATGACAAAGAAGAGGCTACGCAGCCATCAATCACCACGAACCAAAGACAACTCTCCAAAAGTAGAAGGCTGTCTAGATAGATGGGGATTGGACACTCAAGTCAATGAGTTGGTGGTTCCTATATTCAGTCTATGTCCGATGACACCGTGCATAAAGTCCACAAAGGAGTGATATGCTGGAGGCAAATAGGAATTGTCATCTTGGCACTGAATACGCCATTGTGCTATTACGGCTTTGCTTCTTCTTGTGGGTCCTAGGTCCGAAGATTTTACTCAACTTTCCATCAAAGGTTAAACCCCGGCGATAGCATGCGGATCGTGCAGTTTCGGTTTCCTCTACAAGTACTCCCTACGGCGACAGAGGTTTCCCAACATAAAGAAGGTACTCCTTAAGGCTAAGATCATGCGTCGCAGGATTTTGTTTGTCTT
>Ga0214481_100960_pt1 | contig 12973 bp, 10 predicted proteins | sample M1_20Mar14CPVII9_4_FD_165057 | JGI IMG/M metagenome (GOLD analysis project Ga0214481, IMG submission 165057) | Marine eukaryotic communities from Monterey Bay, California, United States - M1_20Mar14CPVII9sort6BwellG10 | ecosystem: Environmental > Aquatic > Marine > Unclassified | place: USA...
TTAATTAGGGCGCATGTGCGCGTGCACACAATTATGATTATTAGTTGCAGAAATTAATCCACCTGATTATAGAGTAGAGTGACAATTGCAGATGACTCGTATGTTGCATTCAGCAGTGAAAACTATCAAACATTGTAGAGGGAAGACTTATTGCAGGCGTACAGTAAATTGTTTATGTGATGGGAGGTTTTTAAGTTCAATGCAATTTTTACGTATGATTCACAATAGGAGCTTGCCCCAAACATTGAATTTATTATACTATGCGCGTGCAACCTCACTCACTCAATCGTCGTCTTCGAAGATAGAAACATCGTTATCCTCAAGTGGGTTTATGTCGACCACCTCAAAGCCTACTGATGAAACAGAAATTGGAAAAGAACCACTTTTTTCGAAAGCCACAGCTACTGAACCTTATCTCCTCGAAGAAATAATCCAACCATCAAGTCCAACAAAGTCAAAGTACCCTTCAGGTCAAAAACAGGAAACTTCCGTGGCAAAGAAAGCAACGGTTACAGCACAGTGGATCATTAAGTCTGCATCTAACACCATGGTGAAAACCCAATCTATTCTGTGGTTTTATATTACTGACCCCAAAAAAATTCAGAAGAAACTATCTGAGTTGAAGCAGGCTGCCGTTAAGGAAGCTCATCACTACTGGATGGGGAGCAAACTGCTTGCTGCGGATGTGAGAACAGCAAGGCATATTATGGGCAGAACTTTCCGTGGTAGTAGTTTGTCACGAAGGGAAAGAAAGCAGTTACTCAGGACTGTGACAGATGTTTTTCGATTGGTACCTATGTCTGTTTTTGTTTTGATCCCCTTCATGGAATTTGCCCTACCATTTGCGCTCAAGATATTTCCAAACATGTTACCGTCCACATTTCAAGATTCATTAAAAGAAGAGGAGAAAATGAAGGGAGAGTTACAAATGCGTATCAGCATAGCTGGATTTTTTCAAGAGTAAGTCAAATTTTGACATGCAATCGAGAACTTAATCTTACATCCCCCTATTTTAGTACTCTAGCCGAACTTGCAAAAGAGCAGAAGAAATTTGCCCAAATTCGGAAGCTTGACGCAGATGATGCGTCTGATGCCGAGTCAATTGAGATCGAAAAAGAAGCGACGGCAATCTCTTTTCTGGAATTCCTAAAAAAAGCTCGAACTGGGGAAGCCATCCCGCCTGATGTTATCGTTAAGTTTGCGAAGTACTTTGAAGACAACTTGACTCTAGACAACATGGGGCGAATGCAGCTCATTAACATGTGTAAATACATGGGTATCCCCCCATATGGCAATGATAATCTTCTTCGATTCCAACTTCGACACAGGATAAGATTATTGAAAGACGATGACCAGCGCATCCTTTGGGAAGGAATTGACTCCCTTACTAAAATGGAATTAAGAGAAGCATGCCGCGAGCGTGGAATGAGGTCTACTGGCCTCAGCAAGGATGCTTACAGGAAAGCATTGCAACAGTGGCTTGATTTGAGTGTGCAGAAGGATGTTCCTATTTCCCTGCTCATAATGAGCAGAACGTTCTTTCTGCATGACGAAATGGTTGGCGGGGAGTCAAATACTGATACTGTAAATGGTGTATCTGTATTAGCTGATGCAATGTCAGGCATCGATAAAGAAGTTCTAAATGAGATTGTATTAGAAATGGCATCATCAGAAGAAAAATCAAAGAATGCTGATGTCATGAAGATCCAGCTTGAAGTTCTTGAGCATCAAAACGAAATGATAAAAGAAGAACAAGAAGAAAGAGATGCAGCAGCTAAAGAAAAAGAGGCAAAAGACAGAGTAAACGAAAAAGAGTTGTGGGAACATGAAATCGAGAAAAAGAATGCTACCATTGGGCCTGTTCCAAAAACAAATAGAATGCCGTTAATAGATGCAGTCTTCGAAGAGAATACGCTTAACAAAATAAAAGAAGAAGTGGAAGAAGAACAAACAGAATTGTCTACGGCAGAAATTGATGCCATATCTCAGCTGACTTCTCCTGATCCTGTACATCGTGAACGAGAAGAGCTTAAGCGTATTAAAGACAAAATGCAAGGCGAAAATGGAGCCGATGTTGACAATTTCTTTGAAGAGGAAGAAATGGAAAAGGACCGCATTCGTAAAAAAACTGCTGATGCATCTCTTGAGATGTACTCTGCAATAAGTCCCTGTGAACCCATCTTCACTCGAGAGGCTCAAGAAGAAGCTGTCAAAACGTTTAAGGAATTGGAAGAAGCGATTGAAAAGGAAGCCAAGGAGGTGACTGTTATTTCTATGCAAGGGAATACGAAAGCAAAGGTAGTTGTAGAAAGCTATGAAGACGAATTGCTGGGTGATAAAAAACTTCAAAAGGCTATTGAGCGCTTAAAAAGCCGTGTCGAGTCTATGGTCGGAAAAATTGAGACTCAGCTTAGCGATGTTGAGGTAAAAATTGGCAATAAATTTCATCTACTCGATAAAGATGGGGATGGTGTTTTGACAATGGAAGAGATGGCGCAGGTGCTCCAGACGGTTTTGAAAAGAGAATTGACTGCAGAAGAGGCAACGGCGATCGCAACTGACATCGATCAAAATAAGGATGGGGTCTTCAGCATAGCAGAACTTGCTCAATGGGCTGAAACAAACACTATTGTCAAACTAGCTGAGGATGGACGAGAAAAAGATTTGAATGACATGATAACCGAGAGAGTAGCAAACTTAAAAGAAAGGAAACAAAGAGGAAATGGTTGGGATAGGACAACAACGTAGTTTTTCAATCTCTAAAGGTTTGCGGTCTGTTGATTCTAGAGCCGTCGAATTATTTAAGATAAATTCTGCTCAGCCAAGTAATGCGTACATAACTTTTTTTATTTGAATTCTAGTGAATTTTATGAAATGCAGGGGCCATGTTGCACTTTTAACAACTCTTTGGGTGATCCTTATCTTAACCTTGAAAGAATTGCATCAGCTTGGGGACAATCGTCAGGAAATTTATTCATGGCTGAACGAAGAAGCACCTCTGTTTGTTCATGAAGCTCAGGAAGGTACGCATCATGAAAACTTGTCAATACGTCTAAGGCAGCACACGCTTCAAGTTGGACAGAGTTATCGCGTGGATGAGAACCCATCGAGTTGACAAGGGCCGTAAAACCACTCACACTTGCAACAACCGTGGCGCTCTCTGCACCTCCTTTGGCAGCAATGCACCGCAGTGCTCTGCAAGCTTCTTTTTGAACAGTTGCATCACTGAGATGTGCTTGCATTGCGCTGACAACAGTAGAAATTGCACCTGATGCTGCAAATGAAACCTCTCGAATACCATCAGCAGGGGCCATTGCGGTTAGTGCAGCGCACGCTTTTTCTTGGACTGCAGGTTCATTGGGATGATTTTTCATTGCATTCACAACAGTTGTAACGCCAAGTAACGCTACAAATGATACCCCCTCTTCGCAGGTTGCAGCTTTTGCAGCTATTTCCAATGCTGAACACCCTAACATCTGGACCCCTCCATCTTCCTCATTGGCCCACATAGTGGTAACGACATCACGAACGGCAACACCGGGCTTTTGTACAAACATAATAGCATCATGGCTTTCATCCTTGTTAATCTTTCTGCGTTGTCTTCTTTTGCGACGTCTACCCCCGCCACCGTCAACGCCTGTTGCAATTGTGCCTTCTCTGTCGTCCTGACCTTCCAATAACTCGGCAATTTCAGATTGATCAATAGATTCATCTTCCTGACTTTGGAAGCTCATGGCATTAATCAGAGGGTGTTGTTCACTCAAATGCGCTTGTTCTATTCCTGTAGGATATGCCTCGTGTAAACTGCGTATACCTCCTCCAATCCATTTCTTTCCACTTTCGATCGCAAGTACTATGGGTAAGTTACCATCAGCATTGGTCACGCCAGCTCCTTCAGGATAAGCGTAGAGTAATTCGTCAATGACATACTTCGAGTAAAACTCTGGAGAACTGAATTTGAGAGTTCTAGAAGTAATAATATCATATCCTGATGCATAGTGAAGTGGAATATTACCTTTGATATCTGGTTCTGCCACTGCGTCCAAATTAGTTTCAACAATATATCTTAATAAGTCAGGAGGACAAAAACCCACACGCACTGCATTGTGGACCAGCTGCTCATCTTGCTCTAGGCAAACACGGGGCCGTCGGAGTAGCAATTCAAGTATATTAAAAGTATTGACAGCCGCATTTTTGAACTTTCGCCTATGTTGCACAACTTCCTCCCGAGAATTATCGCCTTCGAAAAACCTTTCGCTCTGGTCAAATTGCCGGACAAATCGACGATACAGAAGAGCGAAAACGTCATCGCCAATGGTCTCAGGAGATCGTCGTGAATCATCTTTCACGGCAGATTGCGTTGGCATACCTTGATCAACAAGAAGTTTCATCAATTTCACTGTTGGTCCCAAGGGTGATTCAGCATCGTCCGGAAGAGACTCAACAATATGATATAGAGTTTTTTCTTCAAGAACAATAGAGTCCAAGTCATTCTCGAGTAGGAGCCTGGCTGTTTCAATTCGAAAGGAAAACGAAGCAGAAGTAGAGTCGGGATTGCCTTCCTCCGCCAACATCCCGGAAAATATTCCCTCCAATGGAACGTGGCAGTGTTTATCCTGATGTCTGATAGCCCCTGGGAATGCATCGATCATTATCTTTATACAAGAAATAGCAATAGTGCTCAATGAAAGTGTATTGACTTGAGATGACCCAAGTGAGCATGCCACGTGAAGTGGTGTCCCATGTGTGCTAGGGTCAACATATGATGCAAGGTTAGGATCAGAAGAGCAAATCTGTCTAGCTTCTTCCCAAAATATTCTTGTTTGTGCTTTAGATATATTCTTGAGTGGGGATGCACGATTAAGACCACTAAGGAGATGGTGGTAGAGTGTCGCATTATGATCTTGAGGGGATGGCGACGATTTATTAGTCGAAGAAGATGATTGTTGTTTCCGCCAGCTTGGAGCAGCTTCTCCTCCCAAGGTAGGTGCTAGATCACTTGCTTTACTCTGTTTGCATCCCATGATGAAAATTTATAAAAAGAGTGTATCGGCTCATATTCCCCCAGCGAGATTTGGGGGCTGAGGGGTGATGCCCCCAACGACAAATTTTGGCAAATTTGCCGTAAGTAGCAATAGGGCATCAATAATAGTGTCCTACGAACTCGTACGACGGATAGATGTATGCTTATGGTTAATTGCAATGAATGATATATCTGTTTTGTATTTTCAACCGTATATAATATCCAAACTACATTCAAGCAATAACATCATAGCTAACATAAACTACACAATCTCCCGATCCTCCACCCCCTATTGCTAATAACAAACGACGACAACGATAATCTTAAGATAATGCCGACGACGACGATGACGACCACTATAATTAACAACTAATAATCTGAAACTAACTTGCCAAAGATAATGGTTGATGCTGCTTTGTTGAAAAACTACAAGATGGTGGAAAGATGACAATAACAAATCTCCTCCAGTGATGGAGTATAAGGACCTGATGAAGCTGGCCACCGCCCTCTACAACAAATTCAAGAACAGTAAACTCATCGACCTTCCCAAAACAAGAGTAGACGATTAAGACATGCTCAGTATACTCGTCCATCTACGAAATCATATGGACGTACACGAGGTACTTCCTGAACTACGTGCCCATCTTCCTTCTACATCAACAAATGAGAAGATGTATCTCATCGACAACAACGCATCCGGTAACGGTATGTTTCAATTTGGGAAGAGTAAGCCGGCATCACAACGTAATCCATCGCTCGCTGTTCGTATTGTTAGCTGTCTTTGCCATTCGTCGGTCCGTGGAGGTGTTGTGAACTATCTCAAGGGTAGGAAGAGCCGAGGAGAGCTGGATTCATCCTACTCAACATCACTTGCACTCGGTGAAGTGATCCTCAAGTTGTTTGAATCGGATGATTTGGTGATCGACAGGCCTGATATGATGGACTTGCCTAACCATGATCCCAATCATTCCATTACTCCCGAGGAATGTGATTATATGGGTAGGACTGCTGAGTGGATCTTAGCTACTTGGAATACCTACATCAAGCCAAAGTATAAGAAGGTACTTACCAAGTGGTACAAGCAGACTGGTGGAGGTGGAAGGGAATTGGAAGACTTTGTCAACTACTGTGTCCTGTTCACGCTCTCCATTAACCACGTCAGCTTGATGTTGATATGACTCAGTATTATCCATCATGGTGGTGTGAGGTGGCAAAGAGCATTGCAAATGCACTGTCTATCGTCATTGGGTGGGGAGAAAGTTAATGTTTGAATCATCTAAGCGGGAAAAATACAGGAAAAGACACAAATACATATATGCCAGGGATTTGGAGATCCTATTTCGAGCTGTATTGCCAAAAATAGGGTCTGTATTTGGCGATACCGTTTATCGCTATCCAAAATACAGATCAAAAATACACTAAAGGTAAGACCGGGAAACGGGCCTAATTTAATTTTTACCTTTTACTTGTTTGTTTAACAACATATTGACTTTATTGTCACTGCTCTTAGCTTTATCGCTATAGAACAATTATAAGTATATTTGCGTAAGCATTATACTTCTTAAGATGGAAACTCAATAGGTGATTTAGATGCTATTAATGGCACACAGCTGGGTGCTGCATATAAATCAGGCGATCCGTTTAATATGTCTTGATAATAGTAAGTAGAGCGTGAGGGAATGATAGAGTTATGATAAGTGCTCTATCTGATGATCCGGCTGAGTGACAGCAGACACATGGCACGACTAAAGTCGACCGTCAAATAGACCGAGCGACCACTCATTCTGAGGTGTTCAGAGAGGAGATGAGATAGCAACCTCATAATATCGATAACCATATCATGGATTGAATCACCTCTTTAGTAGTTATCGATATGTAATTTTATCATATAAAATAAGAAGAACACATAATATCCGATATGTCGGAACAATATCCAATTTCCACGGCCTCCAGAGCCGCCGGCCGCCATAGACACTATCATGGAAAGAGCAATGACAAAATGCAAAGAAAATAAAGAACGAGCTCTGAATAATAATCCAATACCAGAGACGGCCAATGCCGTGAGTAGTAATGAGATATTCCAAAGACTCCTTAAACGAGCACAATCAAATCTTATAGACACCCCACTCCTTAGTACAGTGGTAGGAGGCCTCATTTTGCTTGTCTGTGTCGGGGGTTCGGTTCCGGACCGGACCCGATTATGCACCGACCGGAGCAATTGGCCAAATACGTTCCGGCGTGTCCGTATTCTCAATTCCTTCTTACAGTACTGCGTCTGGTAATCACGTTGGAGTGGTATACCAAATGTCACAACTCAAGTGACGCGTGTTGAGTCGTCTATTCTTTCCCATAATAGTTCGATACTAGTCCTTCAACATGTGTCCACCCCCAGGGTCCGATACCTTGGCAAAGTATCCTCTCCTTTAAGGTCTATCCTTATAAACTTTCTATCATTAGTACCTGCCTATTTCCCTGCTGCATGTAGCTGACCCACCTATTCCAAAGCATGTATGTCCCCACTTTTGGTCAGTCCTGCAACACAGCTGTCTCCACATCTTCTGTTGTATTGCATGGGCTCATGAGTACTATATTCCTCTGACTTTCGTACCGGCGAATATGACTGTTGAGAAGATTATAAGACTTGTGTTGCAGCACTTAAAATGTAGAATATATGTTGGGTGCAGAGAGGCAGTGCAGACAGTCCTGCTAGGAGCCATCAAGAGCATTACAGCTGGAGCGCCTTGAAGATGGCCAGTATCCCCACTAGCCTTGCTCAGGATTACAGAGTGGTATCTCCCTAGGGGGTACCGGAGGTACTGTATGTTCTATCCTATACCAGTTTCACAAGAGTCGGACGATACTTGTCCAAATGCACAACTATTTCGTCATGATTGGAAATCTTGCATCAAATCCGATGGTACTATCGACTTTACCATCTTACTGTTAATGTACTGTGATGATGTGGCCATCCCTTTCACCTCCAGAGACAAAATGATCAAAGGTATGCTCATTGTTCAAAAGCTACTCTCTGACCTCGGTTTACAAATGCATGTTGGAAAGCCCATCAGTACAACCAAATATGATGTTTCAAAGACAGAATTCACCTACTACCCTCCACCATGCTTCTTCAAAGATCAAATCAAAAGCGGTCGGGCAATCACTGATCAGACCTCGAACGATGCTATTACCTCATTGACTAGAGATATGGATACACTCTCGGAGGAGACTCAAGACGAACGAGTATCGTTAGAAGATGAGCTTTATGATGCTTGTGAACTGACTAATGAAGTATTATTAAACGGAGGTCGTATCACATCTGCAAAGCGCTTCAGGTATCTCGGTAAAATTATGTCTTACAATCTCCGAGATGACGATGCTATTGATAGTTTATCGCTGCGGCAAGCAAAGCAATGGGTGCTTTAAAACACTTCTTCAACAAGAAACAAGTGAGTCTATATTCCAGTATATAATCTTCCTTGCCATCCCAATCAATCTTCTCCTTTGTGGTTGTGAAAGTTGGGCAGTTCGTGTTGATCATTATGTGAAGAAGATCGAACACTTCATCCAACGTCAGATGAGGAAGATTCTAAATATCAATATGCTACAAGTGAAGGAACATATCACTCGTGAACAAGTACGTGAACGTTTCCACCACATAATGGCAAGGCTATTGGTGGTGACAACCCCTCAATTCTTACTTCAGGAGAGAAGCTTGCTCTATTTGGTCAGTCTGGTATGATTACTACGGCATGCCCTTTTTATGCACAAACTAATTCTAATCCCAATAATAATAATAAGAAACCAATCAGTAATCGTGTACCTAATCGAATGCCAAGGCTAAACAGGATTAACACGAAGACTCATGAGATGGTAGGCATGTCGGGGTGGAAAGTCGAACAAGTCAAATGAACTGAGAGTTGACAGAGGTGCTGGCAAGGAAGCTCTATCTGGAGCACAAAAGACGTTCGTCAGTTTTCACAACAAAAAACTCTGAAGGGGTCTGGGGATATGTTTATTTGTGTGTATGTCCCAAAAAATTAGATACCAAGATCAACACGCGTCATTGGGGAATGAAATTTTGTTTGGCGATTCAACGTGCGTTAGGTAGGTAGGATAATAGTGCGTGTAGTACGTGGATAGCCAGGAAGTATTTATTAGTTAGGATAACAGTATGTGTAATACGTGGACAGCCAGGAAGCATTTAATAGTTAGGATAGTAAGGTGTGTAATACGTGGATAAGATATGCCCGAATAATAATAGGGACCCATGCTGGGGTTGCCGAGAGCTAGTCCGGATTAGCAGATCTACTAACTTTATCCCTCTAGAGCTAAGTCTAGTCAAATTAATTGATCCCTTTTAACAATATTGTATAGGGTATCTTTTTGTTATTACCCCTAGATCAGTTTAATTATCCGTGGTATACTTCACAACTCTTGCTCTGACATTATGTACGATTTGAGTGGTAGGTCTCGGCGCGGCGGTGGCAGCATACAATAAGGCTGCAGATAATATGTATCTCTAAGATGCCCACCTAACCCCTAAATATTGGGTGCTGTCGTGCATACTGCAGCGTTGTGGAAAAGAACATTGAGACAATGACTCCAGAGAATATAATTGCAATAAAAAATTGCAAATTGTAAACGTTGTACCTCTTCTTCTCTACCATCAATCCAATAATGTGTCTGTATTTATATGGATATTATATAAGTGTCATGGCGGCAATAAAACCTTATTTTCATACAGTTGATGGCTATATTCTAATTTGAGATACACAGCAGAGAATAGGGAATTCAACAATCAGCCGAGAGATGGTTATGTTAATGTTACTTTTTGGTGTTGCCAAGTGGCAGGTTGGCCATGTAGGTGTGTCCGATTTTGCCAAACGTTATTGGCCACTTGTGTATATTGTGGCACAATCAGAGAAGGAATCATCTGCAACCACTCTACTTGGCTTTACTGTGGACCTTATTAAGTGTGCGGGAGGGGGTAATGTTAATGTAATAATGGCCGATGGCGGTAAGGCCATTGAAACATCAATGCCTAACGGCTGGCAGTTTTCACGGAGACTCTAAGATGAAAGACTCAAATGAGGATTTAAGGATACCTTCAAACATCTATTGGCTCTTTGTATATTGAATGATTGCCAAAATTTGAGTCTTTCACCTTATAGTCCCAGTGAAACCTGCCAGCCATTAGGCCTTGATGTTGAAATTTGAGTCTTTCACTTTAGAGTACCGTGAAAGCTGCCAGCTGTTAGGCATTGAAGTTTCAAATGCCATAACACAAGTTGACAAGTACAAGACTCAAGAATAAGACCTCTTTGCGCAATAGAGGGTAGTTATCCAATTTGTATCTCATTAGGTAAGTTGATATATTTGTTTATGTGGCGCCTTCATGCAAATCTTAAGAATAATAAACCAAAAACTGTAAAAACTTCCAATAAAGCCAATTTATATAGTGTAGCCTTCCTTGCAATGAATAATCCATCATAATGACATGAACCCCTTCTAACCCTTCTAAAAAATCTAAAACCGATAATAGACCAATCTATGATTATATGTTTGTACATGCCTGTAGTTGTACCCTGTTCCACCTACTGTTATCACAATATCCCTACTCGAGGGTAAATTGTATGGGAAATTAAAAATATGCACCCAATCACTACATGATGGTGGCGTTGTATTGGCGGAAACGGTTGATTAATAGATTGAAAATAATGTAATAACAATCTAATCTAATACCGACCTATACCGACTATTATTGCTCCACCGAAGATACACTTGTTGTTATTTGATGGTCGTTATTTGATAGGTAAACATTTGTGCATCCATTTTGCAAAAGGTTGAGCACAGTATAACGAGGATATTATATATCGGCGGCAGCGACAGTTGCATGAAATACTACAAATAATTTTACAATAGGTCTCTTCTGTGAAGCACTCAGTTGATCTTAATTTGTTGGCGTTTGTATTATTTGTGTGATTGTGGATTGATTTTACTTAGATACTGGTGTGTTGTTGGTAATAAACAATTAATTAAATTGTTTTGTTGATGGTAATGATGGTATTAACTTAATTTATTAATAATCATCTCTTTACACATCCACCTACAGCCCGATATGGACTTGTGCATAAAAGTCTCTTTATTATGTCCTAAAACTCTAAAAAGACTCCCAATTAGTGACATTCTAACTCAACGATGATGGCCGCTCAAATAAGACGGCGCTAGGTGAGGCTATACTTGGCCATATAACTTGTATAGTGCATCAATAGACGGCCAACATCCCTATCGTAATGGCGGTATATCATTTGCCAGGTGGATATAATAGAACTATAGAATATACTACTTCAATAATAGACAATATCGTTAGTTTTATATGGTAGATCAGATACCGTGCCCGGTATGAAGTGTGTGTACATCGACAACAATATCGTTCGCCATCGACCGTTAGTGTACCTATATATCGGTCTACTAGCCGATCCTTAGATCCATCGGCGCTGTTGAGGCCATGTATTGCCGGCGACGGTGGATGAGACACATCTTTTCCTCCATTGCAATACGCCACCTTAGATCGGCCATAACTCTCTCAATTTTATAGTAGTATGTGGCTGGCCACCTGAAATCTCTTTTAAATTATATGTAGATATCGATTGATGATGGCCAGCCACGTACTACTATAAGACATCATGGTCAAATAGCGCTAGCGATCGGCGGCCATGGTTGTGTTATTAAAAATATAAATTTGTGTGATGAGTTGTGCAAGGCACGATAGAGGTATCCTATTTGTATAGCTAAAATGTCGCCAATATTCGCTGAAAAATAGGTTATGAGCATAATATTACGCGAAAGACGACGTACAGACCGGATCGGATTTTGGGGGGGTTTAGGCGGTTGTGAGTACTATCTATTGCAATAGAAACACCTCATCAACAATCAACCGTATCAACATACATCCTGATGATTAAACGACGATTAGAGCTTATACTATCCAGATGCTAAGAATAATATAAATTGAGGCAACAGAGAAGATTTCAAAATGATTTTAGTTATGGTACTAATAAAAATAATGATATCTTCTCTATTCTCTACCAGTTTTAGCACTAAATCAGGACGGTCAAAAAGGAATTAGCTAGCTTAATTAGGACGCTCACTTTGGTCGCCGATAATTCTTTATACGTTCATATTGGGCAAATTCTGACGAAATACTACTGGAAGCCTAGATGATTCTGCGTCGATTGATGTGCCATATGTGGGTGTTGCTATCGATTAACATATAACTACAGCTAGTCAAAGTCAGCACTTTGAAACTTTTTTTGATTTTTTCGCTTAACATAAATGATCCCGACGCCATAGAGGTGCTGCCGCCGCCATCTCTCGTCCTCAGTGTACGCCTCACCTCCCTAGACAACATAAGCATCGGCCGACCTAGGATGGCCTATTATCATGGTTGATGCCTTTTTGTGTGTGGAGGATACTATTTACCTTGAAAATTCATTTTCATTTGCACTTTTTTTAAGCTCATAACCTGGGATGCAAACTCATTTGAAGTAACGGTATCCGATTGTTGTGATATGGTTGCATGGTATCTGGTATCTCTGGTATCCCATTTTAGCATTAGGACATAGTAGTAGCCACATGATAAGTATGTTACCTATGATATCGTCATGATATTGTTATGATATCGTCATGATATTGCCATGATATCGACATTTGTGATGTCATACCATGATATCGGTGTTGTTGTCATGCATGGTATCAGCATATGTGATGTCATGCCATGATATCAGCATATGTGATATCATCATCAAAACGTCATGCTGTTATCATGCATCACGATGTCATGCCATGATATCATTGCAATGTCTTTTTTAATTTTTCATATCGTAATCAAATTTATACAGTAGAGTGCCTTCTATTGAGATCAATAGAGCTTACCAGTTTTAGCACTAA
>Ga0214481_100961_pt1 | contig 12969 bp, 11 predicted proteins | sample M1_20Mar14CPVII9_4_FD_165057 | JGI IMG/M metagenome (GOLD analysis project Ga0214481, IMG submission 165057) | Marine eukaryotic communities from Monterey Bay, California, United States - M1_20Mar14CPVII9sort6BwellG10 | ecosystem: Environmental > Aquatic > Marine > Unclassified | place: USA...
GATGTGGGAGTGATTGGATGAGCGTTATTAAGGTATCAGAAGATGGACAATCGAGTTATAACCAACAAGGAGGGTATGGATTGCTAATATACTCGTATGATACACACGACAACATATGCATAGAAACCCCGCTTTGCGCACGTAAAAAGGCGAGTAACGTCTCATGCTAGCTACCATCACTTGATACTTGGTCGATTGGTATAATCGGAAGATAATTATTGTTGTTAGGGCTAGGTTTACGGTAGTACATCTTAGAGTGGTTATCTTGCTCACATCTTATGTGCACCCAACACAAACATGAAGAATACTACATACCTGATATTATCTCTTTTATATTGGGCGGTCGTATTGACAGCAGCCGAAGACAACGTTCCTATTGTTGCCCTTACATATGATATTCCTCCCTATATAATAAATGAAGGCACCGGTGGTCTCGAAACTGCAATCTTAACATCCGCTTTAGACAAGGGCACAGATGAATTTACATATCGTCAAATGTCATATGACGAAGTAGAAACGGCAATAGGAAGTGGTGTTGCAGATATTGCATTAGGCGTTACTCTACCATCTGATGGATCTTATGAGAAGGAAGATAACGGCATACCAATTTACTATTCATATCCATCCTGGCCATTTCATAATTATATCTTCACCAAAACATCAGACAATATTAACAATAATGAACCCATCACTTCAATTCAAGAGTTGGCTAATATTGGACCTGTTTATACATGGGAGGGTGCAGTGAATGAATTGGGTGATGAATTCTACAATACCTTTGTTAGTAATACAAATTATCAACCAATTGGTAATCAAACTGAACAAGTTGAGTTATTTTGGAATACATCTAATGCATTAATTGTTATTGATCGAAGTATATTCCTTGCTATTTCCGAAAAGATTGTCAACGAAACATCAGATGATATGCCTTTGGATCAGCTCTTTGTGGAACATAATCTGTTTGATCCCATAACTACTTTTGGTATTGGTTTTAAATCAAAAGATATGAGAGATGAATTTAACTCAGGCTTGGCGCAAATTTGTTGTAGCTTTGATTATTATGAGCTGTTGGTAGAATATGGAATTGAAAGTGCAGACGATTCAAAGGAAATTTGCGTTGCAGCTAGTGATGAAAATATCAAGTATATGAATGGCACCAATTTTGGGGTGATGGACGGAAATGGAGCTAGGTCAATGGTGCTGCTGTTAAGAACGGTACTGTTAGTAGTTGTATCATTCACTCTCTTCTTATTTCAAGGGAACTAGAAGATTCTAGTCTGGCATGAGGTCGGGAGTGTTAAGATCTGATGAGAGAGAGAAGATAGCGTATTATTAGTAGCAGCGTTTAGTAGGGTATCCTCTTTATTTTTATATGCTTAATGCTACACTCCTATATCAACCAGATATATAAAAGGTGTCTGAGAGGTATATCCTATACTTTCAGTGCATTAGATTGATATCAAATCAGATAAGGACAAGTATAAGAAGTAATGGAATCAGTTCTCTGGCTGCGGTATCCCATTAGGATACCGGAATGTGCCTTTACTTTATATTAAATCCTCACAGCATCATGTTAAGCTTGGCTTAGGTGTTACTACTACGCCACCGTTACTAGGAATTCAACCATTAAAATCAGTACACGTACTTTCAGAGAGCTACAGTAAAGGATATTGTGATTGAAATTGTACGAAACGGACTTCTAGGAGGGTAGATAGGTATATTTAAAAGTGACTTCACTGCAAATTGCAAAACAATGGCAAGGCCACTACTATCAATCTTCGTCACCCTCTTTGCCATACTAATTGGAGCTACATTTACTCCAAAGGGTATACCGGGAATATTTAATTTCGTAGCAACCTACATACATTCCTCAACAGAGGGTATCACTCCATCCTTTGCACTACCACAAAGTCAATGGAAATTTGATCTTACTCAATTAGAACAGACTGATTTACGTGGTCAAAATGCGTTAGTTACCGGTGCCAATAGTGGTATAGGATTTGAGATATCTAGATTATTGTCTAGACAGGGGGCTAGTGTAACGTTAGCATGTCGAAATCCCCAGGAAAGTCCGCGTTTGTATTGTTTTATCTTGTGAAATTATTGTGTGTTCAAGTTGGGTGGTGTGGCTACTTCTCTTGGCCTTCTAATACCATTATTTCATTGCCTTTGCAAATCATATGTACTAACAGAAGCTACAATCATCTCTCTTCTCGAAACGCGTATCTCCCCAGAAATGTTTTCAAGTAATCTTTTATTGGTTATTTGCTCTTTTCTATGAGTTCATTCTTCCACCTCACGTGAGAGTTAAACTCGATGAGCAAAACCTTTTCAAACAAAGAAGTAGTTCAAGTTTCGGCTTACAACTTGACTTTGTATGCAAACCCAGTTGGTCCAAACAAAGATATGATATCTCCACTATGCAACTCTTTCATTACACCAACTTCAGTGTCTAGATACTTTCCGTTTATGTGCACTCCATGTCCGGATACTTCTCCGACCGTGTGTGGTTTATTCATTCTGATAAACGCACGATCTTGACCTGAGCTGCTCCTGATCACGTTAATAGAACAAAGGTCTCTCGAAACAATAGAGTCCTGGATACGTGTAACAGGCCCCCTTCCTAAGTTGACTTCTTGATTAACAACTATTATATTCCGATTGACATTATACTTGGGTGTAGTACTTGTCATATCTACATCCCAATGTTTCTGTTCTGTAGCCATATTCGAATCAAAACGATCATCTGTATTGCTTATTGGGATGAGCTTCGATTGTGTGCCGTCGCTCTCTGTTGATTCACCAAGGGGCAATACAGAGAATGCACCTTGCTGATGCGATGCAATAGCTAGTGTAAAAGATTAAGTTGTAAGTACATAAGATACAGCCAAATCAAAACACAAAGATGTGAATCAAAGCAAAACACAAAAAGAAGGAACGTACCAGACGCAATGGTCCAACTCAGCTCAGTAGTGGCAACAATAGTCTGATCTTGAACAAGCAAATGACAGGTCGAAACCTCGTTGGAAGAGGATGGCTCGACATCAGCGGGCTTCATTTCAACATCAGCGGTCTCTTGTTGGGTGAACTTGGAAGTATCTTCGATGGTTGGGCCTGATGGCTGAATAGTAAGGGCGGTAGCGGAGTTCTCCTCCTTCGTCTCTGTTGCTGCCGCTACCTTTCTCTCCTCATCAGACTCTACATTCTTCTTACCACGGGCAGCATAACGTTCTGCTCTAGTCTGTTTCTTCGGGGGACAATCCACGAGCTCAGCTTCCTGTTCAGATTCTGAACGGGATCTCTTCTTTTCGGCGCTCTTCTTTGGTGCTGTCGACTTCTTCTTCTTCTTCTTCGTTGCCTGGACATAATCGTAAGAAAGGGTTGTGATATTGTCAGTGACTTGGTTGTTTGGTAAAGAGATGCATACACGTAAAGACATGGGCATGATACTTACAGCTTTCTTCTTTGATCCCGGAGCGGTACCCAATTCTCTTGAAGCCTTTGTCTCGTATGTGAAATCCACCATAAAGCCATAACAAAAGTCGTCTGCATCGACCCTGACCTCTTTAAACACCTCATTTGATGTGTGGGCACAGAAGAATGTACCATTGAGGAGATGGTAAAATATATTATCGAAGCGGCCTTTGGTGTGCTCGACGTCCGTTGCCTTTCCTTCACGCTGTGCACCTAAGGTATTGCGGCTTCTCCCTTTCCTCTGGTACATACCAGAATCTGGTGGTCGATCCTTGAGGTATCCATACACATCTTCCAAGCACTCTGCGCCTTGCCTCTCCAACCAGTCTTTGACTTTTGGGGCATACGGACTATTGAATAACATCAATGCAGTATCAAGTTGAATCAACCTGCAGGCACGATGAAGTGTCAACCTCTTCACCCCATCTGAAAAGTCATCCTGGCTGGCATTTTTACAAATACTACACGAGTATTGGGATGAGGGGCGCACATACTTGGGGTGAGGATCCACTCCATTACTTGTATCTCTCGAGGCAGGAAATTGGTGCTGGAAAGTTCCTAATGTACAACAAGTATCAGTACCAAACTTGATCTCACAGATAATCCTGTGTGATGGATTGGAAGTGTCAAGTTCCAAAGGAACACCAAATTCAGAAGCAGTTGGATTTTGAACATGATGGCTATTGGGTTTTGCCTGTCCTGCATCCATATCCAAAAAGGTTCCAGTGGCTAGGATGTGAAGCACACTTGTCTTGGTTTGAAAGTGTTGTTCAATTTGGCACCTGCAACCAATGTTTTTCAAGAGGTTTCCAGGACATTCCTGGTTTGTGACGTTTGAAGTTTCCGGCAACTTAAACAAAGGAGTGTAGAAGAGGAGAGATACATCAGAGATGACAACCGACATAAAATTACACGTAATCAAATATATAAATAAACTTACCACACCAGCAGCTACGCCACGGTATAACTTCTTCTTAATATATTGATCAAGTGAAATCTGAATCCCCTCATAGAGAGCTTCCACCACTACCAAGAAATCATTCATGTTATGAACAATCCCCACCTTTCGTAAAGCTGCCCTTCCATTTGTACCATCAATCTTCCTATCCTTAAGGAATGTATCCACCACATCCAAAAGTACCTCAACCTCTCCCTGGAACATCTCGGCAATTTTCTCGGGTGTATATTCATCACCACCAATAGTTGATTCACAGTACTCCTCTTGTATTTTTTCAGCAGATACAAAGTTCTGGATGGCTAATAGGATGGATTGCCTCTTATTACCCAGTGCAGGGAAGTAATGCTGAAGATCTTCAGGGATGTCCGCCCATCCAATACTCCCACCTCTTCTCTTCTTGAGGGTTAGTCTCTCCAATAGAACAAACAATCGCTTGAGGTCCTTACTATTATAATCTTTACGGAATAGGTTGGCAAACCCTTTACCGTTCTCCTCATTCTTAAAGGCTGTACCAATCTTGGAATTTAGTGTCTTGGCATTTAGTACCTGTTTCGTTAATCCAAGGGGTGAACTGTAGTAATCTGCCAATTTAGCATATCCCAACCAAACATCCCGGTTTTCATTTACTGTTCTTTCAGGAAGATAAGTGGACAAAAACTCATTAGGTGTTAGATGATCTTTTACTGATGTCATTTGTGCATTGTATGATGTACTTGCATCACTGATTACATTCCTACTGTAATCTGAATTCCAATTCCATCTACCAAATTTATTATTATTATTATTAAACAACTTTTTCAATGATGAATCATTACTTCTATTTGCTTCTTCTGTACGTGAAAACTTTAATACTTTTGAAGCAGCAATTGTAAATGTATTCAAGGCAATATCTGTAACACTAGTAGCAACCATATTAACGATAACTGTCGACGAATAATAATGAATTTGTTGAATAATTAATTTCAATTGTTAATGATGGTGCATAGGTATTAATTAGATTTAGTTATTTATTGATTTTGATGCTTGGTATTGTTAGTTGGTGATACTGCTATTATACGTGAATTTATTACGTATATAGAGTATATTTCGAGTTATTGTTGCTGGAATAATATAAATTGTTAGTGGGTGTTAGACCATGATAGGCATAACAAACGATACAAAATAAAAAACTTTCTTACCTTCCGCCGAGGATGACTTCAAAGCGAAACAAAGGGCGGTATCGTGACCGGTGGACCCTAGAGAACTTTATGCGGCGTGTGAAACGGATGTTTATTGGTGTTCTGTTGCTATTGAGGTGGACTGTTGCTATTGCTGCTGAATACCAACAACATCTTTCATGGCCCAAAGCTGACCGTTCTGTCGCCAAATTTAGACGGTGAAAGAGACGATTGAGATGAGATAAAGTAGTTACTATCATTAGGTAGTAAATCATATGAAATAGGCACAGTATACGACACTCTGATATATTTGTTCTTACCATTGTTGTGATCATACTATTACTAGCGTCATAGCCTTTCAGAAGACCTAAGTCAACTAAAAACAACACCAAATTTTACAGTCCACTAACAACCTAACAATTGGGTATTGTTGATATGGTTGACATGATTGTTGGTATTCTTAATAATGTTTTATACATAATTATTATCACTTTTCTTTTTTTACCCGCCATTGGGGAATATCACTTTAATGTTAATCGCATCGTCTAATATCTTGACTACTGCCCTAATATACACATACGCACACTTTATTCAGTACCATCCTGGTACCAGGCAATACACTCTGGGTCACAGATACGCGCAGGTATATTAAAGGTGATACATTAGATATTATTACAATCGTAGTGTGTTATCAAATGGCGTTGCTTCGGGTACTAAACGTACGGAAAATATAATGTTTTATGCAATTGATGTGTATTGTATTGCCATTACTACCGCAGGACCTCTTGGCACTAACAGATAGTTTTACTATACAGTGAGTTACATTGACGATTTGGTGATTTATAAAGGATTAGTATCTACTTTGTCATCCGCAGTGGATTGGAGGACTTTTTCATCTCTATGTTGTTTCCTCTGTCTGGCGTGTTGTTACTGAGTTGTTGAATAAAGATACCGTATCTTTTTTTTGTCAAAAAGCATTGCCATGGCAGTCGATAAAATACGCAAGGCTGAGGATTATTCCGGAGCTCCTATCCACCCACTATTAATGGACGTGTCATCATTACAATCAGTACAAAAAGCTGCCAAGACATATATGCAACGGCATAGTGATAAACTTGACATGTTGTTTCTCAACGCGGGCGTATACACTGCCGCTAGTGAATTCGACAGTAACTCTCCATTAGCTTTGTCAAAAGATGGTATTGAAATGGTATTTGCTACCAATGTATTAGGTCATCATTTACTCTATAAATTGTTACAACCTATACTATTCAAATCTAACATGGCAAGGGTAGTATTAACATCATCATTCATGTCATATACCTCCTTTGATTATGGGGTTGCAACAGATTTACAAACATTAAACACTGGTGATTCATCATTGAAACATTCTGTAAAGGTATATGGACAAAGTAAGCTGGCTCAGATCATGTTAGTTAAATCGATGAACAAACAATTGCAACAAGAGAATATATCAAATGTATATATAAATGCCGCAAATCCCGGGATAGTTCGTACGCCCATGCAATATAGACACAGTTTAAAGAAGACAAATCCACCATTAGTTAATACAATTACTAAATGGATTCAAGATAAACAGAACATGTGGACTGCAACTGAGGGTGCATTAGCCCCATTATATCTAGGTGTGGCATCGAATGATATACAACAAATGAAGATAAATGGTAGATACTATTCACCAATGGCAGTGGAAGTATCACCTCCAACGATTGCTTTAAACGAGGAATTGCAGGACAAAGTTTGGAAGTTTTGTAATGATTTGATAAAAGATTATGACGTATCACAAGGAAGGTCTGACTAATGAAAGTTATTGAATTGATCACATTCTTTACATTTACGGGCATTCTTGTATCGAGGTAGGCTACCGTGTTTTACAAAGTGCCACCCACTCGACAGTTCTTTACAACAAAAAGTCTCTCTCCTGACCACCTCTTTTCCTAATCACAATACCCACATAGTTCACGGCAAGTCTCACGTCCACCCTCCAAGTTGCAAATCTCTTCTTCAATAGCAGGATCCTCCCAACCTTCCTCACAAAGGTACCATTCATCAGTGTTTGGATCGACAAACCACTTCCTGGAGTCCTTGCAGGCAAAGTCGTCACAACGATTACAAGTTAACGGGAAGTGACTTGCAATACTATTCCGAGAACAAAGCCTTCCAGCCCTATCTGCTACCCAATCTGCCGAGCGGTATTTCTCTTTCCGACCATGAATCATATCAAATGGGGAGTCGACACATTCAGGCTCGGGAGGGTCTGTGGTTGTTGATGATGTTGTTGACTGAGTAGTGGACGTGGAACTTGTAACTGCTGTTGATGTTGCTGTTGATGTTGTTGTTGACTGAACAGTAGTAGTTGGTGGAGATTCAGTAGTAGTTGAGGCTGAATAGAGAAACAATGGACGATTAGGATACACATAAGACAGAAATATATGATAAAAACAGTCAACTTACTGGCCACCGACGATGTAGTTGAGGTACTTGCCACGGTGCTTGAGGTACTTGTCGTAGTGATTGGATTATTACAATCAGTACTAAACGATGGCAGTTCTCCCACTCCCCACGAGCGTGGTATCATACTCGCGCCTTGACAACTTTCAGTATACCTTGGCAAATTATCAGTAACATCAATATCCTCATGAGCAATCAACCGTTTAACATCGGCATCACAAACTTGTGCCGCAACATTCTCATTAATCGTTAATGGCGTATCGGTATATGTTTGTGTATCATCGGCAGTCTCTGGCGTACAATCACAGGGTGGGTTAAACTCTCCCATTTCTTGCTCTTGTGGTGCACAGTTATCAATAATGGTCTGAAGCACACCTTCTTCCCAGCCATTGAAGAAATCAACATGAAAGCTAGTTTTCCCGTCTGCTAGTTCGTATGTGCCTCCTTGGTAGTTAGTGATACGAACAAACAATTGAACTTGAGGTACTCGGCGGGGATGTGAGGATGGACAAGGTCCAGCAACTTGACCATTGAGTGTGTATCTCATATGAGACTTATGATCAGATGAATCAAGCTCTCCATTCCAACATGTAGGCATATTTAACGATATTCCAACAAAGGCATATGCTTGTGTTGGTAGAACAAACTGTCCATCATATGATACACACTGCTCCTCATCGTTGTTAGAATAGTTACATCCTTCAGTGAACATTGCATGCATACTATCTTCAGTACATTCTCCATTCAATCCACACCCATCTGCACCGATATCAGTAGAGGCAGCGATCATGCGGAAACCGGGAGGGAATGCTTCCACGGCCGGATACTCTTTATTGGCATCTTGATCATATAACGATACTACAGACTTATCCCAGCGGTAGTAAGGTGAACTATCGAGATTACTAACACGATTATAAGTTCCACCAACAACTTGGTAGATTGATGGATGCCAATAGAGACTCTTATTCTCATTAACTGGACTAGTTGATTGATTGTTTGGTGTGTTGATCAAATCTTCGTATGTGGTACTAGGATGGAAAGCTTTTGGTCCGTAGAAAGTATGTACATGAGATGACGTACATGAATCATTAATGATAGGGTCCGAACGAGCATGGCCTGATGGACGTTCATAGAATAAGCACATCTTGGTCATTTCTGCTCCGGGAACGGCGGACACATCTGAAAATTTTTTTTCCAGATTTTACCCACCAGATTTTAGCTAAATCTGGTCAGATTTTAACTAAATCTGGTCAGATTTTAACATTAAGTCCCACCAGATTTAACCTTTTTGAGTCATTAGTGGTAATCAAATTTTCCTTTTTTTACCCCAAAAGTATAAGCGAGTGGTTGGGTTCCGCTACGTCAAAAAGGGTGTTCCCCACCATCACAGCGCTAGTCCCCAGACGTGGCTGTAGGCCTCACCATCGCGGTGCCCACCAAGACCCATAACCCCGCTCCAATAGATGTTCTTACCCCACTACGTACCTCTCTCTTGGGTTATGTGAGCCATACCAATGAACTTCAAAATAAAGATACCTAAATTTGCCTAGTACTAATAGCTAAAATCTGGTTGGGCTAAAATCTGATCAGATTTTACCTAAAATCTGGATAAAAAATGCGTAGCGGACACATGGGCAGTGCCGAAGAGGAGAGAGAGGACGGCGACAGAGAGGTTCATCGTTGATATGTCGTTGCTATGTTATTACTTGTTGATTATGCACAACTAGCTTATGTTTTATGGTGGACAGGGCTAACGCATCAATCGTATCTGCAAAGTTAGTCTGTAATCGTATTCCTCGTAGAGCAGCCCACTTATCACGAGGACAAATAAAATGACATGGTATCCTAGCTGGAGGCAGTCTTCAGTACAAGAGAACACAACAACTTGAGGCTTTGATGATTGTATTGATAAGTGGTTATATCTCTAAAGAATAGTCTAGTCCATATCCTTTTTAGATAGATAGACAGATATATGATATACCTATGATATATGGAGCTAAAGCCATTTTGTGCTGTGCAAAATATAAGAATAGGCTGCTCTCTTCCGATAGTACAGCCAATCGAGTAAAAACTAGATGCTCACTTCTTGACTTCTCATTACTTAGGTGGGAGACTATCCAGATATCTAGTACAAGTTACATAACTACCATGGAAGAGAAGGCGTAGACCACATAGATGTAATGACCATTTGTCACATCATTATTTCTTGCGACACAAAATCAAACCACTGCCTCTCAACTGCCGCGACTTCCAAAATTGAAGTCTATTGAAGTAGATCTGTGAGATAGAATTGCAATTAGTAGGTTGATATAATCGTTATTAACAACAATATACCCTTCTCCTATACCCTCTAAATATACTGCTCATCATAGAATTACTATACAATGCAAACAACAACCACAAAAACACACGTAAAGAACACCGACGTAATGGTATCACCTACAACACCTGCCTACAAAGGAGCACGGTTTAATATCGAGGGGAAGTGTATAGCACATTCTGACGTTCGATTATGCCGTGTATTACCTGAAGGAGGGTTTAAGATTGTACGAAAGTCTTGCTACAAATGTGGAAGACCACAGTTCATGGGTGAGTTGTTATTATTATTTGAGTTATCGATGTGTCTCATCGTCGTTGTGACGCAATTGCAATTGTTAGAGGTGTTGGTGCATGTTTTGTCGGTTTGTTATTATTTGTTGGGGTTATTGGGGATTGTTTGGAAGTGTTATTATTGTGGGTATTGGGTATTGGAGATTGGTTATGTTTGTACATATGATGTGTCTCGTATTTGCATATTGCAATATTGCAATTTTATATCTTAAACATTTTTACTTAACCATTGCAATAACACAGCTGACAAGTCGAAAAAGATACAATGTCATGGATATAACAAGGCGAAGCATTACAAGTTACGTGAACACGACATCCCAGGTGAACTCGTCAGCGCTGGAGATCCTTGTCGTAGCGCTAAGCAACGACACGAGGAAGTTCTTCTACGACATCCACGACGTCTTTCTACCGGCAGCAGTAGTAAACGTCCAGCAACACAATCCTCTACCAACAAGAAGAATGGTGAAAGTAGCTTTCGTAGAAGCCTCACCAAGAACGATGAACCTACTCAACCAAAGAGTAGTAGAAGATCAAGAGCACCAACCAGACGGTCACGGACTCTTTCCCCTAAACGAACGGCAGTCAAGGAGAGCAGTGCCCCCAGTACCAAGAACAAGAACCTACATTCATCACTTGCAATGCCAAAAGGGTATGATACCAAGGAGCTGATGGATAGCCAAATCATCAAGCACCCACAACGCAAATACTCCAACCCTCTAACTAAATCTCCCAGCAGTGAAAATTTAAGTAGTAATGCCTTATCAAATACTACACCCAAGAAGGATAATACGAAGAAGGAGAGGAAACGTCGTGTTAGTAAAGAGTTGGGATATTGCAGTGTCCATCCTAATGTACAACTGACTGTTGTTCGGACTGTGTCTAAATCAAGTAAGGGGGGTGGGACATTTAATGTTGTTAAGGAGAGTTGTCCAATCTGTTCTGCACCCTCTACCTTAGACCTAGTAGCTCCGGATACTACCAAGGTTCTCAAGTGCAAAGCGGTTGGCATCACCCTCGACCCAGTAGCTCCAGATACTACCAAGGTTCTCAAAAAGTGTAAGGAGGTTGACTTCTCGAGTAGTGCCCCCATGGTTATTTACAAACCCAAGAGAAGTACAAGTAGGAACGATAAGAAAAGTTCTGCTGCTGAAGTGGATAAGAAGGAGGGTGAGGATCAAGATAATGATCGGCGTCATCTGCAGAATAGTACCACACGGCTTTTGAGAAGAAAGGGCTCAGATGGTGGGAAGAAGTCCAAGGAACGTACTAGTGGTAATATAGTGGTGACTACTGAAGTAGATAAGAAGGAGGGTGAGGATCAAGATGATCGGGCTCATCTGCAGAATAGTTCTGCACGGCTTATGAGACGCCGAAGCTCAGATGGAAAGAATGTCAAAGAACGTACTAGTGGTAATACAATGAAGAAGGTGAAGGCTCTTGATTACTCTCGTGGGTGGGTTATGTAAGTTGTTGAGCTTGTTATAGTTAATGTTTTGTATATAAGGCCGGTGTTCAAGATTAATCAGCCGGTGTACAAGTTATATGTTGATGTACAATAACTTAAAGAAGACTTTGATAGTAGCTACTTAGCCTTTTATTGAATATATAAATCATTATGCTTTCTACTTCTTCGATCCTGACTTCTTCTTTTTCTTCTTCTCACTCTTCTGCATCCATGAAAAGTTTACACTATGGTCTGGTTTATAAATCAACTCGTTGTCCATCTTGTCATCATATCGATAATCAAAGAATAGTTCACTTTGGGCATCAACGTCACATTTGGCAAAGAAACCAATCTTCATCCCCCCATTAACATGTATCATCCTTGGTTCCATGTTTGGTGTGTTGCTGTGATTGGCATATCTAGAATGATTTCCCTTTCGTGTAGCATCAATTACCAAGTCTGAACTTAGATTGAACAAATAGCTCATATTCATCTTATCATAAATCACACCACGTCGTTCTGCCTCCTCTTGTGATATCTGTTCCCCGACATACTCAATTACAAAGTCTCCTCTCTTTAATCAATGTTTGGTAAAGAGACCCCATCCTGCTGCCTTGATCTTTGATTGAGCGATCAAAGTATGAGCCTGCCTTCTCATACTAATATTGTCATTGCGGCAATGTTGTGTGGTAGCTGGAGACTCCGGAGGGTCGCAGCATGCACCACACGTCTTGCAAAGATCTGGATCACACTCACGTTTGGCAGCGAAGCATGCACAACTTGCCGTTTGACATTGATTAAAGAGAGGAGACTTTGTAATTGAGTATGTCGGGGAACAGATATCACAAGAGGAG
>Ga0214481_100962_pt1 | contig 12957 bp, 7 predicted proteins | sample M1_20Mar14CPVII9_4_FD_165057 | JGI IMG/M metagenome (GOLD analysis project Ga0214481, IMG submission 165057) | Marine eukaryotic communities from Monterey Bay, California, United States - M1_20Mar14CPVII9sort6BwellG10 | ecosystem: Environmental > Aquatic > Marine > Unclassified | place: USA...
AATGTTTACGGGTCGATTCAAGATCATGGCAGCATGCGAGGCGTTGTCAATATCCGTGAAAACCGCGATGGTAGTCGTCAAATGCGACCGGTTGAATGGGAGTGGGCCCCTGGCGGAGAAGGCAGCAGTCATGCGATTGATCCGACAGACGCCAACACGGTCTACTCGGCAGGATTCTACGGTCAAATATCTCGCACGGAATTAGATCAAGGGATGCGTGGCAAACGGTTATTGCCTCCGTTGGAGAAAGGTGCAAATCCAATCCGCGGGCAGTGGATTGCTCCATTCATAATTTCCCCACACAATCCACGCGTGCTCTATCACGGCATGAATTTCCTTTATCGGTCGATGAATCGCGGCGACGATATGCAAAAAATCAGTCCTGATTTGACAAACAACAACATCGAGGAAATTGGAGACATTTCCTATCAGACCATTTCCAGTATTTCTGAATCTCCGTTTAAGTTTGGAGTGCTCTATGTTGGAACGGATGACGGAAATGTTTACATGAGCCCGGACGGTGGTGGGCAGTGGGTCAAGAAGGATAAGGGGATTGCCTCGAATCGTTGGATCTCGCAGATCGTAGCCTCTCAGCATCGGGATGGAACGGTATTTATGGCGCAAAATGGAAAACGAAATGACGACATGAAACCTTACTTATGGAAGTCAGATGATTCGGGGAACACCTGGAAGAGCATCGTGGCGAACATTCCCTCGGGGCCAATCAATGTCATTCGAGAAGATCCTAAGAATAAAGATGTCCTTTATGTTGGGACGGATCTGGGGGTCTACGTTTCCACGGATGGAGGAGCGGAGTGGAACGTGCTGGCCAATCAACTTCCCACGACGTTTGTCTCAGACTTAGTCATTCATCCCCGAGATGACATTATGGTAATTTCAACGCATGGCCGAGGAATGTGGGCGATGGATGTTCGCAGCCTTCAGGATCCTGAAGGCAAGATGAAACGAGAGCCCGCTGAAGCGGTGCCCGATCGACGAAGGCGGCGAAGTGGGTTTTAGGGTTCGATAAAGTTCTTCCAAAAGATCGCGAGTACAAAATGAGTTTTTATTTGCTGGGTCGTGCGTCCGTTTTGACCGTGGTTATGCTGTTGGCTCATGGCTTGGGCGTAGCAGTTGATAACTGTAATGCGGATGGTTTAAAAGGTAAGCGACCTAATATCATTCTTGTGATGACGGATGATCAGGGGATGGGGGATCTTTCCTGCCTGGGGAATCAGGTTTTAAGAACTCCCAATCTCGATCGGCTTCATGCGATGTCGACTCGATTTACAGACTTCCACGTGAGCCCTACGTGTGCGCCGTCGCGTTCGTCAATTTTTAGCGGTCGTCACGAGTTTCGAAATGGTGTGACTCACACCATCAAGGAGCGTGAGCGAATGGCATTGAGCACCACTACCTTTCCTGAGTTATTAAACAAAGCAGGTTATGCGACAGGAATTTTTGGCAAGTGGCATCTCGGGGATGAAGAACCTTATCAGCCGGGGAATCGTGGTTTTAGCGAAGTCTTTACCCATGGTGCAGGTGGGATCGGGCAGGCTTTTCAGGGAAGTTGCGCTGACTATCCACCTAATCGTGAGAAAGCTGGGCGTTACTTCGATAACGTCATTCGACACAACGATACTTTGGTCAAGACAAATGGATTTTGTACTGATGTCTTTTTTCAAGCTGCGCTGGGTTGGACCAAAGCTCAGCACGATGCTGGTCGACCATTTTTTACATACATCACCACCAATGCGCCTCACGGTCCGATGTTGGCGCCTAAGAAAAATAAACAACGGTTTTTAGATTTGGGCTGGGATGAAAATACCGCGGGCCGTTACGGAATGATTGAGAATATTGATGAAAATATGGGAACCCTGATTCAGAAAATGGATGATTGGAATCTGTGGGACAACACTTTATTAATTTTCATGACCGACAACGGGCAGGCGGGGAAAAGAGGAAAGCTAAACGGAAAATCGACGCCAATATTTACGGCAGGTTTCAAGTCGGGTAAGGGGTCGGCCTATGAAGGAGGCACCCACGTCCCAGCTTTTTGGTGTTGGAAGGGTGTTCTCGGGGCCGGAGTGGATACGCCTGCTCTCGCGGCTCACATTGATATGTACAAAACCTTTTGTGAGTTGGCGGGAGTTGAGATCCCAGAGACGGTTCAAGCGATTGATGGACGGTCACTCATTCCTGTTTTGGAAAATACTGAAGTTGAATGGCCGGATAGGCAGTTGTTTGTTCATGTTGGCCGGTGGGAAAAAGGGGCGGATCCCAACTTGAGTAAGTTTAAAAAATGTGCAGTGCGGACGAAGAGATGGCGATGGGTTGGGAATAAGGAGTTGTACGATATTTCCGTTGATCCATTTGAAAAAACTAACGTTGCGGCTGATCACCCTGAAGTCGTCACGAAACTTCGAAAAGCTTACGATCGATGGTGGGTAGAATCGCTTCCGTTGATGGTCAACGAGAATGCTCCCTACGCAAAGACGCATCCCGCGACTGAAATGTACGAAGCTCAATTAAAAGAAAGTGGAATTCCAGACTGGGTTGTTCCTGGATTTTAATAAACATCCTTGCTACAGGTCGTTTTTCTGACAAAACTCCAGCACTCTGTTTCTACTCGCCCCCTGCCCTGCTCCAGTTGAGCGGGCTGAAAGACCGTAAAATCCCGCATTTTCTGGGTTTGCTGTCGTGTTCTGATTCCTCTATTATCCCGCGTTCGAAATCGTCGGGATTGCGGTGCCGGCTCATTGTGATTCCCAGCCGGGGTTGGAGGAGAGAGACAGTGTCAGGATGGAATTTGAATTTTAGGAACACGGGCTTTGCGGGATTGAAATTGGTGCTTCTGATTTCAGTTTTGGCTGTCGTCGGTTGCATGACAACAAGTCGCCCCTCTCGGGAGCTGATGCCGACTCCTCTTGCGCTTTCTTTGGGTCTCTCGCATCCGGGAAGCAATTGCTTAGATTCATTAACTGAATCTTTAGTGCCTGTATTTATTATAAGCGGTCGCAATGTAGAGTCTGAGTCTGGGCAGTTAGATCCATTTGGAAGCAAGCGGAGCCATACACCGACTTTGGGAATTGCCAAGGTACAAATTGGTAAAGGGCTTACTAAAGATGAGTTGTATGAGGAGACCATCAAAGCCTGTAATAAGAAAAAAGCATTGGTTGAATTTGAGAGGATGGAGCTGAATGAAACGCCAATCGAGATAGATCCATGGCATGTCAAGGATGACCTGATCAGGCATCGAGAAAACCCATGGGTTCAGGCGCTCAACCGGCAGTTAAGTGAGAGCGAGCAACGCAATGTTTGTATTTTTGTTCATGGATACAATACGAGTTTCATTGATAACACTTTATTGGCTGCAGAGATTTTTCATTACTCCGGTCGGCAAGGTGCGATGATTTCCTTTGAGTGGCCTTCCGAGTCAAGCGTGCTTGGTTATTTGGCAGATAAGGGAAACGCCACGTTTAGTACTCGTCATTTTCGTCGGCTGATTACAAATCTGGCAAAGGAGTGTGATATTGATTCGATCACGATTATTGGACACAGCGCCGGAACGCCGATCGTGGTCAATGCAATGCGAGAGCTTCGCCTTTTAGAAAATGATTTAACGCCGGAGCAGGTGCAGGAAAAATACCAAATAGATCGAGTCGTATTGGCGGCTCCCGATATGGATCTGATGGCCTTTGTTAACGCGATCCATGATCGCTTTTTCGAGCTTGCCAATGGTGTAGCGGTTTATGCTTCTCCCAACGATAAAGCTTTGGGGCTGTCTCAATTGCTGTACAGCGAAAAGCGGCTTGGCCGATCCGTGGGTGGCCTTGAGGAGTGGGAACGTCAGGTCTTAATGAAGGTGGATAGCATTGAAATGATCGATGCTTCACGAATGGATAAAGACGCCAATAGTTTTCTGGGGCACAGTTATTTCCATCGAGATCCCTGGGTGAGCTCTGACATCGGCTCGTTCATTCTTGGACAGTCACCAGAAGATAGGAAGCTAGTTCGGGAGGATGATGATGTGTTTTGGGCATTCCCAGAAGACTATCCCGACCGGCTTTTAAAGGATCTTCCCGAGGTAGTTTCCACGGCGAAAAAGTGAGCGTTGCCTCCGATTCGTTTGAAAAAATAGTTGGAAATTAGGGATTCTGTTGCGCATCGTGCAAATTGTTTCATTGAAAGAATGATTTATGGAGCGTGACGCATTAAGATTGGTTTAAACCACCCAGGGGCGAGCTATGAAATACATTCTGTTTGTTGTCGCGTTTTTAATCTATCCCAGTCTTGGCCTTGCCCAGCAATGGCACACCTTTCGGGCTGATAACGCGAGGTCGGGGAGTACCGATGTCGTATTTAAGCCCGACTGTTTAGAGTTGAGTTGGCAGTGGAAGTCTCCTTCCCCACCAACGCCTGCATGGGATGGGCCTGCTCGATGGGATGCCTTCAGTCAGATTCGTGACCTGCCAGCGATGCGTCAATACGACGCTTGTTTTCATCCGGTAAGCGACGGCGAAACACTCTTTTTTGGTTCATCCAGTCAAGATTTATTAAGAGCGCTTGACCTATCCGATGGGAAATTGAAGTGGACCTATGTAGCGGGTGGTCCCATTCGCTTAGCTCCGACCATTGATGGTGAACGCATTTTATTTGGAAGTGACGACGGTTACGTTTACTGTCTCAACCGAAATTCGGGCGAGCTAATTTGGAAATTCAATCCTTCGATCCACATTGGCGATGAACAGCGGCGGTTGATCAATAACGATCGTTTGATTAGTTATTTTCCTATTCGCACTGGAATTGTCGTTCGGGATGAGGTCGCTTATTTCGGAGCTTCGTTGCTGCCTTGGCGGGAATCATTTATTTGTGCCGTCGATGTGGCAACTGGGGAAATCCAGAACCCGGACAAACATTATTTGGTGCCACATGCCAAATCAACTCTCGAAGGAAATTTATTAATAGCCGAAGGAAGACTGATCGTACCTCAGGGACGCGTGGCGCCCCGGCTATTTGAAAGGGCCAGCGGTAAGGACCTTGGGACATTGCCAGGTGGTGGGGGCGTGACGATTGTACTTACCGATACTGGAAAGATTGTCCGGACAGAGGGAGGGCGTGCTTCCCGTCCCGGGCAAGTTGGCGTATTCGAAGGAAAAGAAAGAGTCGCGTCTTTTCCCAGAGGACGGTCGATTGTTGTTGCCGGGGATGATTTCTATGTGATTGACGGACAAAAGTTATTCGCCGCGGCGCGGATGACAAATGAGTTGAAGTGGTCATGTGAAGTCGATGAGCCACTGGAATTGGTGATGGCTGGAAATACGTTGTTTGTTGGCGGTCGCGATCATGTAACGGCAGTCCGAGCAAGTGATGGTCAGGTTCTCTGGTCATCTCCAACCGATGGCCGAGTTTTTGGAATGGCGTTGGCAGGAGGCCGGTTGGTTGCCTCGACTGATGCTGGCGCAATCCATGTTTTTTCTCAAACAGCTGATCCTAAAGTTCGCCAACCATCCGCGGAGGGAGCAATTGCAGATTCGCCTCCGGTGAGTCCTGTCCGCGATAAAAACTTGGTGCATCGTTGGGTGTTTCATCGATCGGCAATGTCGAATCGAAATGGCAAACCTGTCAAAACCGAATCGATTCGGCAGGCGATTGTGCAAGATCAAGCATCCAACGTCCCGTTAAATCTCGACGGTAGTGGGCGTGTCGTTTCTATTCCAGGAACCGATCGGTTAGAAGCGGCTGAAATGAACGGCGGGAGGTTTCTCGTCAATGAAGAAAGCGCCGCAAACTTGCCAACGGAGGCAATTGCAATTGAAGCCTGGGTGCGAGTGGATCAAAGCCAGCAATGGGGCGGTATTGCCGGATGCATTCAGGATGACGGAACGACCGAACACGGTTGGTTATTGGGGTACAATGACGACCATTTCTGTTTGGCAATTGCCGGTGGTGGGAATGGTCTAACCTACCTTAAGGCACCGCGTGCTTTTACACTGAAATCTTGGAATCACGTTGTGGGAACCTACAACGGTCGCGAGATGAGATTGTATGTCAACGGCTCGCTTGCCGCTTCAAGTGACCTCGAAAAAGGCGCGATCAGTTACGCCCAGAAACGATACTTTTCGGTGGGCGTTTATCGAGATGCGAATGAGTCGTTTCCGCTCAAGGGAGCGTTGCACGAAGTCCGCATCTATTCCACCGCGATTGATGGACCTGCGGTTGCTCGCCGATTTGAATCCGCTCAGGCTGATTTCCCAAACGAAGTCATTCCGGACTTGCAACTTCCCCAATTTATTTCTTACGGACCCTATGTCCGATACGTCGCTCCGAGAGAAGTAGAAGTCACTTATGGCACCGATCAGAAGTGTCCGACCGTTGTCGACTTGATTACCGAGGGTGGTATAAAAAGAACGGGTTCCAGCCCGTTGACCCAAACCCATAAAGCACGTTTTAAGGATTTGCCGTATCGGCGGATTTTGCAGTACCAAATTCGAACTGGTGACAGCGAGGATTCCAAAGTATCGGAGAGTTTTTCACTGGATACGCATTTTGACTGGACTGCAGATGATCGTCAGACGCCATCGGCTTGGACGGCGGATTTGATTGCAGAAAGTCCCAATCCAAGAGGACTTGCGTTTGTGGTGGGAAGCCAGAATCTTGAGAAAGCAAAAAAGCTTTCGTTAGAAAGTCAATTTAACGTTGTGTTAGTCGTTGATAACGAAGCTGACGCTGTGGTGATTCGTCGGCAACTGGTTGAGGATTCCGAAGTAGTTTATGGGCAGGGGTTGAGTGTTTCTGATATGCCAATTGAGTTTCTACCTGCCGCGAGTGCGTCGGTGGTTATTGGAGATCCCAAGAGTGAGCAAATGCGTCGATTGGTTCGTCCTCAGGGGGGAGTCTTTCACGACGGTGAACGAGTCGCATGGAAGCGGAACGCGTTAAAGGGGTCTGGAGTTTGGAGTCATATGTATGGCCAGGCAGACAATAGTGCTTTTGGTGGCGAAGAACTTTCCAACGCTTCAGATCGAGCGGACTTGGTGACTCAGTGGATTGGCCGTCCCGGCCCTCGGTATCAGACCGACCGCCAGAATCGCAAGCCTGCCCCGCTGGCGGCTGGTGGTCGTTTGTTCCTGCAAGGGCAGCAACGGATGATTGCCCTCGATAGTTACAGTGGCGTGGTACTGTGGAGCGTCGAATCTCCGTCGGTAATGCGTTGGAATGTTCCGCATGACTGTTCGAATTGGTGTGCCGATGAAAATGGTGTGTTCGTTGCGAGCGAAAATCAGGCTTGGTTCGTCGACGGTAAAACTGGCAAGGTGGCCCGTCGATTTAATCTTCCAAGTCACTCACCCGAGGGGGACGCTCAGCCAAAGGATCGAAGCTGGGGGTTCATTAGTCGCTACAATGATCAATTGATTGGTACGGAAGTTAAGTCTTCGGCGATCTATAAAAAATGGTGGGGCAGCAGTCAGTGGTTTGACTCCACTGGTGGCGCGGACACCCATGTCGTTGCAGGCGATAGTATTTTTTCGATGGCTCCAACTAGTGGAGCATTACAGTGGGAATACAAAGGTCTTGTGTTGCATCCGACAATTACGATTATGGACGACCGAATTTTCTTTGTGGAAGATAAAAATCCAGCTCACATTGCCTCGGACGAACGGAGGATTTCCCTCGATCATTCCCAGTCTTATGAATTGGTGTGCCTTGATGCTGCTGACGGTCAACTCCAGTGGAGGCAACCGATTGATCCTTTCGCGGGGCATTTAGCTAGTTTCTATCTGGCTGGCGGTGGTGATGAAGACAATCGCTGTCTCGTTACGGTGGCTTCGGAATCAACCAAAAAACAGTTCTCAGTTGCGGCATTTGATCGCGATAATGGAAAGAAAAAATGGAGCAAGGATGTGGTTTGGGAATCTAACCACCATGGGAAACATATCTCGCGGCCTGCTATTCAAGGTGAGTTAATGTATCTTCGCCCCGAAGTTCTTTCTTTGGCCGACGGTTCAACGATTCAACGCGGTTTCCCGGGCGGACATGGGTGTGCCAGTTACACGCTTACGACCAATGGTATGTTCTCTCGGCTAGGCGAAACGACCTGGTGGGATGTGCGAACGCAAAAGGTGAATCGGTTTGATCGAATTCGAACTGATTGCTGGATTAGTGTGGTCCCTGCACAGGGAATGTTGCTTTCGGCCGAAGGTGGAGGAGGTTGTTCGTGTGGATCCTGGCTCGAAACATCTCTTGGTTTTCTGCCGCGAAGCGTTGACGAAAGCCTGCCCGAACAAGAATGAGTTTAGACATCGTCATGAACACTTACCCTATTTTTGAAATCGATCGGCTATCGCCTGAAGCGGATGCGCGAAGTGATTGGATTTTAAGAACTTCCAAATTGATTTTGCTCGTGAGCATTGCATTCGGTCTTTTCCTGTGCATGCCGATTCAAGGCAACGCCGAAGAAGGGGTGCGTTGCAAATACAGCGTGAGAGATGTTGCTTTTGTAAACGTGCATGGGAAATCTTGGCAATTGCGATTGGTTAAGCCTGTCGGAGTTACAGCGGAAAGATTCGAGAAGTGGAACGTGGCGTTGCGGAATCAATTAGCCGATTCCAACGTAGGTTACGCTTGGTATGATGCGGAATCGGATATTGGAAAACAGATTCAACTGGCAAACCCTGATGCTACTCAAATGCCTCTCATGGACTTGGTTCGTTCAGGTGCCGCCGGTAGTCCTCTCGCAGTTCCTTCCTCTCCACAACTAGAGGAAGGGTTGAGATTGTTGGTACAGTCCCCCACCAGGGATGAGATTTTTTCGAAGTTGGTCGACGATCTATGCGTGTTCGTGCTGGTTCAGTCTGGAGTTGAATCCAAAGATGCTGGTGCGAAATCAGAATTGATGGCGGCAGTAAAACGTGTCAACGATCAAATGTGGACACTAGAGAAACCGACTGATTCTGGACCTTCCCTTGTGGTTGTGCCGGAGTCTCGTCGTTCAGCAGAAAAATGGCTGCTCTCTTCGCTGGGGATTACGGACCACTCGCAGCCAGCGGTAGCGGTCCTTTATGGTCAGGGGCGCCTTTTGGGAAAAGTGCTTTCCGGCGATGAGATAACGGTCGATGCGATTGTTGCTCGGGCAAGTATTTGCGGGCAAGATTGCGAATGTTCTCTGAATCGGAACTGGCTGTATGGGGTTCAGGTGTTGCACCGATGGGATAAGACGCTGGAGCGAAAAGCGGAAGAAAGCCTAGATTTTGATCCCAATTCTGCTTTTGTTATTGCAGAGGTGGCTCAGATTTTGCAGAAAAACGCGGGGCAGATAACTCAAGCTCCCCCAGTGATGCTGGGCGGTGGCTTGGTGATCCATGACCTTGCCGATTTGGATCCGGACAGCAATTTGGAGGCCGATGCTGCAGAGGCAACAGAGGCGAAAACCGTTGATGCGGATTTAGCGGTTGGAGAAGTCAGTGAGGAGAGTGTCGAAAGCGATGTTGGAGAGAATGAAACGAGTAAGGCGTTAAGTGAAGACGATCGCAAGTCAGTAATTGCGATGCCCTGGGCAATTTTGATTTTCTTTTCGGGGCTGGTTGTTGTCGGCGCCTTCTGGCTATTTTCAAGATCGTAGCGGTGTCGATCGCCGTGTTCTCCACAATAGTGGCAGGGCAATCAAGCTTAAGATTGCCATGCTGGAAGGCTCCGGAACGCTGACAATAATGTTTTTTCCTTCTGAGCCGAGTGAAATGTTCTGACGATAAGATCTCCCTTGATAGTCGACGGTAATTTCGTAGTCGCCAAGAAATCCGCGAGTGCCAAATTCGCCATCGAAATTTGACAGTCCATTTTCTTCTGTCCACCACTGGTTAAAAACAAGGTCGAGATATTCTTCGCCGTTGAGATTAGGGTTGAAGTCGATGTCGAATAAAGCTGCTTCGGCGTGATTTATTTTGCCTTCCCAGAATCCCCAAAGAATAAATGCTTCGACAGATTCGTGGGCAAAGACGGCTGTCATGAAGTCGCGGGTATAGTCAGCTTGGAGATCTTTATTGGTTGTGTTGTAGTCGAATTCAGTGATATGGACTGGCAAGTCATAGTCGGCTGCAAACTCATCAAGTAGTTCCCATATTTTTGTTGGACTGGTTGGCAGGCGGTTCGTCTCGTTGAAATGAGATTGAAATCCGAGGCCATCGATTGGTGTGTTAGCGGCCGTGAGATCAGTGAGGACGGCGCGATAATTATTTCGGATGGTGCTTTGAAGGTTATCGCCGCCAGCTACAATGCCGAAATCGTTTAAAAACATACTCGCGTTATCATCCACCACCTGGGCAGCATCAAACCAACGCTTGCGAATGTCAGTCCGGCTAGTGATTGCAGATTGTCCCTGAGGGGTAAAGCCGACCAGTTTATCCTCGATATCAAAAGACGTACGAGGCTCGTTGAGCATATCCCATGAAAACACTTTTCCTTTCACCGCGGCACCGATATCCGCGATGTGGTTGAATGATAGGTCGTACAGGTCTTGAAGGTTTTGCTGGCTCGGGTTGCTGATGTCTAGAATCGTCCTGACCGAGTTCGGTACGCTCTGGTAACGAGGCCACATCATTGCATGGCCGCGGACATCCATTTCGCGATCACCCAGCCAATCGAGTCCTGCCAGGGTCACCGATTGATTGAAACTGTTTCCCCAGGCACCATCCCATGCTCGCCATTTAAGATGATTCTCAAGCGTGGCGGCATTGAATATTTCTGGAACTTTGGCGGCGTATCCGGCGTTGTACTGGCTCTGAGATTCGAGAAGGTATCTGGGGTCAACCGCGGATCCAAATTTAAACGCGTGTTTCTTCATCTTAATAGAAACAGCCGCGTTCTCGATTTTATTACCGTCAACGTCCTGCACTGTGATTTGCAAATCGGCTTTTCGATTTTGATCAATTTTTTGAGCCGCCGTGGCACGCCACGGGGCATCGTCTCCTCGCCCAGAATACTGAGCATGCGCTTGTACCGTAAACAGGATGCAAATCGCGAAAGTTACCGTAGAAAAGGAACGCCTCGTGTGAGCCAGTCGGTTATTTAGTCGATTTTTCATTCGCTTAATTTCGCACGTTGCGTTAAGGGAGGGTAAGCTGGTGGGAGCTACCGAGTCTACCATAATCAAAATAAATACAAAATTAATCCCCAAACTATTTAATCTGATTGAGAACATTTAGATTTACTTGGATTGTTGAATATTCCAGTTTGCTAGACTCGAAAAAAAATGGATTAAAACTAGAATAAGACATCAGTAGTTTTTAAGTTTACAATTCGCAAAGCGTGAAGCGTTTACATTGAATCAACGTTTGGAATTGTGGAATTTATGAACCCGTTTTTTTTAGCCCTTCGAGAATTGCATTATCGCTGGAAAAGCGGTCTGGTTTTCGTTTTAATTGTGGCTTCAGTGACGGGCACACTTGCTTATTTTTCAGTAAACGATGCCAGTTTCCAAAAAGAAATCGGTCGGAATGTCCGAGATCTCGGTTCCAACGTGGTGATTTTACCGGCGGCGGTTGATCAATATTCCTATCACCTCGAAGGTGGTTACTCGGAAATCACGATGGATGCGGATTTGGTTTCAAAGTTAATTGAGTATCGTGCTTCGCTAAATCATTTAATTCCCATGCTCGAGCGGCGAGCGATGTGCTCAACGGGCGACCGACAGTCGATCGGTCGAGTCGTTGGATTGTCGGCATCGATCGCGATGCCTGATCGGCCCAAAGCTCCAATGCAGCGATCGATTCCTGCGGGTGAGCTTCAGTTAGGGAGTGAACTAGCAAGAGAGCTTGGAGTTGAGCGTGACTCGAAAGCACAAGTGACAATCGCTGGAGAGGTGTTTAAAGTTCAACGTGTCAATCGTTCCTCGGGGACATGGCAAGATTCTGCTGCATTTATTGATCTGGTGTCGGCTCAGAAAATTTTTGAGTTGCCCGAGCGAGTTAGCCGTATCGAGGCGATTGAATGTACTAGCGAACAGTGTGAAGCGTCGGGTCTGCAGTCGTCTGTAATCTTAAACAATGAAATAGAAAAAATAACCGATAAGGCTTCGTTTCTTCGGAAAGAAGAAATGGCGGAAGCACGTCTTAGTGTGCGGTCGGTAAGCCGCGAAAACTTTTTAGTCCTACAGAATGTTCTTTGGGTGTTTTTAGGTTTCACGGTACTTGGGTTAGCGATTTTAAATTCGTTAAGCCGGAAGTCAGAGATAGGTGTTTTGCAAGCTGTGGGTTACGGGCGTTACCGCATAGCTGCGCTGTTCTTAGTGCGGTCTGTGTTGCTCGCTGGGATGGGTGCTGCGGTAGGTGTTACCGTGGGGATGCTGGTGTCCGTTGAACAGGCGAATGATTTATTTGTCATGACTGGACAAAAGAGTTCACTTGATTGGAGTGCGGCGATGACGATCGGAGGCGTCGCATTTTTACTCGCTGTTTTGGGAGGCTGTATGCCAGCCTTGTGGGCCGCAGGTGAAAATCCAGCGGACTTAATTGGGAGGGATTCCTGATGAGTAAGCAAGCACCATTGCTCGTGGTCAATGATCTTCGGCACATGTTTTCGAATCGGGGACAGAAGGTTCATGTTTTCGAAAAATGCAGCTTTGAAATTGCTCCTACTCAGTTCGTGGCCGTTCAAGGGGCGAGTGGAAGTGGGAAAACTACTTTGCTTCTTGCTTGCGGAGGGATGCTCGCACCAAGTTCCGGTGAAATTCGGTTCCAAGGGAATGATTTATTTACTCTTCCGTCCTCTCGGCGAACCAAGATAAGGGCTGTTTCCATCGGCTACTTATTCCAGACGCTAGAACTTGTTCCGTATTTAGATTTGACCGCCACCGGTAAAATCACCACGTTGGAACCGAGATCTCGGACATTCCGACCGATTTCTTTTTGGAAACTGGCATCGTTTACTGAAAAATAAGCAAGTGTGCCCGTCACTGAAGCC
>Ga0214481_100963_pt1 | contig 12941 bp, 8 predicted proteins | sample M1_20Mar14CPVII9_4_FD_165057 | JGI IMG/M metagenome (GOLD analysis project Ga0214481, IMG submission 165057) | Marine eukaryotic communities from Monterey Bay, California, United States - M1_20Mar14CPVII9sort6BwellG10 | ecosystem: Environmental > Aquatic > Marine > Unclassified | place: USA...
ATACTGTCCTTACGTAGACCATATAAATTCTGTATCTGTAATATTGGTAATTTACCACGCTCTTCCGAAGCACATGCTTTCTCTTCATTGTAGTCTTGTACCATGGCTTGTGTCCATTTTGAAAATAATACAAAATCATCACGTGTGCATTTGATGATATCGGCATATCCATCTGATATGGGTCCAGTCCTGTTCTGCATGTGGTTGAGATAAGAATCTATGATCAATAGTTCATCCAATTGATCCTCGTCAATTAATCCATCTTCCTTCAAAGAACATATCCAATAATAATTAACACTATCATTAGGATCTAAATCCATAAGGAAATATTTTAAACTAATGGCATCCTGACGCCCACGTAAACGTGCCACTATTAGTTTATCCAAAGTACCACCTGGTGTAAGTCAAGTATTTCTCTTGTGATGTGATGGTATACACGTTTGGGACCTGGTTCATTAATGATAAACCTTAACATGTGAAGACCTGTGTGGTTATCACCACGCTTTCTCGGCGTATCATTATTGGTGTTGTCAATCGGCTTAGACAGCGTTCTGTCTACAGCGACGGTGAAGTGAGTACCTAGTGATGGACTTGGATTTATGTCCTATGAAACACGTTGTGAATAATATCTTGCATTTGATATTTGTTGGTTACTACTTCAGTTGTTTCACGGTTGGTGGTTATGATGCTGGCCAATTCCACCCAATTTTATTGTTAATATAATACTCGCAGTATCATATGCCACAGTTGTTAAGGCCCGGGCACTAAGGGTTATAATTTCGACCTTCCCCGCAACCAGTTAGTAAACCACGCCCCGAATTAACAGGAACGCGACGTTATGTATAATCAACACAAAATTACTCCTACCAAAGAGCAACTGAGTACTGTTAATCTATTATGATCCCCACACAGAATGATTCCGTACCCCAACGTTAGTTGAATGAGAATATAGACGATTAAAGAAGTCTGTATTGTCTAATAATTCGAATGGACTTTATTGAATATCATCGGATTTATCAGCGATCACACGCCGTCCAACTACGGTTGTATGTTATTATACACACGATAATAGAGTTGAGTCTATTACAACTAATCGATTGATTAGTTTATTTGTTGTTGTAGATGTTGTGAGCTCATTCAACAAACACATGTGCACCGTCTCTTGAACTGGATGCGTATCTGGTATCCGCTTTTGTGCAATATCCTATCACATGATATGCACTATTGCAACCTGAAGAATGAGTGGTTCTGAGAGTGTAGCGCTATTGCTTTACTCTTGTGGTAGCTCCAATGAAGCTAATTCACTTTTCTTGATTGCTCAGCTTCCTATATAGCTATTGGGTGATCTCTAATTGCAATAATACTACTCATCAACTTTCTTTTTTCCCACCCTCCGCTCCCTAGGTGATTTGCATGCATTCCTTAGGGGGCCTATTAGGTATCCCGGCTTGGATTAGAAGATAATCCAGACTTTCTAATGTGTAAATAGTCCAATAGCACAATACTTAGACTTGTTTGCCACCTTATAATTTAACGAAAGCTATCACACACACATCAATTGCTTTTACACATCACAATACATTTTCTTACATTACCCAATACAATTTAGTCCTTTGAAAGTTGATGTATACCCACCATGGACAATGTACACTGTATTGGTGTTGGAGAATTACCAGAGGAGCAAAACGTTTCCTTGTTGGCTGTTGGATTGGGGACAAATGATATGCTCCGTGAGGAGTTGTGTCAATTGCAACAGCCACAGGCTCACCAAGAGGATACAAACAATAACACCTCAACAGAAGAGGTATGTTGGATTATTGACGGAGAACCAACAGAGGAGCAAATACGTTTCTTGAGTGTCTACAGTCTTGGGCCTTGGCCAGCAGTGAATCTCTAGCTATCAACAAGCTATCAACAACAGCGACATTTAGTGGCACTCAACAACAGGTAAACTGCACCCTGCCCGAAGCAGGATTGAGGTCACAGCAATTCTTCTTCTACTCTGCATATATAATGCTGTTTGTGATGTTGTAACGACCATATAGTCTTTTTCTTTTTGTTTTCGTTGTTGATGCCTAAAAACTGTTGTCCTCCAAGCAAATCTTTATTTGACACATCACGAGACTCCAGTTTTCTGTCTGAATAGTTTCATATCCATTAGTGTAGAAGATTGTATCTTCTGCCTGCGGCCAGTACGGTCCAAGCTCAAACATTATACGCCCAGGCCAAGATGTGCCATGATTGGTGTTGTGTGTTGACATGACGAGGTTGATTGCAAAGATATTTTACCCTACCAAAAGTCTAATGTCAAGGCCTGGCCGGCTGGCAGTTTTCACGGCCTCCCGATGAACTGGTGGGATGGGCGGGGAATACAAAGGTTTAAAAGATACCGGTGTTTGGTGGTGGTCCTGAGACGGGCTGAACTTGATTTGTTGAGTGTTGAGGTTGTGAGGCCAATTAGGCGTTGCATAAGTAACAATATAATTCTTAATTCCATTATCATGTACAATAATAACATTCAATAATTGCAATTAATCGAATCATAAAGTCAGCCCTGACCCTGATCATGAATCTTCCAGTCATAACATAATTCATCGTATTTAATCTCAACGTCAACACCCAGCATCCACATCTTCTTTGCAAAAGAAATAATATATTATATCTTCTTCAACTATCATTGCAACAACCAAGCAACGTGAACTTTATCATTATAAAGATAATCGGATATGAAAATCTCGTATATTACTATGTACAGACGATACTGCTTGTAGTGTTGTGAGGCTGAAATAATACATCATCTTGTCATCTCGATTCATCATCACAAAAATATCATCAATATACCTACCACCAAATCATTTAGTTGCAATCGATAGGTTGGCGGCAGCATCATATCAACAAGGAATAGTCCAAATTAGGTGTGTCAATGATTTGGATGCATATGGCTGGGATAGTTGTGGCCTGGCAGTGGCAGTGGAGGTATGTGCACATGATGCATCTTTTTTTTGTTGGATAATAAGAGCAAATTTCCTGCTACGGCCGATCTCCCCCCGAGGGGTGCTATCCTGGAGAGGTCACTCGTTGTTATTATGGGGAATTGCTGCTCAAATTTTATTCATACTCACATATATACATTCTGCATTCTTCTGCTCTTAATTCCACACAAACTGATATGCTTGGTAAATCAATTGGAGGAGGTTTCAGGTGAATATATTGGTGGTTTGTTGTGTTGGAAAGCTATACCTTGCGCTCATCATAGGGTGATATGAGCAGGTCTTCAAAGGGGGGAATTGCTGCCCAAATTTTGCTTTCATATTCATCTCACATATATTACTCCATGTACCTAATACAAGGAAGCTTACTATCAGTCTACCCTACTACCAGTAGGGGTTGCACTGATAAAATTTTCAACAGTATCCCTACCGTAGCCTCTGAAAATTCCACGTGTTCATTTTGCTACCTCTCGCTCACAACACAAAATCACACGTGGCGACGGTAAGACGCTCCGGGCTCTTCACCCCCTCTCAACGCCAAATTTGGCAGTATCATCTTTGCAATATTATACCTCTGTGTCGGATAATACTAGATCCAGCGTAAAATATGTAGAATTCCGGCTTCGTAGTGGCATGGGGGCAACACTTGGTCATGCCACTACGAAGCCGGATTTTTGAGTTAGTTGTTTGTGAGGGAGAATTATCCGACACAAAGGTCGACGATGAGCCTCAATCCTCCTCCTACTACCCTTTCCACCGCAATTGCTCCTCCTACTGCCATTCATATTGAACACCATGACATCCAATAACAACAACAACCCTTATCTTTAGTCTGGTAACTCAATGGCCGCGGGTGGAGTACTTTAAGGCTGCCTCCGCCGACGATTAGCTCCCTAACGGTCGAGGTCGAATTACGTGATGTGTCATCCTTCTCGCCACCAGTGCTCCCTCCACATCATTACCTCCACCCCACCCACCATCCTCCTTCATTAACAAGGTATTAGACCGCGGGTTGGTGCCATCAGACCGTATAGAACATATGATTAGGCCACCCTACACCACTTTTATTAAAAATTCGATCAAATTTTGATGTGGTGGTGAAGTAGTTTTGGGGATATATATCACCCTGTGCGATATCCCACCACCAAATACGCATTGTAAGGCGTTCATATGGTATAGGGCAGGGGTTCTGATCAGCTAATCATGGGCAGGGGGTCGTTATTGCAATACATAGCCGCCGATTATCGATTTTTTTTATGTTTGAGAGAGGAGAAATTTCAACCTAATATTTAATTGGTGGCAATGTTTTGGAGGATTGGGACATATATTGGTTTGCAATCCGATAATATAGTACTTGCTGATGGGGGTGGTGGTGTGTTTTTATTGTTAGGGGTTGATGGGGGATGCAGGTATTAAATTTTAGTTGTGTTTTGTGTTAAAGTTGAGGTGGGGGTTGAGTGATAAAATTGATGTTTGTTGTCCCATATGGTGGAATAGAATAGAACGGAAACCAACACAACAATCAACTATCATGTGGAAAGGAGGAGAGAGGTTGGTTTGACCATTGGAGGCGTTATATCAATGGAGAATGGTCATGTTTCAATAAATGTTTTATGCTGGGAAACTAACATTCATGATGGATATAGACTAATCCACCTAAAACAATAGCAGTATACCATTAAATTAGCGATCTAATGCATTATTAAACTACTAAACTAAAGATCTCTAATGTGTTTTAGTATACATATTAGTTATATTCTATTCTATTATAATTTAACATAAGATGTGCATCAATTGTTCTTAAATCATAAAAATGTGATACGACCATTTTTAATCGCCTATTCATCCCTTTCCACTGCCAGTACTACAACAGATCGACTACCATAATATACCACGGCTATGGGGCCTATTACTGTATTGATAGATGGATGATAGACGACCACAGGACGCACAATCCGTCGAGAATGTCTACATCATCAATCGATAAAATTTGTGCTTATTGTAGTGAGAGCGGCTGCTCCATACGACCGAGTTGCGCCGGCGCCGGCGTTCCCATAGCAACTGATATATACAGTAGACAACATATGTACATCATATTGCATGGTGATATAGTGTATCGGTGTTGATATTGATATCAACCTACTACGTGATCGCCATCATGGCTATTGCAATTTTGTGTGATTTTTTTGTGCGGCGGCTCGTGAAAATACTACGATACATATTTTTTTTATGTGATCACAACGTGATTATTTTAGCTCAACCATGGCCAGAATGACCATAGTAGTCAGCAGCGGAAACGGAAGGGTTGCAGTCAAAACAATCAAACCAAACTCTAGGATGATCATATTGAAGTATATATGAAGGGTTCTGGGCGGTTAAATGATAAATTTAGGCATATTTATTTTTTGAAAAATTTATCAGTGCAACCCCTACTACCAGTGGTAACTCTATCAGGTTTTAATTGTCCTCCTTTGAATTAAGAATAAACGTTGTTTTTGGCGATAGACCGTCATGAGTTCCAAATACTAAGGTAAAAAGCAGTAAAGTATTAGACAGTCACCTTGCAAAGAAAAAAAGCTCAGCCCATCATCTACCTTTTTAATGAGATCTAAGTATCTTTCACCATGACGCTATCCGTCCCCTATCTTCTACTACGCTATGCTCCATAACTACAATGGCCGGTGATAACTCAACACAGGATCACAATAAGGACCTACTCTTCTATCATATTTGCAATTGTGAATACTACCACTAGCTTAGTTGCAATACATCAACCCATCAAAAAATGATTGACGATGATGCACCGAGCGGTGTCTCCATTTGTGAAGCCTATATACGCTATCTAATACTCAATGGCGCGATACCCCTCAACGATTATATATTAATTAAGTATCCTATGATGTTTATATACCTCCCATGATCAAAATAGAGCTGCATCGATGACATCCGCTACCTCACTCGTTTTTCGAAAAATTGTAGTGTAGAAGAACAACTCTACACGGGACAATATGGTAGAATAACAAAGATATACAACAAATTAACTGGGGGGTATATATCAATGGATTCTACTACATATCTATGGTTTGGCCGTATAGGGATAGACTGGACATAATATTTGATGGATATGATACAAACACAAGATATGCACAAGATGTTATTGTTGCATCATCCCTCTATAAAAATGAGACGGGGTGGTTGGAGTAGTACTACTGGGGTACTATTCATTTATCGGATTATTGCCCACATCAATGGATATTGGATTGCAATGAGCACGTATGATTAATTTGCATAGATTTAATAGAACAAAGTTAGAAAGAGATTTAAGTTTAGAACTTTGAACTCTATTTACTTCTATATACAATTTAGACTCTTGTACTTGCTATACTATTAATGCATTATTATGTATCGTATGTAACAGTGGTATCTCCTTGCTACAAATTCAGTTTCTTAGTGCGTACACTCTACCCATGATTCCTAATGAAGTACTCCTTGCCTACTGCTTTATATAATGCCTTCTGAGCAAGTGACAGTTGTTTGTATCTAACAGAGACTTCTTTTTGAAAGCTCTCTAGCCCTTTAGACTCCATTGTCTTCTTGTGTGGCCTTTTATTTACATAGAGTTGTTTTAATTTATCATTTTCTTTGCAGCCATTTTCATTCAACCAATGTTGTAGAAAGTCTTCTATATTTTCGAATACTTTATTGATACGATGCTCTTCTCTAACTTGAAATTTAAACACCTCCCAAGCATCGTAAGATGACTTCTTCTTCTTCTTCTTCTTGGCACTGTTGATTGTATCTTTTTTTTGTCTTGTTCTTTGGTGTATCTTTATCATTATTTACCTCGACGGCAGCATTACTTAACATCTGAAGACCTCCTATTGATGACGGATTCATACTGAGAAGAAATTGCTATATACCTCAACTGAACTGGTATTTATATCACTACCTTTTCCTTATTCCTTATCACTTTATTACATTACACTGCAATATTCACGTGCTATCAATTTTGATGTTGCTCTAGAGATGAGGCTCTATTTTGCAATAACTACACACTTCACTGCGTTGATACCCCGTGTATTAGCAACGATATATGTTGAGATTAAGCATATATGATGGTTTCATATTAAACACATTATTGATGAAGCACGAGAGGCAAGCAAGAAGATAGAGCGTTCCTACTATTACTTTTATGAGAGAGTTAGATTTTGTTTTAGAGTTAGTTTGATCGCCAAAAGTAGTGGGGGGTCTCTATATCTTCTTCTTACCTAACACATAGCACAGGGTAAACTGCACCCGCCAGCGCGGGGCTCGGTTATTCGGATACAACAAAGGGTCGCTAATATATGAGCACGTGGATTTAGACGGCATGCAAACTTGATGACCAAACATATCTAGAAGGTTGTAGGATTTTGAGATTCTGAACTAATCTGATTTGTCAATGTAGAAGTAGAATAGAGGGCCCTACAATATTGCTACAAGTGTTAATCTAACTTTTATATACATAAATAAGAACCTATCAATATATAAGTATCTGAGTGATGATATGGTGCCAAATGATGACCTCATGTAGTCTAGAAGTTGGTATAGGGTTTTGAGATTCCAAACCTCTTGGATGCCAAAGCTGGCCATAATAGTGGCAAAGTGGTCACCAAGGGCAATATGTTTGCTAATGCACTACCTACATGTTATAACCCGATGCAATGGTTTGGAGCACTATTGGATGATGACACAGCCGCCGGACATGCTTCTGTACGCCAATACCCCACCTTGACATGGACAGAAATCACGTCAAAATCAAATTTTTCATGTATTAGAAGTTGTATATGGACAAAGAAGCTATAAAAAGTGGATCTAACATCACTTATATGCCCAATATGAAGAATATTGGGCGTTGATACATGTTTGGACCACTACTGACAACATTATACCAGGCAAATATGGGCAAAATCAGTAAAATCGTGGGGGCAGAGCACAAAAGCTGGAACATAAGAAGCTGTATATGGACAAACAAGCTATAAAAAAGTGGATCTAACATCACTTATATACCCAATGTGAAGAATAATGGGCGTGCTTACATGTTTGAACAATAGTTAACAACATTATAGCCATGAGTATATGGGCAAAATAAGCAAAAACACGGGGGTAGCAGCAAAAAATAGGTTAAGGCAGGCACCCAAGTCATGTATCTTACCATTTGGCAACACCGAGGGACAGACACATATATATCCATGAAAAGTGCACCCGATGTTTGAGAGGTGGCAGCATATTGGCAAAACGTTAGGCTACCGCTTGGACTCAATGCAAAACGGGGTTTTCTTGTCAAATTTAAGAGTGTGCCAAATAGGAGGTGAACAGAAGTGTCCACACCATGATAAACAGAACCGGCATCAAGCATAGACATAACACAAATAACCATGAGCTATTATAGGACTTCCAGCCATTCATCATTGAGTAGTGGTGGTGAGCATGCGGATAATACAGAGGGGGTTCTGATAGTAGAGCATGCCGCAGGAGGTTTCCGACAGACTTAGAGTGCCAAAGTGTTCTCTTGGGTATATACAACATTGCTGCAGTGTGATATTGGGTCATTAACCATGACTTCAACCTGTCAGAACTGCTATAACACCACTGCTCGAAGAGCGGTATCCCTAGATATTGCATATCAAGCTTGACTATGAGTGCCAAAGTAGGCCACACCAACATAGGCTGTCCAAATCCTCTCAATAGGTGTAATGAACAATAGAAACATGTAGTATTGGAATATAAAGCTGTCTGCACATGCATATTAGGTTAGAATAGCTTATCGGGGGCATTAGGGTCGGGGTTAGGTGGTGTCTTCAATGTTTTGTGGTCTATATTTTGCATCGTGTTCGCTTTCATAAATCATACATATCTATTTAACGTTTCATAAATCATATTTATATCATGTTTCATAAATCATATTTATCACGACAATACATCTTGATTCAAGAAGTAAGTTCAACAACTGCTGATATATTGATATATCAGTACAATTACAATGATTGCAGCAATGGTTAACATTGCAATCATAATGATGATCGAGCCTGGGTATACATTGCAATATTATGGGTATCATTTAATGAATGGAATGGAAACACAACATATCAATAGATCGTAGGCAATAATAGTATACAATATAGCCGGATATATCAGCTTGCAAACAATAACACCACTACCATTAGTCTAGTCTTCGCATTTCCAAATCTTATTCACATCTCGATGACCTTTCCCCATAGTTTCAGTTCCAGTACTGATAACTTTAGCATCCACTTTATGCATATCAATATGACGTAGGGGGTATCAATCGACTGTCCCCAGCCGACAATAATAGTGATATTTTATTCCGCTTAATCAATTTGATTTGTTAATGAAGTGTTGTTGATATTATCATTGGGCCAGGCTCCCTAAGTCAGCATAACTTAATCCAGATGCTGAATCCGAGAGAGCATGTTCAGATTACTCAATTCAGTTTGTTTGAAGTTTTGTCAATGGTATTATTTATTGGGTGGTGGTTTTTCCCCTCTCGTCTGGTGCTGTGTCGGTGCCGGTGCCGCTCTCGTCTAGTGCTGGCCGATCTCATTCGATTCCGAAACATTAATAAATAATTGAAGCAAGTTAAGAATTTTGAATGGAATGATTGATTCGGGGGATGACAATACTTTATCATATGCATTATCCTGCCAAACAGTCAAGATATGGTAATGTTGCCGTTGCATTGAAAATAAATTATAATAACTATTTAAATTGGCAATGCATATATTGATATTCAATGCAATACATAATTAAATATAATGAATATTATGTAACTTCTCTATACAGTTTTCTCCTCCAACTTATGTGCACTTTGTTCATTTGTTTGCAAATATTACCTAGGCTGTCAGTTGGTCAATCAAGATAAGTAATGGATGTATGGAGGCCACAATCTTTTGTCATACTTTCACTTTTGCCTTATTGCTATTTCCAAGTGAGTTTTGCAATCTTGCTGCATTCTTTATAAATGCATTGTTCGTTTCTGTCTTCGTAACTACCATAATTTCATTCTTATCATTCATACCTTCGCCTTGTGTTTCAGTGTACCTCTTGATTTCTTCCTTATATAATTGTTCACATTTATCACACCATTTATTGAAATTAATATTATTTATATTTGGGCCGCCAAGTTCTGTAAGAAGCCCTTTTGCTTCTTCCTTCTTGTATTCTAGAAATGGATCAACATGATTTTTATAGCCAGACATTGCATTCCTGATCATTTCCCTTGCAACCAATGGATCCATAAGTTTGAATACCATACAATAATTTTGAATGTGTTTCTTCTTCGTCGTCTTGCTTGGTATTGGTCCCACATTGCTAATTCTCTTTGCCTATCACGTGCTAAAAATATTGCTCCTCCCTGTTTCATTCCTAGGTATACACAATCCAAAAATTTGCTTTTACTTTTTGCCCTTGACTTCTTGTCTATTTCTGTTGCCATGTCTAAAAGGTTATATAATGCTGCCCACATTGGAATAAGCAAATTAAAAACTTTTTGCCCTACCCGGTTCCTCTTGCTACCTTTTCCACCAAAGATATGCGTCAAATCTGCTGGTAACAGAACTGTTGATTCATTTATTTGTAGTCTTTGTTATGCTGTAGTATAAGGAAGGGTTACCCACTCCTTAGTACAGTGGTAGGAGGCCTCATTTTGCTTGTCTGCGTCGGTGGTTTGGTTCCCGGACCGGACCTGGTTAAGCACTGACCGGAGCAATTGGCCAAGTACGTTCCGGATGTTAAAAATTCCTGTGTGGAACAGGTATCTTAGAGGCTGTGGCGCCCCCCCTTTTAGCTATTAGGACGCATGTCTCTCACTAAGTAACTGGCTAAGAAAAGTCATGGCCAAAATTGTCCAGAGTAGACCCTTTTTGTAACAAACCTACTGCCTCGAGTAACAATTGTCTCGTACATGTTGGACTAGGTCCTGAACCACAAGATCATGTAGTTTAAGGACCTGGTCTGACATTTGGTCTGCGACTGGATAGGAACAGCGTAGGGCTTTGATATACACCAGTTCGAGGGCTGGAAACCTCCCACAAAAATGATAGGAGACGACAAACAAGATAAACGATTAGACTTATACGATAATGACGTAGAGAATACTCAAACGGGAAAGGGTATTTCTTTTCTCTTCATACTGTGTAATTTCTTCATACTTTTCTCTAGTAAGATCACACCAATAATCCACTGTAGTCTCATTAACTACTCCAAACTTTATCTTTGGTAATTGTTCAACAAACTTCTTACGTTTCTTCTTGTAATCTCTTAATGCTTGAGCTACCATCCGTACTGCAACTTCCATATCTGTTGGTTGGTAGTACTTCATGCCATCAACCTCACAAGCTAAGCAGAAAAAGGTGGCACCCCCTTCAGAGAGTCCATGTGTGATACCCTATTCAATGTGCAGATGGGAAATATATCAAATAGTTACAGTTGCCGGTTGCCAGCCTATGCAAAAATACACACTAAAGAGACGTACTCACTCTAGCAACTTCTATTTGATCTGTCAAGTGCATGGAATTTAGACTGTATGTAATGTATATGTGTAAGTGTTGAATCGGTACAATAATTAATGGCAAGAAGAGTACTCGCTGCAAAAGAATCAATTATAATTTTGAAGATGTAGTTTCCAGTGTGTTTAGGCTTTTGGCCTCTTCCTTTAATGATATCGAATAGGTTTAGTTCTTGTGCCAATATCAATGTGCAATTAGCGTTTTCTCTTTCCTTTCTATGTGCCATGATATCGGCTGATCATATTGAAAGAGAATCATGCAATGATAGGCGATGATGTGTTCTGTAATCAAATTGGACTCAAATTGGACTTAATAAGAATCTCATAGAGCAAGACCATTCTATCCCAAGGTAAGAAATAATTTCTGTTTGTCCCAATAAATTCCAATGCCTTGGGTTCCTGTACAGAGACCAGCACTAACAAAGGAAAGAGGGATCAAAGAACAGGATGACTACTTTGAAGAGCTTGGTCTAGATGTTTCTTCAAATCTCCCCACAAATCATATGATTCCCATGAAAACTGCCTGCCGGCTCGGCCTTGACGTTAATAGAGGTAATAATGACTTGATCAATTTTGGAGTTCTGCAGATGAGATAGCAAGACCAGCACCGGCACTGGCACCGGCACCAGCACACTACCATAAGAAAAGGGGGCAGGGTGATCTTAACAAAATATTGGGTTCCCGTGAAAACTGCCTGCCGGCTCGGCCTTGATGTGCTATGTAGAGCAAATGGCCCAAGCTGCATTATCTAAAAAGTCTGATGTTAGTGTATCTGCCATGTCTAATTCAGAAGTGTGTAACATAGACGTCACTATCTGATGTACTCTCTCAAGTATTGTATTCGCTTGTGGATTCTTAATTGTGGTCGGCTTACGTTTGATACCACATAGGCCTTCAAAGTGGAGTCTGAACTCACTACCGTTGTCATAGATGATTTGTTGACATCTAGGACTAGGATATCTACTAAACCACAATTTATTGACTAATCTGCTTATCTGTGCAGATGTCTTGTCAAAGTATTCCGTCTTTTCCGGTTGTCCCTTTTTCTTAGTACTCTTCTTCTTTGGAATTTCATGAATGGGTAGTTCTACTATCTTGAACCAGCCAGATGCCGGATCATCATAGATAGACACATAAAGTCTATAACAGTACCATCTTTTGCTTTAAGAGTGTATGGGCCAACTAGGTCGACAAAAAGTGCTTACTAAAGCTTACTTACTACAATCTTAGTTGGCAGTTTACCATACTTAAGACTTCATCGATAGAATATGGTACTACCCTATGTACAGTAAGACATGTGTACAGAAATAGAGATGGATGAAGAAGAAGCGATAGTGGTATTGTATAATACCAATAAAAGATCCATCTGGATTAATCAGAGTTTG